>Ga0114946_10000582_pt1 | contig 24696 bp, 17 predicted proteins | sample WalLakDeSediment_FD_88676 | JGI IMG/M metagenome (GOLD analysis project Ga0114946, IMG submission 88676) | Lake sediment microbial communities from Walker lake, Nevada to study Microbial Dark Matter (Phase II) - Walker Lake 11/02/13 Deep Sediment | ecosystem: Environmental > Aquatic >... | reverse complement strand
GTGTTGTTGCGCGGCCGGGTGTGTGCGGCGCGGGGTCCTGCGGCGGGCGATGCCGCGTGGGCGACGGCCGTCCTCACGGCCTTCAACGCCTCTCCGCCGCCGCTCACCACGTGAGCCATTGGTGAGTGGCATCGAGATCCTGCCTTGGGAAATGGTGCTCCATGAGATCGGCGAGCACGAGCTTTCTGAGCCGGCCTTTCGCCCTCACGTGGTGATTCGGGGGTCGTTCCGGTTGTGAGGATCGTGCCGGCTGCGGAGAATGCGGAAATTGCACCCGTCGCGCAGGATTACGGGGTACGCTTCGGGTGGTCCCTCCCGCGGTCCCGCAGCCCGTGCCATGCACTCGTTTTTCCGAATCGGCCAACCCTTCGGCCAGGCTCCGCTGACGCGGTGCTGCTGCGCGCTCGTGGGCCTCGTGCTCGCCGCCGGAGTCGCCGTCGCGCAGACGGGAGTGGACCAGCCGGCAGGCACCCAGCCGGCAGGCACCCAGCCGGCAGTGGGCGAGGTCGGCCCCGAGATCTTCTATCTCGAAGGCGATGGCGGCCGGCTCGTTCCCGTGCCCGGCTTCCGCTACCGAGACTTCGTCGAACTGTTTCGCATTCAGGAAGGGCTCCCCGGCGCGGTCCAGCCTCCGGCGGCCGTGCTCGAATCCTTGGTCGTGCGGCTCGACACGCGCCCGGAACAATCCGCCGATCAAAAGACCGCCCCCAACAGGGGCGAATGCCCGGTGGTGGTGGAATGTACGGTGCGGCAGACCCGCGGCGGCTGGGTGCACGTGCCGATCGACCTCGATGGCCTGTTTCTCTCCGCCGCCGCCGAGCATGACGGGCCGGGGCGACTCGTCGTCGATACCGAGGCGGTCACAGGCGGGTCGAATGCGGCCGGGGCGGGCCGCCGCGGCTACCGACTCTGGTTCGACGCGGCGCTCCCCGCCGCGGGTGACGCGCGGCACACGGTCGTGCTCAACGGTCGGGTGGCCACCGAGGCCGATGCCGGCGGCCTGGCCCTGAGTCTCCGGCTGCCCGCGGCGACCACGTCGCTCGTCGTGGTCGCGACCACCGCCGACGGAGTCGTCACGGTCGCGCCGCCGCCGCCCCCCCAGCGACTCTCCACCACCGACGGCGCCGACGGTCCGCAGACCGAGATCACTGGACTCATCGGACTCGTGCGCATTCGGGTGGCTGCCCGGGGCGCTGCGGCCCTGGCGCAGTCCACCGTGCCGCAGGCGGCCGTCGAAAGCCTGGTGCGGATCGACGGTCACAACGCTTTCACCGACGCGACGATTCGCCTCGAGAACCTGCCGGCTGCCATGCGGCGGGTGCGGATCACGCTTCCGCCACGCACCACGCTCCGGAACGTGCGCGGCGCCGCCACCGTCGCGGCCCGGGGGGGCACCGTCGAGCGGCCGACGATCGACGTGACGATCGACCGCGACACCGCCGCCCAGACGACGATCGAACTCGAATGTGAACGGCCGATCGATCCGTCGGGCCGCGAGCCGATCGAACTCATCGGCTTCGCCGTCGCCGACGTGCCCCTGTGGCGACAATGGGGCCGCGTGAGCCTCGTCGTCGAGGGAGACTGGCGGGCAGAGTGGCCCGCCGAGCCCGGGGTGCGCCGCGTCGATCCGCCGGCCGCCGCGCGGCGGCCGGGCTTCGTCGCCGCCTTCGCCTACGACGCGCAGCCCGCGTCGCTGCCGCTCGTCGTCCGGCCGCGGCCGAGCCGCGTCGTCATCGAACCCGACTATCGCTATCACGTCGCCGCCCAACGCATCGGCATGGTGGCCCGCTTCCGGATGTCGGTGCGGGGCGCGCCGGTGACGAGCCTCGTCGTGGAGCAGGCCGACCTGGCGGGCGTGGGGCCGGCCGCCGGGCTCGCGGGCGAGTCGGGCTGGGTCGTGGAAGACGTCGGCCCCGCCACGCTCGTCGACTCCGCGGCCGTGACGGTCGCCGACGGACGGATCACCATCCCGTTTCTCCAGGCGCTCGGCGGCGATGCGGTGATCGAACTCCGCGGCAGCCGCCGTCTCGCCCGCGACGCCGACGAGGTGGCGTGGAGCCTGCCCGCGCCGAGCGCCGATCTCGTCGTGCCGGCGACCGTGGCGATCACGGCCGACAGCGACATCGAGATCCTGCCCGACATCGCCCGTTCGCGCGGGCTCGTGCGGCAGGCGGCGACCGGTTTTCCACGGAGCGAGGCCGACGGCGAGGCGGGCGGCCTGCTCTACCGGCTCGACGCGCCGAACGGCCGCTTCGTCGGTAGCCGGCGGTCGCTGCCGCGCCGCATCGACGCCACACTGGCCGTGCAGGTGGACATCGACGAGACGGAGCTCGCGGTGGAGCAGCTGATGCGGCTCACCGTCGTGCACGTGCCGCTCGATGCCGTCGAACTGCTGGTGCCGGAGGACATCGCTGCCAGCGGCACTCTCGAGGTGCGGCAGGACGACATCGTGCTCGAGCCGCTCGAGGATCGGCGTTCCGCCGAGGCCCCGGCCGCCGCCGAGACGGCCGGCAGCCGTGTGTTTCGCGTGTTCCCCCCCGATCCGATCCTCGGCCGCGGCGACCTCGTGGTGCGGTATCAGCTGCCGGCGCCCACCATTCGCCCCGAGTCGACGGAGGCCCGGCTGCTTCCGTTCGTGCTGCCGGTGGGTGCGCGGATCGATCGCCAGACGCTCGTCGTCGAGGCCGCGGATTCGCTCTCTGTCGACGTGCCCGACGAGGCCTGGCGCCGCGATGTCGGTCCCGGAGAGCGGGCTCGCGCCTACGTCGCGGCCAAGCGACAGGATGGCGTCCGCCTCGCGATCGCCACGCGGCCGCGGGTCGCCAGCGGGGGCACGATCGTGGAGGCTGCCTGGCTCCAGACCCATCTTCTCGTCGATCGGCGCGAAGACCTCTTCAGCTACGTCCTGGCGGGAGCCGGCGAGCGACTGGTGGTCTCGGTGCCCGGAGGATTCGGCGATCCGGCCGCTCGCACCTGCGATTTCCTGCTCGATGGCACGCCGCTCCCCGTCGCGGTCACGGCCGACGGCGGCTTCACGAGCGAACTGCCCCGCATCACGAGCGGCCGGCGGCGGCGGTTGGAGATTCGGCTGAGCGGCCCGCGGGCCGTCAGCTCGGCCGAACAGTGGGCGGCGGCCTTTCGCCTGCCGGCGCCGGTACGACTGGCCGCCCCGGTGTTCGGCGGCCGCGCGGTGCAGCGGCGATTTTATTGGGAGGTCATGGCGCGAGCCGACGAGCATCTGCTCGCCCGCCCCGGAACCTGGACCTCGCAGCAGCGCTGGACGTGGGAGTCGGCCGGCTTCACGGCCGTGCCGGTCGTGACCACGTCCGCGCTTGCCGACTGGCTGCAACAGGCCGTGGTCCGGTCGCCCGGCCAGACCCGCGCGCCCGACCAGGCAACGGCCGCCCCGACCGTCGTCGATCCGCCGCTCGTGGAACGCCGCAGCGTCTACTCCGGGATGGGCAATCCGGGAGACCACCGGCTGTGGCTCGTGCCGTCGTGGTGCCTCGTGCTCTGCTGCTCGGGCGCGATGCTGGCGGTCGGACTTTCCCTGGCCTACGTTCCCGCGCTCCGCCGGCCCGGCGCGGTCGTGCCGTTCGCAGCCGCCGTCGTGCTCGCCGCCGTCGCGGCGCCGGGGCTGGCCCCGCTCGTGGCCCAGGCGGCGGTGCCGGGAGTGCTGCTCGTCCTGCTGGCCTGGTTCCTGCGGGCCACGTTCGACCGGAGCGAGCCACGCATCGATCTCCGCCCTGACGAAGTAGCCGTGTCGGCCAGCACGCTGACGCGCGAGTTGTCCGGTCCGCCCTCGGTCGTCATCACGCAGTCGTCGGTCGCCCGTGAGCGGACGACCGGCACGTCGGTGGGATCGGGCTCATGAACGCCTCCCGCGCCATCCGGATGCTCGGTCTCGCCGTCGCCGGGATGGCGGTCGTCCTCGGCATGCCGGGCATTCCGCGGGCGGCCGAGCCTGCCGCTATCGAGTTTCTACGGGTGCACGCGCCGCAGTTTCGGCTGGACGACGTGCCGCTCGGTGCGGGCCGCTACGTGCCGATGAGCGTGGAGGAATTCGACGACCTCGTGGCCCGGGCAAAAGCCACCCAGGTGGCGGGAGCCGCGCCGCGACGGCCGGTGCCCCTGGCCACCCGGGTGCACATGACCGCCCGCGTGGACGACCGCGGCGATCTCGTCGGTCGGCTCGTCTGCACCGTGTCGGCGGAGACGGCAGCCGTCGCCGCCGCCCTGCCGCTGGGCGGACTGCTGCCCCGAAGCGACGCAGGCCAGATGGCGGGCACGGCCGCTGCGGCGTCGGCCACCGCACCGGCGGCCGAGCAGGGGCTCGTCTTCGGTGGTGACGCCGGCAGCCTCTGGCTCGCGATCCCCCGCGCCGGAACCTACGCCCTCGGATTCACCTGTCGGTCCGTCGGCGGCGCGGGCGCTACGTTCACGCTCTCACTCGTGCCGGCCCTCGAGACGCAGATCGACCTGGTGCTGCCGACGGACGTGCGGCCCGTGGTGCTCGGACCGACGGCGCGGGAGGCCGTGATCACGCCCCCCGCCGCGGGCCCCGGGGCGGCCTGGCGGATCGACGTGGGGCCGGCGACCGCGGTCGACATCGCGCTCGTGAGTCGGGAGCGGCCGCCCGTGCCGCTTCGCAGCTGGTCCGACGTGACCATCCGCCATCGGGACGCCGACATCGTCGTCGTCGTCGAGCCGGATGCCGACTGGCAGGCGGGCGAACTCGTGCTCGAGAAGCAGCCGTCGTTCGTCGTGGCGGGCATCGAAGCTGTCGCCGCACCCGGAACCACCACGGCTGGACTCATGTGGCACGACGCCCCCGGTGGCCGCGACATCGTCGTGACGGTGCCCGCGTGGCTCGAAGGGCAACGCACGCCGTTGCACATCCGGGGTGTCGCACCCGCGGCCGATGCCATCTGGCGGCTGCCGCTCGTAAAGCCCCCGGCGGCGCGGTGGGCGGGAGGAGGGCACGTCGTGCGGCTCACTCCCACGCTCGTGGCCACGGCGATCGACCTTGCCGACTGCCGAGTCGTCACGCCACAGGCCGCCTCTCGCTGGCCCCTGCCGCAGGCGGCCGAGTCGCCCACTGTGGGGTCGCTCTTTCACCTCGAGCAGCAGGCGGCCACGGCCACGGCGGAACTGACCGTGCAGCCGCGCACGCCCACCTTCGACGTGGCACGGGTGACGACGGTGGAGATCTCGCCGGCGGCTGTCCTCGGCCGGGCGGCCTGCGACGTGCGGGTCGTCGACGGTGAGGCGTTCGAGATCGTCGGCCGCATCGCCGCCGGCTGGATCATCGACTCCGTCGAGCCGCTCCTGCTCGCCGATGGCGGCGGCCGGCGGACGCTCAAGGCGGATGAACTCCCGCTCGACTGGCGGACGATCCGCGGCCCGGACGGCAGCACGCTGCGGATCGGACTGCCCGTGGCGATCACCCCCGAGTCCGTCCTCGGGCTGCGGATCAGCGGCCATCGGCCGCGGATTCCCGTCGGCACGCCATTCAGCACGGCCGAGATCGACATGGTGCGGCTGCCCGGCGAATCGGCCGACGCGACGCTGATCGATTTCAAAGTCGGTCCTGAGGCGGTCGTGGAGGTCGACGGCGAACCGGCCGGCTGGCTCCGGGCCCGCGGCCGCCTGTCGCCGCTCGTCGAGGAGGGCACGCTGCGGGCGCGGATTCGCGGCAGCGACCAGGCATCGAACCGGGAGGCCCGCGTCGTCCAGCGGCGGCCGCCGCTCGATGCGAGCGTGGAGGTGCGACTCGATGTCCGCGACGACCTGCTCGTCGAGTCGTTCACCTTCTCCTGCCGGCCCGAGGCCGGTGGCATCGATGCGTTCGTGGCCCATTTCTCCGAGCCGATGGGGGAGCCGCTCGACTGGTCGGTGCTCGAGCCCGCCGCCGTCTCGATCGCCGTCCGCCGGCTGGAGACGCCCGGCGGTCTCACCGGCGGCCCGCGGAACGACGCGATCGCCGAGTCGTGGCTCATCGAGTGCACGCCCGCCGTCTCCAGCCCGCTTGTGATCCGTGCCGTCCGCACGCTGCCCTTCGTCGGCGGCGTGCCCGTGCCGCTCGCCTGGCTCGAGGGCGACACGACACCCGGCGGCGTGGTCGTGCTCACCGCCGTGGGGCCGCGGCCGGAGTTCATGAGCCGGCGGCTCCGCACACTGCCCACCGCCGCAGAGGAGGAAGTGCAGGGGGGCGCCGATGGCCGCAGCGAGTTCGTCTATGGCCCCCCCGTGCCCGCCGGCGACGGCCTGCCGGCTGCCGAACTGATGCCGGCCGCGGCCGTGGCCGATGCCCGCGCGTGGGCGTGGCGCGAGCAGGTGTCGTGCTGGTGCGACGAGTCGGGCGCGGTCGAGACGGAGTCACGGTTCGACATCGAGAACCATGGCCGCCCCGCGCTCATCGTCAGCGTGCCCGCGGGCCGGTTGCTCGAGCGAATCATTGTCGACGGGGCGAGCGTGGCGATCGATTCAACGGCGCCATCCGGCGCGGCGCAGCGGATTGCCCTGCCGGCGGAGGCGCGGCGGGTCGAACTGGTGGTCTGGACCAGGGCCGTGAGCGACCCGCGATCCGGATGGTGGCGGGTGGATCCGCTCGGCTGCAGCATCGACGCCCCCGTGCTCGACCGCGACATCCGGCTGCTCGTGCCGCCGGGTCTCGATGTCGTCGCCGAATCACCGGCGTTTCGCGAGGTGGGGCGGCAGGAGTCGGGCTGGCTGCGCCGGCTCTTCGGCCCGCCGTGGGCGCGGTCGAGCGAGGCCTACGCCGGCGTCGACGCGGGACTGGCCACCACCGCTGCCATCCAGACCGGGTTTCATGCGCGACGGTTCGTGATCGCTGCCGACCGGGCCGCGGGCCGCGGCATCGTCCTCGTCCGCCGGCGTCTCCTCGGGTCGCTCGTGATTCTCATGGCGGCCGTGGCTGCGGCCGTGACGTTCCGCTGCCAGCCCCGGCGGCCACGGCTGGCCTTCGGCATCTGTCTCGCTGCCGCACTCTCCGCGCTCTGGGCCGCGTCGCCATTCGACGTCGTGGCCCGGGTGGCGCTGTGGGCCGCCCTCGGCGGCGCGCTCGCGGCCGCCATCGGCCCGCGGCTCGCGCGGCTGATCCGGCGACTCGTCAGGGGCATGCGGGCGCCGGCTCGCGGCTGGGCCGCCGTGTGGCTCGTGCCAATCGGCCTCAGCGGGTTCGTGGGGGGCGGCAGCATGGCCGCCGCCGAGCCGTTTCGTGTGGTGATCACCGATGCCGCCGAAGCGCCGCTGGCGCTTGTGCCGGAGCCGCTCTATCGACTGCTGGCCGAGGCGGCTCCGCCCGACACCACCGGCATCCGCCTGACAGGCTGCCGGGTGGAGGCGGCGGAACCGCCGGCGGTCCGTGGCTGGCGGATGATCCTCGATCTCGAGGCCGACATCGGCGGGAGCGTTGTTCTCGATCAGTCCGCAAGCCGTGCGGTCTGGCGGGAACCCCGGCCCGGCGACGTGCCGGCCGGCATGCGGGCGGTGATGGATGGCCCGCGGTTGCGGCTCTCGGCGGCCGCAGTCGGTCGCTTCACCGTGACGCTCGGCGTCGATCCCGTCGTCGAGCGACGTGGCGAGATTGTGATGGCCGCCCTCGATGTGCCGGCGGCGCCGGCCGCGGCGCTCGTCATCGTGGATGGAGTCGGCCGCGCGGTCGATCCGCGGCCCGCGGACGTCCAGTGCGACATGGCCCCAGGTGACAAGACAGCATTGGCCGGCCCGTGGCAGCAGGCCGTGCCCCTCGCCGCGGGCAGCCCCATGCCCGGCTTCGACATTGCCGGCAGCCGCCGGGTGCGGGTCGTCCGGCCGGCCACGTCGCGCGGACGGCTCGCCAGCAACGCCACGACCAGCGACATGGTCAGGAAGGCGGCCGTCAACGAGGTGTTCTGGGGCCTCGATGCCTGCCGGGTCGAGGCGACATGCGAACTCGACGCGGGCGGGGAGATCATCCGCTCCTTCGTCGTGACCGCCGACCCGCGATTCACCGAGATCGAAGCCGTTGCCGACGAGCCTCCCCGGCTGACCCGCATCGCGGCCGACCGCCTGCTCGTCGAGCTGCCGGCGCCTGCGACCGGAGTCGCCCGGGTCCGACTGGTGGGCACGATGCCCCTGGTCGATCCGGTCGGTGTGTTCACGATTCCCTCCCTCTGGCCCGAGACGGCCGCCGATGCCGACTGCACGACCCGGTTCACGGCCGCCGCCGAACTCGAGACCACGGTCGATCCGCCGCTCGTGGCTGCTTCCGGCGCGGGGCCACTGCCGCAGCGACTCACCGTCCGGCGCCGCAGCCAGCGGGCACTGGGAAGCCAGAACCTGCTCGTCGACATCGCGGCGGATCGCACCCTCCTCGCGCTCCGCACCCAGATCGACGCCACCGCGGTGGCGCTCACTCAGATTCCCGTCGACATCCCGCCGGAGGCCGTCGTGGATCGGGTGTCCCTCGTGCGGATCGATCAGCCGGGGGCCGTCGATCTGTCCTGGGCCCGCCCGGGCGCCGAGGCCTTGACCGTGGTCGTGCAGCAGCCGCGGCTCGGTCGGTTTCGCCTCGACATCGACCTCCGGATCGCCGCCCCCCTTCCGCCCCGAGGCCGTCTGCCGCTGGCACGGGCCCGACTCCGGGGTGGTGCCCCGCTGCTCGTCACGTGGCAAACCGAACCCGGGCTGCGGCTCGTCGTCACACCGGCTGGCACCGACCCGGCGACGCTTTTGCGCTCGGAGGCGCTGCTCTCGACGGAGTTGTTCGAGGGGGATGCCGCCCCCGAGTATCTTCTGCAGGCCGCCGCGACCGCCTCGACGACGCCGTCCCCGGATGCGATCGACCCATTCACCCCACGCTCCGCCGTGACCGACAGTCGGCTCGAGCGGACGGAGGTGGTCGCGAGTCTCGACGGCCGCGGTCGGATGCGCGGCATCGTACGGTTCGATCTGCTCACCGATCAGCCGGTGGTGCGGGTGAGGCTGCCGGCGGGCATGCGGCTGTTCGACGTGCTCGTCGATGGCCGCGCCGTCCCGGCCGTGCCGCGCGCCGTGAATGCCTGGGACGTGCGGCTGCAGGATGTCGACTGGCCGCGGGCTTTCATCGTGTTGTTCGCCGGCGATCTGGGGAGCGGGTTCGCGGCCGGCGAACCGGTCCACGTCGACGCTCCCGTCATCGAAGGGCTCTCCGGCGGCGACGTGTGGTGGACGATCGAGCCTCCGGCCGGCTTCGCACTGCGGATCGCCGAGCCGGCCCGCCCGCTCGAGATGGCGGAACTGGAGGCGGCGGATGCGGACGTGCGGCAGCGGCTCGACGGGGTGTTCGATCGCGTGCTCGGCGCCACGTCGGCACTCGAACGGGAGCGGCTCCAAGCCCTCGCGGCCGTGCGCCGCGTGGGGGCGCGGCTGGCGCCGGAGGCCTCCTGGGAGGGGGCTCTGCGGGGCTCGGCCCGCCCCGCGGCGAGTGTCGCCACCAGTGCCTCAGCCAGTCGAGTCGGGGCGTTCGTCACGGGCGCAGACGACGGCGGCATCACCCTGCGGGCCATCCGCGACTTCGATCCGACCGCCACGGGCCGCGCCGTGGCCACGGTCGCACTGCTCTGCGCCGGCGGCGGCCTCTGGTTCGCGGGCCGCCGAAGAAAACAGGGCGACTAGGTTCTTTCGGGATTCTGGTGGCAGGCGACCAGGGGCCGAAAAGCGGTCTGGTTCCCCACTGGGCCCACCGCTACCGTCCGCCCCCTCACCGGCAGATCGCAGGGACGAAATGGATGTCGTCCGCCGTCTGCCGCCTGGCAAGGAGGCGAGAGGCGCATGCGTCGGACGCTCGAGGCGGTACAGCGGAACAGTGGTTCGGGACGCAGGATCTGGCAGCGGGCACTGACCGGTGTGGTCGCCGGGATCATTGTCGCCATGGCCCTGCCGGCGGTCGCCGCCAGCTACCGGACGGCCAATTTTCTCGTCGACGCCCCCACGGAAACCCTCGCCCGCCGGATTGGCGACGCGGCCGAGCAATACCGCCACACGCTGGCCGTCGAATGGCTCGGCCAGCCGCTGCCGCGCTGGAGCCGCCCCTGTCCGATCAAGGCGGAGGTGGCGACGCACCTCGGCGCCGGCGGGGCGACGAGTTTCGTCTTCGATCGCGGCGAGGTCTTCAACTGGACGATGACGATCCAGGGCAGCGAGGAGCGGGTGCTCGACTCCGTGCTGCCGCACGAGGTCACGCACACCATCTTCGCCAGCCACTTTCGGCAGCCGCTGCCCCGCTGGGCCGACGAGGGAGCCTGCACGACGGTCGAGCATCCCGTCGAACGGGCCCGTCAGCACCGGCTCCTGATCGAGTTTCTGACCACCGGCCGGGGCATCTCGTTTCCGCAGATGTTCGCGATGCGGGAATACCCGGCCGACGTGCTGCCCCTCTATTCGCAGGGCTATTCGCTGGCCCGCTTCCTCATCGACCGCGGCGGGCGGCAGAAATACGTCGCCTTCGTCGCCGACGGACTGGCCACCGAAGACTGGTCGACCGCCCTGACGAAGTTCTACGGCATCCGCGATGTCGCCCAGATGCAGTCTGTGTGGCTCGACTGGGTGAAGCAGGGCTGCCCGGCACCGCCGGCGACGCTGGCCGCCGCGGGGGCGCCGGCACCCGCCGCGTGGGTGCCCACGGCCCGCGGCCAGAGCCCGGATCCGGCGGCGTCAACACCGCCGGCCGCCGTGGCATTGGCCGCCGCCCCGCGTCAGTCGATCTACGCGATGCAGGCGCGCCGCACCGCCGACGAGTCCACTCCGGGACGGTAGTCGCCACGGCGCCGCCGTCGGCCGACCAATGCGGGTGAACTCGGTCACCCGATCACCCCGGGCGGGCGCCGGTGATCAAGAGCGTGATGTGATAGAAGACCGGCGCGGCGAAGCACATCGAATCGATCCGGTCGAGCACGCCGCCGTGGCCGACCACGAGCGTGCCGTAGTCTTTGACGCCCCGGTCGCGCTTGATCGCCGACATCGTCATCCCGCCGGCGAAGCCCATCACCGCCACGACGAGACCGGCCACCGCGGCCTGCCAGGGCTGGAACGGCGGCGCCGCCCACCAGAGGGCCGCGGCCAACAGCGCCGTGCTCGCCGCACTGCCGAGCAGGCCCTCCCAGGTGCGGTTCGAACTCACGGCCGGCGCCACGAGACGTTGGCCGAGCATCCGGCTCCACACGTATTGCATGCAGTCGGCGAACTGCACGAGCAGAATCAGAAAGAATAAGAGCCGGAAGTTCGCGCTCGGCCCCGCCGCCGTCGTGGCCGTCGACGTGCCGGCGACGGGGAGCTGGAGGAGCGCCGGTGCGAACGACAGGCAGTAGACGCACACGACCAGGCCAGCCTGGATCTTCGCCGTCCGTTCGAGAAACCGCTTGTAGTCGCCCGCCACGGCCACGCGGGTGAGCACGAACAGCGTCGCGTAGACCGGCAGGAACACGCTGAAGATGTCGTAGCGGTTGAGGCCCACGAGCACGTAATGCAGCGGCGTGAACAGGAAGAACACCCAGAACAGCGCCCGATGGTCGCCCTTGCGGGTGGGGGTGAGCGTGATGAACTCCCGGAGCGCCCAGAACGACACCAGGCCGAAGAGCACGACCGTGGCCGTGGTGCCCAGCCAGAAGGCGGCCGCCAGCACCGTGCAGAGGATCCACCAGCCGCGCAGGCGGAGGTTGAAGGTGCGGATGGCGGCCGGGTCGAGGCCGCGATCGGGATGCCGCTTGAGAAACTGCCCCACCGCCGTAGCGGCGGTGAGCAGCGCCAGCACGCTCGTCACGAGCGCGATCGTGCGGGGATCGTTCATGGAACTCATTCCTTGAGCGCGAGCACCGCTCGGCGGGCGCGGGCGAGGAAGTCGAGCTTGGCCTCGCCCCGCTCCAGCCACAGCGGCGGCCCGAAGCTGATGCAGGAGAGCAGGGGCACGGGGAGGAACTCGCCGCGGGGCAGCACCCGGTTGAGATTGTCGATGTGCACCGGGATGAGCTCGATGTCGGGCCGCTTCTTGGCGAGATAGTAGAGGCCGCTCTTGAACTCGCCGACCTCTCCGGTGACGCTGCGGCTCCCCTCGGGAAACACGATCAGGGAGTGCGTCGCGCCCGCCTCCCGGAGCATGAGGTCGACCGGGCTCTGATGCACCTTGATGTCGGTCCGGTCGATGAGGATGGCGTCGAAGACCTCCTCGGCGAGCCAGCGGCGGACGAAGCCCCGGGCCCAGTAGTCCTTGGCGGCGACCGGCCGGGTCACCTCGCGGACAGCCTGGGGCAACGACGACCAGACGATGAGCGCATCGAGATGGCTCGTGTGGTTCGCGAAGTAGACCCGCTGGCAGGTGTCGGGCTGGCTGGCGATCCACCGCACGCTCGAGCCGGCCAGCAGCCGGGCAAGCGCGGCGAGGCCGAGTCCGGCGGCCCGGCACAGCGGCGAGCGGGACGACGATGCAGGGGGCGGCGGGAGCCGGTCGGCGGTGTCGGCGGGCGAAAGCATGCGGGCATCTTCCGCGGGTGCGCAGGAGATGGTCAATCCTCGGCCCTCCCGCCCCTGGGGCTGCCGGCGTCGCGGACGAAGGGATTGTGCCTCCGTTCGCGGCCCACCGTCGTGGGATCGCCATGGCCCGGGAGCACGATCGTGTCGTCGGGAAGCGTGTAGAGCGTGGCCCGGATGCCGGCGGCGAGCGCGGCCGGGTCGCCGTCGGGAAAGTCGGTGCGTCCGACGCTGTCGCGGAAGAGCACGTCGCCGCCGAAGACGAGGGGCGGCCCGGCCGTGGTGACCACGAACACCACGTGGCCCGATGAATGGCCCGGGATCGCGTGGGCGGTGAACGGGATGCCCGCGGCCTCGAACCGCTCGCCGTCGGCCAGGAGCCGGTCCGCCGGCGGGCTCACCAGCGGCAGACCGAACGGTGCCGAGAGGTTGCCGACCGGATCGGTCAGCTTCGGGGCGTCACCCGCGCCGATCACGATCGGCAGATCGGGCCAGCGGCGGCGGAGCGCGGCGTTGCCCGCGATGTGATCGGAATGGCCATGCGTGAGAAGAATGGCCCGGGGCACGAGCCGCTCCCCGTCGATCCAGTCGATGATGGCCTCCGGCTCGAAGCCGGGATCGACCACGACGCATTCCGTGTCGTCACTGCGGCGGCACACGTAGGTGTTTTCGGCGAAGGGAAGCGACTCCACGCGGGCCACGACGAAATCGCGGGCGAGGCTGCCGGGCAGGTCGAGGAGATCGGTCGTGGCCATCGGACGACTGTGACGGGGAGATGGACGGTGAAAAAGGCGGGGCCGCGTGGGAAAATCGCGCCGGGAGCGGGGGCTGGGGTGGAGTGTGTACGGCCTGCTGCCGATGACAGACCACACGGAGGGGCATGCATGGAGCATGGTTGGCCTGCCGAGGGCGGGCAAGCCAGCGACGTTCCTCCGCCGAAACATCGACAAAAGTCCGCCAAAACGGCATGGCGGCCGTAGGGTGGGGCCGTTACAGTCCGCCCGACTGGCATATCTGTACGGGCACGATTCACGGACGAGATCCACGGAGGGACTGAGATGCGGAGGAGTGTGGTCGCGGGCCTGGTGCTCGTCATGATGCTCGGTGGACGGGCGGCGGTGATCGGCCAGGAGGTGGCGGCTCCGCAGGGGCCGGGTCTCCAGCCGGCCGGTGACACGGCCAAGGGCAACTCCGGGGCGGGCGATGCCACGGCGGTCGTGGGCGCGCATCCGCTGGAGCCGGCGCTCGAACTCGCCCAGCGTGGCCTCGCCAACCTGCAGGCCACCATCAAGGACTACTCCTGCACCATGGTCAAGCGGGAGCGGATCGACGGCAAGCTCGGCGAGCACGAGTACATGTTCCTGAAGGTCCGCCAGCAGCCGTTCAGCGTCTACCTCTACTTCATGGCTCCGGACACCGTGAAGGGGCAGGAGGTGCTCTTCGTCGACGGCCAGAACGACGGCAACATGCTCGCCCACGCCGGCAGCGGCGTGCGGGCGATGGTCGGCACCGTCTCGCTCAAGCCTTCGAGCATGCTGGCGATGCAGGGCAACCGCTACGCGATCACCGAAATCGGCGTCGAGAACCTCGCCAAGCGGCTCGTCGAGGTCGCCGACCACGACAAGCAGTTCGGCGAGTGCGAGGTCAACTTCTTCCCGAATGCCAAAGTGAACGGCCGCATCTGCACCTGCGTGCAGGTCGTCCATCCGGTGCCGCGGCGGAACTTCCGGTTTCACCTGGCCCGCGTGTTCATCGACGACGAACTGATGATCCCGATCCGCTACGAGGCCTACGACTGGCCGCAGGAGACGGGCGGTCAGCCGATCCTCATGGAGGAGTACACCTACATGAATGTGAAGGTCAATCAGGGCTTCACGGACCTCGACTTCGACCCGAAGAACACCGCCTACAAGTTCGGCGGCAAGTAGGACGGGGCTCGCCCTTCGGCGCGACGAGCCGCCATCCCGCTCACCCGCCCGGGAGGTCGACGGTGCGGCCGGTGCGGAATGACTCGTCGGCGGCTAGCACGATCCGCAGGCTGTTGACGGCGTCGGTCATGTGGGCCGTGAGATCGCGGTCATGCTCGATCGCGTCGAGGAAGAGCTGCTGCTCGAGCAGGCAGAGCCCGTCGTGATCGGGCTCCGTCGCGCCGCAGTCAATGAACTCGTCGGACCGGGCGAACGAGCCGTCGGGGGCGAGTTCCGCATGGTGGAGCCGCAGCCGGGCCGCCTTCGTGTGGCCGCCGATGTCGTCGCTGGCGACATCGCCGTCGCGGACGCCGGCGATGCTCACGCAGCCCCGCGGGCCCACGACGTCTTTCACGAAGAAGGCGACGTCGCTCATCATCGGCCCCCAGCCGGCCTCGTACCAGCCGACGGAGCCGTCGGCGAACGTCACCTGGAGCTGGCCGTAGTTGTACATGCCGGGCGGAAGCTCATCGCTCAGCCGCGCCCCGATCGCACTCACGCGGACCGGCCGTGAGCGGGTCATCAGGCACATGATGTCGACGTAGTGCACGCCGCAGTCGACGATCGGCGACATCGACTGCATGAGGGCCTTGTGTGTGCGCCACATGTCGCCCGACGACTGCTGATTGAGGTTCATCCGCATGACGAGCGGCGTGCCGAGCGTCTGGGCCATCTCCACGAACCGGGCCCAGGTGGGGTGCACCCTCAGGATGTAGCCGACGACGAGCTTGCGATTCGCCGCGCGGGCTGCGGCCACCACCGCCTCGGCCTCGGCCACGGTGGGCGCGAGCGGCTTCTCCAGGAACACGTGGCAGCCCGCGGCGAAGGCCCGCAGGGCGTAGTCGGCATGGGTGTCGGGATAGGTGTTGATCGACACCGCGTCGGGCCGCGTGGCCGCAAGGGCCTCGCCATAGTCGGCGAACTGCGGATACTCGGCGCCGACCGCCGCGAGGAGGGCCTGCCGCGAGGCCGCCGTGCGGGCGACGACGCCCACGATCTCGAAGCCGGGGAGGGCGTGATACGCCTTCGCGTGCGACGTGCCCATGTGGCCGCAGCCGACGACGAGAATTCTCACGGGAGCGTGCATGTCCAGGGAAGCCTTTCGTGGTGTTATTCGAAGCGCATGTGTTTGACCGATTCGCCCGAGTCGCGCAGCTCGAGCAGGGCGTCGATGCCGATGGCGAGGTGGGGCTCGACGAACCGCTCGCTCACGTCCCGGTCGCTGGCCGATGTCTTCACGCCCTCCGGCGACATGGGGTTGTCGGAGACGAGGAGGAGGGCCCCCTTGGGGATATGGTTGGCGAAGCCGACGACGAAGAGCGTCGCCGTCTCCATGTCGATCCCGATGGCCCGCGTCTTAACGAGATAGTCCTTGAACGACTCGTCGTGCTCCCAGACGCGCCGGTTCGTGGTGTAGACCGTGCCCGTCCAGTAATCGAAGCCCCGCTTGGCGATCGCCGTCGACACGGAGGCCTGCATCCGGAACGAGGGGAGGGCGGGAATTTCCGGGGGGAAATACTCGTTGCTCGTGCCCTCGCCGCGGATGGCGGCGATGGGCAGGATGAAGTCGCCGATCCGCGTCTTCTTGAGGCCCCCGCACTTGCCGAGGAACAGCGCGGCCTTGGGTTCGACCGCGGCGAGGAGGTCCATGACCGTGGCGGCCATGGCGCTACCCATGCCGAAGTTGAGGATCGACAGGTTGTCGGCCGTGGCCGACTGGATCGGGTATCCGGCCCCGGCGATCTCCACGCCGAAGCGTTCGGCGAAGAGTGTCACGTACTGCGAAAAGTTGGTGAGCAGGATGTACTTGCCGAACCCATCGAGGTCGCGGCCGGTGTACCGGGGCAGCCAGTCGCGAACGATCTCGGATTTCAGCTTCATCGGGGCTCCTGCATGCCCCGCATGATAGCGGCTAGCGGCCGGCGAGTGGGATGAGCTTCGGCCAGGCTGCACGCAGCTTCTCGGCCGGCGGCAGTTCCAGTTCCGTGCCGGCCGCGAGCGTGATCCGCGGGTCGACGGCGCGGTTCCACGCAAAGAGCGCCCGGTAGAGACGGCCATCGCCGTACGTGGCCTCCGCGAGCGACCACCAGGAGTCGCCCGGTTGCACGACATGAATGCCGGCGGACTGGATCGGCAGTGCAGCACCAGGCAGTGCAGCACCAGGCAGTGCCGAACCAGGCAGTGCGACACTGTTCATCGCCGTCGGCTGCACATCGACAGGCGCTGCCGTCTCGGGAGGCCGCCAGCCGGTGGCCGCCACGAACGGATCCCGCGGCCCCTCGGCCGGCGCCGCCACGTCGTCGATGTGACGCGCCGGAGGCGCGAGCACGAACTCCGCCGGTGGCGGCAGAAGGTCGTCGTCCGCCGCCGCCACTGGCGAGGTGTCACGGGCAGCAGCGAACGCAGGCGGCTGCGGAGGAAGCGCGACGGGATCGATTTCTGCCGGAAGCTCCGCCGGCAGATCCTCGCTCGCGGCCGTGAAGAGCGCCGGCGTCTCGGTGATGGCAGGCTCGGCGCGGTCGGGTTCCACGAAACCGGTCGCCGGCGGTCCCGCCTCGTGCATGAGCGGCGGAGCTGCGGCAAAGTCGGCCGCCCGGATCGGAAACGCGGGCACGAGGAGCGGCGGCTCGACGAGCGCGGTGGCCTCCCCGAACGTGCTCGCGCCGTGAATGTCGGGCCCCGCACCGGCCGGCGGTCGGGGCACGAGCAGCTTCATGGAGAGCACGCCGCAGAACACCCCGGCCAGCAGCCCGAGGAATCCCAGCAGAATTTTGGCTTCCCGTCCCATGCGTTTTCCGAGGGCGATGTCAGGAGCGGGAGTGTCGGGATTCACCGACGTCGCCGCCAGAGCGCTCAGCGGGCGTTCGCCAAAGGCGGGGCAGACGGGGCAATCTGGGCGACACGGAGCTTCGCCGAACGGGCCCGCGGGTTGCGGAGCACCTCCTCCGCCGAGGCTTCGACGGGCGACTTGGTGAGGCTTTCCCAGACCTGGCGATTCCGAAACGCTTCCTTCGCGAGCCGGTCTTCGAGCGAATGAAACGAGATCACGGCCAACCGCCCGCCGGCCGCCAGCCGCGTGGGAATCCGCTCGAGCGCGATGCGAAGCGACTTCAACTCCTGATTCACGGCGATCCGCAGTGCCTGGAACGTCCGCGTCGCCGGATGAATCCGCGGCGGCGGCGTCTGGCGGGGCACGGCCGCCATGACGACGCGGGCCAGATCGCGGGCCGAACGGATCGGCGTCTTCGCCCGCACAGCCGCGATCCGTCGCGCGATCCGGCGGCTGAATCGTTCCTCGCCGAACTCGTGGATGATGTCGGCGATGCTCTCGGGCCGCATGCGGTTGATCAGCCGCCACGCCGGCTCTCCCTCCGTGGGATCGAATCGCAGATCGAGCGGGCCCTCGGCGTCGAACGAGAATCCCCGCGACGCGTCGGCCAGTTGATCGCTCGACAGGCCGACATCGAGGAGCACGCGGTCGACCGTCGCCATCTCCAACGCATCGAGCACCTCGGGCAGGTCGCAGAAGTTGGCCTGCGCGAAACGCACCGGCAGCCCGGCGAGCTCGCGGGCCCCCCGTTCAATGGCGGCCGGATCACGGTCGATCGCGATGACGAGCCCGGTGGGCCCCACCGCCTCGGCCAAGAGCCGCGTATGACCGCCGCCGCCGAGCGTGCCATCGACGACCCGCATGCCGGGCTCGATGGCGAGGTACGAGAGCACCTCGGCGGGCAGAACACTCGTGTGGATGCTGGAGGATTCCATGCCGCTCACTGTAGCGTGTGCCGGGAGGCTCGGGGCTGCCCGTTCGCTCCGTAGGTCGGTCACTCCGTGCCCGACACCTGCCGCAGGCTCGGGGCTGCCCGTGCCCAGAGTTCACTGCCGGCGGGCTTCGCGGCCCGGACGCTCGCTACCTGTGGTGCAGCAACGTCGTCGTGGATCAATCATCGTGCGTGGTCGTGGTGCCTCTGACGTGCCCCATCACCACCGCACCCCCGGACTTCCGTCCGGGGCTTGTATTGGTTGCGCGCGCCATCGTCATAGAAGCCCCGGACGGAAGTCCGGGGGTGCGTACGCGTTACTTCACCCACCGGTCACCACGATACCCATCGACGCCTGATCCCCGACGACCCGCCACCACCCACAACACGGTGGTACGCTGCTCGCGTGAACGACCCCGACTTCTACGACTACGACCTGCCGCGGGAACTCATCGCCCAGGAGCCGCTCGCCGACCGCACGGCGGCGCGGCTGCTCGTCGTGCGTCGGCCGGATGGACCGCTCTCACACCGGCACGTCCGCGACCTGCCCGAGATCCTCCGCCCCGGCGACCTCGTCGTCGTCAACGACACGAAGGTCGTGCCGGCGCGGCTCGTCGGCCGCCGCATGAACACCGGCGGCGCCTGGGAAGGCCTTTACCTGCGCGAGGAAACGGCCGGACCGCAGGCGGGCGCCTGGATGCTGCTCGCTCAAACCCGGGGCCGCCCGCAAATCGGGGAACGGATCATGCTCGTCGACCGCGCCGGGAAGGATGCCCTCACGCTCGAACTCGTCGGTCGGGCCGGGGGCGGAGCATGGCTGGCACGGCCCGAGACCGACGAGCCTGCCGCCGCCGCGCTCGCGGGGGTGGGGCGTGTGCCGCTGCCCGCCTACATCCGCGACGGCGTCGAGCAGGCGGAGGATGTGGAGCGCTACCAGACCGTCTTCGCCCGGGCGAGCGGCTCGGCGGCGGCGCCGACGGCCGGCCTCCACTTCACGGAGCCGCTCTTCGCCCAGCTCGCGGCGCGGGGCGTGGAGCGGGCGCATGTCACGCTCCATGTGGGACTCGACACGTTTCGGCCGATCACCGTGGACGACATCGCCGCCCACCCCATGCACACCGAGTGGTGCGACTGCCCGGCGGCGACCGCGGCGGCGGTGGCCGCGACGAAGGCCCGCGGGGGCCGCGTCGTGGCGATCGGCACGACGGCCGTGCGGACCCTCGAGACCGCCGCCCGTGCCACGGGGGTGGTCGCGGCCTGGCAGGGGCCCACCGACCTCTTCATCCGCCCCGGGTTTTCGTTCCGGGCCGTCGACTGCCTGTTGACGAATTTCCACATGCCGCGGACAACCCTCATGGTGCTCGTGAGCACGTTCGCCTCCCGCGGGCTCATCTCCCACGCCTACGCGGAGGCGATCCACGCGGGCTATCGGTTGTTGAGTTATGGCGATGCGATGCTGATCGAATGACAGTGATAAATTCGTGACAGGACGAAGGAGCGACGATGTCAGACTTTCCCGATGAACATGTGTTGGTCGTGCCGCGGGCCCAGTTCGAGAGGGCCGGCGCCTTCCAGGGCTTTTCGAGCGAGATCGCCGCCTACCTGCCGCTCCTGCTCGATCCTGCGCAGACCTCGTGGCGGCCGCGGGCCCGCGTCGAAGACGACCCGTCGTTCAAGCAGCTCATTCCCTACTGCGTGCTGGCCTGGCACGATCCCGCGGGGGGCATCCGCTACTTCGCCTACACCCGCGGCGGCGGCCAGAGCGAAGCGCGGCTGCGGGCCAAGCGGTCGGTGGGCATCGGCGGCCACATCTCCAGCACCGATGGCGGCGCGGGGGACGACACGTCGTACGAGGCCGGCATGCGCCGCGAGATCGACGAGGAGATCGCGATCGGCGGCCGCTGGACGGGCCGCTGCGTCGGCCTCATCAACGACGATTCCAACGCGGTCGGCAGCGTGCACCTCGGCATCGTGCATATTCTCGATCTCGAGCGGCCCGAGGTCGCCTCGCGGGAGAGCGAGCTCGTAGGCTGCGGCTTCGAACCGCTGGAATCCCTGCTGGCCGACCGGGAGCGGTTCGAGACCTGGTCGCAGATCACGCTCGACGCCCTGGCCGAAGGTAGACTCGTCTGACGTGATGCGTCAGGCCACCTCCGCGATCTATCTCGACAACCACTCCACCACCCGGCTCGACCCGCGGGTGCTGGAGACGATGCTGCCCTGGCTCACCGACCACTACGGCAATGCCGGCAGCACGACCCACGAGATGGGCCGCGAGGCGCGGGAGGCCGTCGAGGCGGCGCGGGAAACCTTCGCGACCGCCATCGGCGCGGCGGCCCGCGAGATCGTGTTCACGAGCGGGGCCACCGAGAGCAACAACCTCGCCATCCTCGGCACGGCCGCGCGGCCCCGGCCGGGTCAGGAGCCGGGGCATGTCGTCACCGTCGTCAGCGAGCACCATGCCGTGCTCGATCCGATTGACTATCTTGCCGGGGAGGGGCTCGCCGGTCAGGGACTGGACGTCACGCGGCTCGGCGTCGTGCCCCAGCGGGACGGGGGCGGCGTGCCGGGCCGGATCCGGCTCGAGGATCTCCGCGCCGCCCTCCGGCCCGACACGTTCCTCGTCGCGGTGTTGCTCGCCAACAACGAGATCGGCATCGTGCAGGACGTCGCGGCGATCGCCGAGATCGTGCATGCCCACGGCGCGGTGCTGCACGTCGATGCGGCACAAGCACTCGGCCGAATCACGGTCGATGTCGACGCCCTCGGGGCCGATCTCGCCAGCTTCTCGGCGCACAAGTTTCATGGGCCGAAGGGGACGGGAGCGCTCTACGTGCGGCGCCGCGGACGGGCCGTGCGGCTCGATCCGCTCGTGCACGGTGGCGGACAGGAGCGGGGCCTGCGGAGCGGCACGCTCGACGTGCCCGGGATCGTCGGCATGGCCGAGGCGGCCCGGCTCGCGGCGGCAGGGATCGCCGACGAGGTGCCGCGGATGCGGCAGCTGCGGGATCACCTCTGGGCCGAGCTGGCCGCCCGGATCGAAGGCGTCGCCCTCAACGGACCGCCGCTTGACGACCCCGCGGTGCGGCTGGGCAACAACCTCAACGTGCGGATCGCCGGCATCGACGGCCAGTCGCTCCTGGCAACGCTCGCCGCAGACGGGCTGGCTGTCAGCTCCGGCAGCGCATGCTCCGCGGAGAGCCCGCGGCCGAGCCACGTGCTCCTCGCCCTCGGGCTCGACGAGGATCAGGCCCGGGCCAGTCTGCGGTTCGGCCTGTCGCGGTTCACGACCGCGGCCGAGATCGACGAGGCGATCGCGCGGATCGCGGCCGGCGTCGCCCGCCTCCGCGGGTGATCCCGCCGGCAGGTGTCAGGTCGGCGGGAGTCGGCGGCGAAACACGCCCTTTGCCTCCCTCGGCTGGCCGGTTAGAATTTTCACAGAGCGGCCTGCGAGATTGCGGGCCGACACATTGTCAGCAGGAGGTATTCCCACTATGTCGGTCACGCTCACGGAAAAAGCCGCCCTCGAAGTGAAGAAGATCATCACCGATCAGAAGCTCGCCCCCGAGACTGTGCTGCGAGTCGGCGTCGCGGGGGGCGGCTGCAGCGGCTTCAGCTATTCGCTGGGCTTCGATACCGCCTTCGATCCGAAGAGCGACACGAAGAGCGACCAGCACGGCATTGCCGTCGTCGTCGACAAGAAGAGCGACCTGTTCCTCGACGGGACCACCCTCGATTTCCACGAAGGGATCGACAAGCGGGGCTTCACGTTCGACAATCCCAACGCCAAGAAGAGTTGCGGCTGCGGCAGTTCGTTCCAAGCCTGACAAAACCGCGCCTGACAGAACCGCTGGCCTGGCATGGTCGCCTGCGAAGGGAGTTCCGGTGCCCGTTGACGACAAGGTCCACATCGTCGGAATCGGCGATGATGGCGTAGAGGGCATCACGGCCCATGCCCGGCGGATCGTGGAGGCGGCCGACGTGCTGCTCGGGCCGGCGTCCTGCGCGCCGCTCCTCCCAGCGGCCCTGCGGGCACGTCTGGACATGGCGGCGAGTCTCGAGGACCTCGTCGAGCGGATCGACGTCGCGGCGGGCCGGCGGATCGTCGTGCTCGCCTCGGGCGACCCGCTCTTCTACGGCACGGCCCGCTATGTCTGCCAGAAACTCGGCAAGGACCGCTTCGAGGTCGTGCCGCACGTCAGCAGCATGCAGCTCGCGTTCGCGCGGGTGAAGGAGTCGTGGGAAGAGGCGTTTCTCGCGAACCTCTCCGGGCAGTCGATCGAGCGGGTGATCGACCGCGTCCGGTCGACGGAGACGGCGGGCCTCTTCACGAGCGAACAGTGGCCGCCATCCGCCGTCGCCCGGGCCCTCCTCGACGAGGGCATCGACTATTTCCAGGCCTACGTCTGTGAAAACCTCGGCTCGCCCGACGAGCGGGTCACGCAGGGCAGTCTGGCCGACATCGCCCGGGAATCGTTCGGTCCGCTCAACGTGATGATCCTCGTCCGCAAAGGCCGCTCGGCCGACACGCCCGACGAGGCGGGCGCACGGCTCTTCGGCAACCCTGACGAGTGCTTCCTCCAGTCGCGGCCGAAGCGCGGCCTGCTCACGCCCGCGGAGGTGCGGTCGCTCGCGCTCGCCGAGCTGGCGATCCGGCCGACGAGCATCGTCTGGGACGTCGGCGCGGGCAGCGGGTCGGTCGGGCTCGAGGCGGCGCGGCTGGCGACGGCCGGCACCATCTATGCGATCGAGATGGATCCCGACGACCACGCCTTGATCGTGGAAAACGCCCGCCGGTTCGCCGTGGCGAATCTTCATGCCGTGCTGGGGCGGGCCCCCGAGGCCTGGGCGGAGCTCCCCGCGCCCGATGCGATCTTCGTGGGCGGCCGGGGCCGTGACGTGGCGATGCTCGTGGAGCAGGCGTGGCAGCGGCTGAAGAGGGGCGGCCGGCTGGTCACCGCCTGCAACTCGATCGAGAACCTCGCCGCCGTGCACGCGCTGTTGCGAACCCGGTCGGACGACGCGGCCTACTGGATGGTCAACATCGCCCGCGGGATCGAGCAGCTCGACCGGATCCGCTTCGAGGCCATCAACCCCATCTTTCTCATCGCCGCCACGAAGCCCCGGTCGTGATCGACACGCTGCCCACGCCGCTCGACGTCATCGCCGTCGGGGCTCATCCCGACGACGTGGAGATCGGCTGCGGCGGTACGCTCGCGCTCCTGGCCGCGCAGGGTTGGCGGGTGGGCATCGTCGATCTGACCGACGGTGAACCGACGCCGCGATCGAGCGGTCCGGAAGAGCGGCTCGCCGAGGCCGCCGCCGCGGCCGGCGTGCTGGGTGTCGTCCACCGGGAGAACCTCGGCTTCCCCAACCGTCGCCTGTTCGACTCGTTCGAGGTGCGGGTGGCGCTGGCCACGGTGTTCAGACGGTGGCGGCCCCAGCTCGTGCTCGGCCTCGCCGACAAGACGCCGCTGGCGTCGCCCGACCATGCCCAGGCGGTCGCGATCACGGAGGCGGCCGTGTTCTACGCGCGGCTCACGAAGTGGGACGACACGTTCACCGGCCTTCCGGTACACACCGTGCCCCATGTCCTCGGCTATTTTCTCTTCGCCGGCGTGGCGGCCGTGCCTGCCGGCCAGTTCCCGCTCGTGGTCGACATCGCGGGCCACCTGGAGACGAAGCTCGAGGCGATCGCCTGCTACAAGAGCCAGTTCCCCCCGGAGAAGGCGCACGTCTATCCGCGGGTGCGGAGCATGGCCGAGACCGTCGGCATGATGGCGGGCTGCGCGGCGGGCGAGGTGCTCTGCGGCGTGCGGATGCCGTGCACGGCCGATCTCTTGGGCATGCTCGTTCCGGGCCGCACCTGAGTGCACGCCGTTGGGTCGGGCGAGGGGCTGTCCGTGCCACATGTGGCCCGGTCACTCCGTGACCGGTTGGCGCCGCAGGCGAGGGGCTGCCCACACCCTCTCGCCGGACGCTCGCTGCGGACATCCTGTCCTTCGCTCGCTCGGAGACGTCTGCGCTCCGGCATCCTGCCTACGCTTGCCGTCTACGCCGGCTCGAGGGCGTGGGCAGCCCCTCGCGGTCCTGGGAATCGCCAGGCAGGCCCTGATCCTGGCCGAGGTGGGGAATTTCTGAAGTTGCGGGTCGTGACGATCCGAAAACACTTGCGGGTCGTGGGGTGGGGGGAACAGCCGCTGAAGGCTCGCGTTCATGCGGGCCGCCGGGACCGTTGGTCCGGAGAGGGTGTTCCGGAGAGATTTGGGGAAGGATGCCCTGCATGCACGGGTCGTCATTGGCTGGCAGGGCAGCGGAGCGAGTCGCGGCAGCGTTGCCCGTGGAAATGCCGCTCGCAGCGACGCTGCTCGTAGTGACACTGCTCGTGGTGTCACAGAGCGGCTGCACGATGTGCCCGTCGCCCTACGACTACTCGGGCCCCGTGCCCAACGGCTCGGCCC
>Ga0114946_10000581_pt1 | contig 24699 bp, 10 predicted proteins | sample WalLakDeSediment_FD_88676 | JGI IMG/M metagenome (GOLD analysis project Ga0114946, IMG submission 88676) | Lake sediment microbial communities from Walker lake, Nevada to study Microbial Dark Matter (Phase II) - Walker Lake 11/02/13 Deep Sediment | ecosystem: Environmental > Aquatic >... | reverse complement strand
CCCCGCCGTCATCGTACCCGAGATGGCGGTGTAATCCGAGTATCCGTTAACCAAACCGCAACCGCTGGTGTTGTTGATGCCGGCGACCGTGACGTTGCCGATGTGTTCGTCGCACCAACTCGCCCCGGCCGAGCAGTACGTCTGGGCGTGTATTACAGGGTTGTGAACAAGGAAAAACCCGATGATGCAGAGAAATGCAGCAATCAGGTGCTTCCCTTGAGTAATCGTAGCATTGTTCATGTTGACCTCATATAATCGGTGAGTAATGGTTCGGAGTTGATTCCTTCGATACATGCGTCCGATCACATCGCTTTACGATAGCCACCGTAATGATGGAAACCGTATAGATGGTGTTTTCCGTTATCGACATGTACTCGGGCTGAAATGCCCAACAAACTGAAGACCTATTTTATGTCAAGTCTAACGTAAGCAAGATATTGCTTCCCCTTCACTATTACAATAGGAGCATCCCTTTTTACACTATCCCCTGTTTACACTAGCCTGTAGGGGGACAGCTATCGCTCGATCTGCTGACTGCAACCGAAGGCGATCCATGAAATACCACCAATCGAAACAGATCGCTCAACTGCCCCGAAGGGCGGCACTTGTATAGACTCCGAAACAGCGGCACGCTCCGGTAGCCCTTCGCCTCGGGGGAGCGGCTGTCGACGGAGGGTGCAATTATCGGAGGGACGCCACCGGAGAACACACACGAACAAGGCTCGTAGGGGAATTTCACCCCCAAGTCTGTGTACCCTGCCGGGCACGTACACAAGAAAGGTCTCCCCGATTGGAGAGACCTCTCTATTGTGTACATTATTCGTCGATTTCCGGGTCTTGTAACAGCAGACCCGCCCATGCCGGAACTTAGTACGGGACTACTTGGAAAGCGTCATTTGCATGCTCTCGACAAAGTCGCCGGCAATCATACGACACAGATAGCTGCCGGATGGCAATGCGCTCGCGTCGAATGTAACGGTATACCGGCCTGCACCGAGAATGTCATCTACCAGTTCAGCGACCTCCATGCCGAGTGCGTTGTACACGACTAAGCGCACATTACGTTCCTCAGCCATGTTGAAGGTCACGGTCGTGGTCGGGTTGAAGGGATTCGGGTAATTACGTTCCAACGAGAACGCTGTCGGTATCGCACCGTCAGCATCGCGGTACATCATCATGTACGGATGTGCCAAGGCGATGTTTCCACCGATATTCGTGCTGTTGAGGTTCATTACCGTTACCGTGTTTGTCATGGGATCCGATACCGACGTGGTTCCGGAGATTGGATCTTCCCATGTACCACCACTGATTGATTGACGAATGCCGCGAAGTTCGAAGGGATCCGTTATCATCGAAGCCTCGGGATCGGTGTATGGGAAATCGATGTCGGCCATCCAACCCGTGCCTGTGTGCGAAATCTGCCAGTAGCGCTTCACGTAGCGGTAGCGGGCGAGATTCTGCGGCAATTGGTTCGGATATACACGAATCGTCATCTGATCGATCTGACCACCGGTCACGTTTACACGCGCGATGGGAGTTCCGGTGGCAATGTCGTAGAAGTCGTATGGACTTCCCATCACCGTCATCGGTGCGTTGATGGAATGCTCCAAACTCGCCGGACCGGCCTTGCTGCCACTCTGCACGATACGGAGTATCACAGGAACCACCAATGGTTCGTTTGTCGCGATCAACCCACTCGCTGGTGGCGGAAAATCGTCATTGAACAAGATCCCGTAGAACGTGAGATAGCCGGTATGCACACCAGGTGCCAATCCAGCAGGATTGACTGTCATAGTGAAAGTCTGGAACTGTCTTGGCCTCGGTGGCGTGAAGTTGAAGCCTTGGAATGTTGGATCAGGCACGGCTTTTGTTACCGATAACCATGGAGTCGTGGTCTCGACATCCCAAAGGAAGTCGCCTGCTGTACCGTAAATATCCGTGGTCGTAGCAACCTCGTATGTGCGGTTGATAGTACCAGGCGTTTTGTAATTGGCCGTCACAGTTATGGGAATGTCCGGATCATCAATGAATTGCGTTATGGGAACACCCGGCAATCCGTAACCGATTTTCGGTGGCGGCGAGGGATTGTCGTCCAACTTGATGTCGTCGATGGCTAACGCGCCGCGATTCGCAGCGCTTGTGACGCGGAAACCAACATAGTACGTCTGGTGGATGTTAGGCGTGTTGAAATACGGATCCATGATGCCGGCAAGTTGCTTGGACGTCATGAAGCTCGTATTCGAGAAATTGCTGAACACCGCGAACGTGGTCATCGCACCAGGATTCGGTGCATCACCGAAAGCGATTTCTAATGTCTGCGCTTGCCCGCTTACCGAACGCACCTGGAAACTGAGGCGATAACTGGAACCCGCTACAAGGCTCGCACCGGGAGTGAATACCCAGTCGTTGGCTGTCTGCGTGTCACCGGGATAGTACAACGCTGGTGTCCCTCCGACGCCGACAGCGTCCTCAACAACCCACGTCGCGCCACCGTTGACATTGTTCACCAGCCAGGGTTGATCGAGATATCCCGGATCGTAGCTGAAGTCCGGAGCGACCATACCTGCGAAATTCTCGTAACCGTGCACTTTTTCTGTCTCAATCAGATATGTGGACGAATTCACGTCATTGCCCGGAACCTGATCGTTCGGAAGGAAGCAACGGGCATACACGGTAACGGAAGTGTTAGGCGAAAGACCAGTCACGGGCTGTGAGAAGGTTAGGACAGTTTTCCTGTTCACCCATGTGGGAGTAAAGGTCTGCGACACGCCGTCCATACTTCCTGTCGGTGCGCTTCCTATCTTGTACACCACCTGCAGTTGAGTCGGATTGTCGCCGAGACCCGTGTTTTCTACAACTACCTTCACCTGGTGCACAGCAGAACCTTCGATATGCGCCCACTTGTCATTGGCGGTTTCCATGCGTACCATTGCGAGCGTCATGTCGAACTCTGGTGGCGGCTCCGGAAATTCATCGGCACCGATACACGGCGGGAAACCCGTAATGCGCGTCTCACCGTCGAAGTCGTCCGTGATTTCCGTAATGCTCACACCAGCCCTGTACGCCGTGCTAGACGCACTGTGCAAATCGGTGGCGCTGACGTAGAATGGTTTGCCATAAACGGAGTTGGTGTTGTGCACCGTCTTTGGCACTGCCGCCCAACTCGCGTAATCCGTGCCGTTATATCTGAAGGGCAGCGTGTAGGTCGGGTTGTTCGAGTAATACAGATTGTAGTCGAACGCGCTGAACATCGCCGAATTGTTGTTGTAGAACGGACGGCCCGCACCAGTCGTGCCGCCATACGTGACCATGTTGTTGCGGAAATCAAGGCTATGTCCGGATATGCCCCACAAATACGCGCCATATCCAATGCCGTTGGTCGCCATGTGCGAAGTGTTGAACCAGAAATCCGTGTTCCTGCAGTAATAAATGTACATACCGTACTGCGTCGTCGTCGCGTGATTGGCAAGGAACATGTTGTTGTAGACTTTCGCACGCGGCAACATGATGTTATAGCCGTTGGCATAATACAGATGAAACGGTCGGGTGAGTGCACGAACGTAGTTATATGCAATCACTGGACCACCTTGCGGGTAGTAAACGTACAACCCGTAGCCAACCGTGAGCGTTAGGGGTTCGCGCTGCGTGATAGTGTTATGCGTGACTTGGAGATATCGCTGGTTATACAGCCACATGCCGTAATAGTAGAAACCCTCAACAGTATTGTTGTGGAAGGTATTGTACTCGCACTGATCGGCATTGGTTGAAATGCCGTTGAAGCGCACGCCGTAATACCCACCTCGGATGAGACAATTACTTACCGTTGTGTTATTCGCCCAGTTGCCGTTCGATGAGAAACTGTTCTTCGCGGATGCAAGCATTGCGATATGATTGGAACTCGTACTCGTTACCGACGTTTCGATACGCAAACTGTCAAATGTATTGTGGTCAGCCTCGTCCGTCAAGTGAACGGCATAGCCAAAACTGCCCCCCGTGGCGCGAATAGTCATGTTTTTGAACGTGAAATGGTCAGCTCCGTCAAGCAGAAGCGTCGAGCTGTACTGCGTGGGCGTGTTGTGTGCCAGAATCACGTTATCCCTGTTCCCAGTCCCACCGTTGAATGTGATCGTGTTCACGGAGGATGTACCGGGTATTTCAGGAATCGTTACCTGCTCGTTGTACGTGCCCGGCGAGACGGTGAACACCACTGGCGTCGTGATACCGCAGAGCAAGGCATTCACCGCTTGGTTGAAGCTTGTGAAATTCGTCGGACCGCTGCCGAGCGGATTGATGGTGAAGGCCGATATCTCCAGAGCTGTGCATATAGTCACCGCTAGTGTATCGTTCGTGATGCTGCTGTCCGGATACGATCCATTGGGGTGCGTCACCCATGTTTTCAGATCGTAGAATCCGCCCGCAGTCAAGTCCATTGGTGTAGCGAAAGTGTAGTCGTAGGTGTGACCGGGACTCAATGAGTCCATCATCACGTAATTCGTCACGGTGACGGGAGGATTATTACCGAGTTGATACCCGAGGTTCACCGATTTGATCTTCGTCAAACGCGAGTTCTGAAAACGCACGGTCAACGGATGAATGCCGCGCGCTATCGGGGACACGGGTGAAACGACTTTCGACATGGCAACGTCAATACCGGGGAGGAGTTCATACGCCACCTGTCCGCAGAATTGATAACCGGAGTACGCCCAATCCAAGGGGTAACCCTCGATTCCATACCCTGCGTTCGGCCCCGAATCGATCGTGATCAGACCATCAGTCCAATTCGTGACCGGTGAGCCCCAATGCATGCCTAAGTCCCAGTACCAACTGTTCGTGCTCGAAATGTAGAAACCGTATGTCTGACCGGCAGGAATGACTATGCTCAGATTGAGCGGGATTTCGGTGTAACCGACTGAACTCGGATACAATTGACCCGTTGTACCGGCGTTAATCCATGACTGATCCAGAAAGGGAGGAGTTTGCACACCACCGGGACGATAGCGGATGTTGACAGCCGACGTCGGACCCCAGTACCAAGGACTGAAGGCCGTCCAGAATTTCTTGATCTCTACGGAAGCATGTGCAGTGATGTTGAACGTGATTCCGTCTAAATCGGTGTTTGCCTGCAAGTTGGTGCTCAGCGTTAATTGCGCCTGTGCTGGTACCGCAAGGAACGTGAACATAGCGAATAACACAGCGCCTGCCAACACAGTTGCAGACGCCCGTTTTTTCTTCGGACTAGACAGTCTGTTGTCAGGCCTCTTCCCTGACTTGACTGATGGAAAAGTACACATCATGAAACCTCTCGAATTGTTAGAATTAGTGAGTACGTTGTACAATGTTTTTGTCGGTAGCTAATACCTCATCCGACTGTGCGATTACGATTGCAGTCTTTCTGGGGAAACGGTGGGAGCTTATTCATCACATGTGATTCAACCGGTCATATCATACATGGAATACCAGAACGAAAGCCATGTAAGATGCGAAATAAACACCAATCTGTCAAGAAAAATCGGACGTGAACGAACTTCACGGAAATGCTTGACGCAAGCCTCTCTCCGATGCATGAACCGCCCTCAATTGGATCCGCGGTATGCCTATTCGTGAAAGGTCGGACGCCCTGCGCCTGACCCTTCAATGAAAAACTGAAAAAATGCTGAAGAAGGATGTTGTAATGCGGAGAGGATATACAGACATGTGCTTCATGAATCGTGCGGATAACAACAAGAGAGGCCGCTCCAGTCGGAGAGACCTCTCTGTTGGCTACTGCCTTGTCGGAGCGATTGTAAGACGAATTGCTGGACGTCTTTACAACGAAGCCGGAGTATGTTCCAAGCTTATTTGGACAAGGTCATCTGTACGCTCTCGACGAAGTCACCTGCAATCATGCGACACAGATAGCTGCCGGATGGCAATGCGCTCGCGTCGAATGTTACGGAATACCGGCCTGCGCCGAGAATGTCATGTACCAGTTCTGCAACTTCCATGCCGAGTGCGTTGTAGACGACCAAACGCACATTGCGCTCCTCGGCTACGTTGAACGTCATGGTCGTCGTCGGGTTGAAAGGATTCGGGTAATTACGCTCCAACGAGAATGCCGTAGGCACTGCACCGTCCACATCACGGAACATCGTCATGTACGGATGCGCCAAGGCGATGTTCCCACCGATATTCGTGTGGTTGAGGTTCATTACCGTCACTGTGTTCGTCATCGGATCGGATACGGAGGAAGTTCCCGAAATCGGGTCTTCCCAAGCTCCGAGGTTGACTGCTTGTCGTATACCGCGAAGTTGGAAAGGATCCGTGACCATCGAAGCTTCGGGGTCTGTGTACGGGAAATCGATGTCGGCCGTCCAACCCGTGCCCACATGCGAAATCTGCCAGTAGCGCTTCACGTAGCGGTAGCGGGCGAGATTCTGCGGTAATTGGTTCGGATATACACGAATCGTCATCTGATCGATCTGACCACTGGTCACGTTCACACGTGCGATGGGAGTTCCGGTGGAAACGTCGTAAAAGTCGTACGGACTTCCCATCACAGTCATCGGAGCATTGATCGAATGCGCGAGACTCGCAGGTCCGGCACCGCTGCCACTCTGTATGATGCGAAGCTGTACCGGAACGACAAAGGGTTCGTTCGTTGCTACCAGCCCGCTCGCTGGCGGCGGGAAGTCGTCATTGAACAATATGCCGTAGAACGTCAGATACCCGGTATGCACGCCCGGGGCCAGACCACTTGGATCGATGCTCATTGTAAATGTCTGGAATTGCCTGGGTCGCGGCGGCGTGAAATTGAAGTTCTGCAATGTCGGATCCGGCACGGCCTTTGTAACAGTCATCCAGGGGGTCGTCGTTTCCACATCCCACAGGAAGTCTCCGGCTGAACCATAAATATTCGTGGTCGTGGCAACCTCGTACGTGCGGTTGACCGTACCCGGGGTTTTGTAGTTGGCTGTCACGACAATGGGAATTGTCGGATCATCGATGAATTGCGTGATGGGTACGCCGGGTAGCCCGTAACCGATTTTCGGCGGTGGCGAGGGATTGTCATCCAACTTGATGTCGTCGATGGCCAAAGCTCCGCGATTCGCCCCGCTGTTGACACGGAAACCGACATAGTACACCTGGTGAATGTTCGGCGTGTTGAAATACGGATCCATGACACCGGCAAGTTGCTTGGACGTCATGAAACTCGTATTCGTGAAATTGCTGAATACCGCGAACGTCGTCATCGCGCCAGGATTCGGTGCATCACCGAAGGCGACTTCAATACGCTGCGGCTGCCCGCTAATCGAACGTGCCTGGAAACTGACGCGATAACTCGAGCCGGCTACGAGCTGTGCTCCCGGTGTGAATACCCAGTCATTGGCAGTTTGCGAATCTCCTGGATAGTACAGTGCAGGCGTGGCACCTACACCAACAGCGTCCTGCACGACCCACGTTGCGCCACCGTTGACATTGTTCACTATCCAAGGCTGATCGAGGAAACCGGGATAGAAGCTGAAGTCCGGAGCGACCATACCAGCGAAATTCTCGTACCCATGCACCTTGTCGGTTTGAATCAGATGCGTGGACGAATTCACATCGTTGCCCGGGACCTGGTCGTTGGGCAGGAAGCAGCGTGCGTACACTGTCACGGACGTGTTCGGCATCAAACCCGTCACCGGCTGCGTGAATGCCAGCACGGCTTTCTTGCCGACCCATGTCGGTGAGAAAGTCTGTGCCACACCATCGGTACTACCGGTCGGTGCACTACCAATTTTGTACACAACGGGTAACTGTGTTGGATTAGAGCCAAGTCCGGTATTCTCCACAACCACCTTCACCTGATGCGTGGCCGCACCTTCTCTATGAGCCCATTTGTTTGTGGCGGTTTCCATCCGTACTGCTGCGAGCGTCATGTCGAACTCTGGCGGCGGCTGTGGGAATTCGTCCGCACCGATGCATGGAGGGTAACCGGTAACGCGCGTGTCACGGTCGAAATCGTCCGTGATTTCAGGGATGCTCACACCAGCTCTGAATGCTGTAGTCGAAGCACTGTGCAAATCCGTGGCACTGGTGTAGTACGGTTTGCCGTATACGGAGTTGATGTTGTGCACCGTCTTGGGCAGCGCCGTCCAACTCGCGTAATCCGTGTTGTTGTAACGGAAGGGGGCGGTGTACGTCGAATTTTCGGAGTAATACAGATTGTAGTTGAACGCACCGAACATCGCTGATGCGTTGTTGTACAGCAGTCGTCCTGCTCCGGTCGTACCACCGTACGTGATCATGTTGTTGCGGAAATCAACATCGTGCCCACTAACCCCATACAGGTACGCACCGTACCCGGTGCCGTTGGTCGCCATGTGACTGGTGTTGAACCACACGTCGGTGTTTCTGCAATAGTAAATGTACATGCCGTACTGCGTTGCCGTGAGGTTGGTTGCGACAAGCATGTTGTTGTATACTTTCGAGCGCGGGAGCATGATGTTGTACCCGTTGCAGTAGTACATGCGCAACGGTTGCGCTTCCACACGCACGTAGTTGTACTTCACTATTGGACCGCCCTGCGCATAGTAGACGTAAAGGCCGTATCCCGCAGTAGTGCCTGCCGGACTGCGCTGTGTGACTGTGTTGTTCACAACTTCAAGGTAACGCTGATTGTACAGGTACATTCCGTAGTAGTAGAAATCCGATACCGTGTTGTTGTGGAACACGTTGTACTGACATTGATCGCCACTGGTTGAAATACCGTTGAAACGCACGGCGTAATACCCGCCGCGTATAATGCAATTTCTCACGGTTGTGTTATTCGCCCAATCGCCACTGTCATAGTTGTTGCTTTGCGAGGATGCCAATAGCGCGATGTGATTCGAGCTTGTGCTCGTCGTGGACGTTTCGATGCGCACGCTGTCGAACGTGTTGTGATTGGCTTGATTCGTGAGATAGACAGCGTAACCATAGCTGCCGCCTGTGGCACGAATAGTCATATTCTTGAAGCTTATGAAATCCGCACCGTCCAACTGCAGCGTCGAACTGTTCTGCGTTGGTGTGTTATGTGTCAGTATCACATTGTTCATATTGCCCGTGCCGCCGTTGAATATGATCGGATTGATGGCGGAGGCACCGGGTATTTCCGGAATAGTCAACTGCTCGTTGTACGTGCCCGGTGAAACAGTGAACACTACTGGCGTCGTAATGCCGCACAGCAAGGCATTCACCGCTTGGTTGAACGTAGTGAAATTCGTCGGACCACTGCCGAGCGGATTGATCGTAAACGCCGATATCTCAAGCGCGGTGCATATCGTCACAGCGAGCGTGTCATTTGCTATGCTACTGTCCGGATACGAGCCGTTGGGATGCGTCACCCACGCTTTCAAATCGTAAAAACCACCTGCAGTCATGTCCAACGGTGTGGCGAATGTGTAATCGAAGGTCTGACCGGGATTCAACGAATCCGGCAAAACAACATTCGATACCGTTACGGGAGCACTGCTTCCGAACTTGTACCCGAGATTCACCGTCTTGATTTTCTGCGAACGGGCGTTAAGGAAACGCACTGTCAAAGGATGAATGCTGCGGGAGATGGGTGAACTAGGTGAAATAATGCTGCGCATAGCTACGTCGATTCCCGGCAGCAGGTTGTAATCGACACGACCACAGAACTGATAACCCGAATAGCAGTAATCGAGGGGATATCCCTCGACGCCGTAGCCCGCATTCGTCCCGGCATCGATAGTGATCAATCCGTCGGTCCAGCTTTTCGTCGGCGAGTTGTAATACATCCCCATGTCGTAGTTCCACATGGTGGTACTGGAGATGTAGAAGCCGTACGTCTGTCCGGCAGGGATGACTATGCTCAAATTGAGCGGAATTTCAGTATAGCCAGTCAGGTTGGGGTAGAAGGAATTCGTCGTGCCGACATTGACCCAGGCAGGATCCAAGTAGGGCGCTTGACCGGGAATAGCTTGCACGCCACCCGGCCGGTAACGAATGTTAACAGCAGTCGTGGGACCCCAGTACCAAGGACTGAAGGCCACCCATAATTTCTTGACTTCTACGGCGGCGTGAGCAACGATGTTGAATGTCATTCCATCCAAATCCGTGTTCGCTTGGATTGTACTCAGAGAAAATTGCTGCGCTTGCATTGTACCTTGCGGGGGTACGAGCAGCAGCAAGGCGGTCAGCAATGGTAAAATCCCCAACAGCAAGACATTCTTCGATGTCTTTCGTCGGGTGAAATCACCTCGCGTGGAAATGCTTCGATCACGATTACTCATCATGAATCCTCTCATCTGTGTGTAACATGCGTTTCTCATTGTTTGGGACATGAGATACTTGATTAAAAGAGTGCCGCGTACGTCGGAGAGTGAAAACCAGTTTCAGCAGCATTGTCGTGATATAGTCTCCGGAGTTACAGCGCTTCACCCTCGAGCATACGAGATAACCGCGAACGGTAGATGTTGGCCATGACCCAAGGCAAGCCGTGGACAACACCATAAAGTTCTTCGTCGAAGTGCTTTCCGTACACTGATTATGTGACAACTGAACCGACATACCAGATACTCTTCTGATCAAGCACAAGAATAAATGCTACGAATATTAGTTCATTTAATCATGCCACGCAAGAGCGTAATTTTCACTTTATAAAATATTTTAAGTCCAGGCGTATACGGCCGTACTGTTGCCTATACTCACGAGCGAACGATAGCAACGCCGCCCGCAGCGCACGCACGGTACGGACGCACATACATAGCGCGGAGAAGTGCCCGATACTATAAATATATCAACGAACACTCTGATCGTTGCAGTCAGTACGACTTCGACCGTGGATTGGAATTCGATGAATTCAATGCTGTTTGAACATAATATGCATATAACATACATCGCATGGCTGTCAACGTCCGCGAAGTTACATCAGTGCATCAAATCTTGCTCGAGTTGCCGTCGCTCACATGCGAATAATTGCAACTTAATCTATATACATGTTCGTGCTTTTATACGATCACTGAGCCATAATGGATAATAACATTTCCGAATCCTGGCACATCTGAGAGAAGGAAACACTCGCGATGGAAGGACCGATTTCCTTTCAAAAGCATACACATGAAAAAATCACGACTCCAACCGGGATATGTACGGAAAATCCCGGCGACTCCGTTGCGCCTACCTTCAGCGATAGACGCTCACAGTATAGTACACAGCAGCCCGCATTGAACATCCTCTTCTCGCACTTCGGGAATAATCGCGTCTATCCCGCTACGCGATTTCAGGTTGGACACACACGCATCCGGACAACTCCCCTCTCTGCTGCTCAAACTTCCGTTTCCTCGTATCTCTTTCGCGAAACAGCCAGAAGCTGTCACTTGAACTGCTGTTACACCGGAGCATACACTGCTAGCGTTGTTCGTCGCTGTTGAGGAACCTTCGGTACGGTATATTTTTGAGGCAACAGGTCGCTCCGAAGTCCGCTAACCTCTCGCATACGCTCGACACGGACAGCATCTTCACATTAGCATCGCGGTAACACGGTGAGCATGTTCGATCGGACGACGTGTACTATCCCGAATGAAAACACATCACCGGTCGATTCACTGAGAGTTCACCCACAAGATGGCCCCGCCACGCAAATCACACATCCGATGCTGTGACGTGAAAACAGTCATAGAAGTCCGGTATTCCTTCTGCATCGATTCGTGCCTTGCTCGTTGCTTCCATTGGGTTCGCGTAGCAAGTCACGAAGAATACCAGATGTCGATAGATATCGCTGCTTCGATACCGAGAAGTAGCGCCAATGGAGCACATCACTGAAGTGCTTCACATCTCCGAATGTCCCGGACATCAGCTTCCCCAGCTATCCTTCGGGTTATGCACATGCACGGAAAAACGGCGCGTTTTGAACGTACTGCCGACAAGTGCATTTCTGGCAGGACTGAATCCCGCTTGCATCGCTGCGCTCCACTTGGCTCCCGGGTCGGTGTGTTCCTACCGCAATGGACCGTCAGCATCTGATTCACAACCGATTTGCATTTTACCGATGCGTCATCTATATTCGGATAGTCGTTATCTGAATTCTGTTCTTTTCGAGCCCAGAATATCCGGATGGTTTACCGGCAGAATCCGCGAACAGACAGGAATGTTTCACGTCCACAGTGGACGTTGAATCCACTTTACAACCACTCAATTTACTCCCATGGAGGTTTTCATGAATAGACTCAACCGTTTTGCATTGTCGGCCTTGCTAATTGCGCTGTTGTCGACTACAAACATGTACGCGCAAATCGTCTTCGACGGTTCACCGGGCACCTCGGCACCGCCAGCAACACTCGGACCCTTCACGATGATGTCGTTTCCGACCGACACAAGAGCGGATTTCACGAATGTCACGACAGTTCCCGGACCGAATGGCGACATCACATTCAGCGACGCAACCGGTGTAAGCACGGTTGGCGTTACCTGGGCGACATGGTCTCACGGTTACAACGGCAAAGTGTATTTTCGTGCGGGACAATCCATCACCCTCACTATGCCGGCTAATACTGTCGCGTTCTATTTCTACGCGCAACCGAACAATTTCGCTACATTCACCGTAACGGCTACGGCTCAGGACAATACGACTTCAGGACCGATCAACGTCGTGGGAAATTCGGGAGCCTCCTATTTCGGGTTCTACTCGACGAACGGTGTTCCCCTCGTGAGCATACAGGTGGATGTCCAAACCGGAAGCAATGGTTTCGCTATCGGTGAATTCGGCATTTTCCAGTGTTCCTCTCCCGCTCTCACCGTGTCCGTAACGCCTTCAATGCTCTGGCCGCCGAATCACAAGATGGCGACGATCAACGCGACCGTCACGGCCACCGGCGACTGCGGCAACCTCAGTGTCACGCTTGAATCCGTCACCAGCAACGAGCCGGACAATGGCGTCGACGATGGGAATACTATCAACGACATTCAGGATGCCATGGTGGGAACACCGGATTATCAGTTCAAGGTTCGCAGGGAACGCTCCGGAAGCGGAACCGGTCGCATCTACACTGCAACGTACAAAGTCGTCGATGGCGCCGGCTTTTCCGTCACCGAATCCGCAACCATCACCGTTCCATTGAGTTTGGGTAAAAACGACGCGACTGCCGTTGCTGTACCTGGTATTATCGAACTCGAGCAGAATTATCCGAATCCCTTCAATCCCTCGACGACCATCGCGTATTCCGTGCCGGAGGATGGCCACGTCACTCTCGCTGTGTTCGATCTTATGGGCCGTGAGATTATTACCCTGGTCAATGAGGAACACATGAGCGGTCGCTATTCCGTCAGTTTCGATGCAGCCAATCAACCCAGCGGTACCTACATCTACCGCCTGACCATGGGCGATCAGACGATGATGCGCACCATGACGCTCTCGAAATAACGCAATCCGTACAAAAAACGTATCAACAAGGGCGACGGCAACGTCGCCCTTGCTGTGTACTACGGAGAAGCACACGCGACAGGATGTTCACATCGGATTGCGTAAATTACCGCATACCTCTATCCGGACAACTGTTATCCGGACAACTGTCTCTGACAGAGAAGCCGAAGCGAATTCAGGCGAAATGGCTCTAACGCGATTCGGGACTCTCGACGCGAATCATCTATAAGCATTCATAACATACTGCAAGAAATTCTCGACCTGTCTATCTAGCGACATCATATTGGCCTCTATTGCCGATCCGGAGCACCACTGCAAATCAGGGCTGTCCGAACTCCGAGTTGCCGACCAAGCGCCTTGCTCACGGCGTAGCTGCTATCGAAACCGCGGCGGGGAGCAATCTCCCAAAAACACATTCCCACGAGCTATCTCTCGACTCTGATCACTGCCACTCCCGCTACGATGTATTGCCGACTCAACGGGTCGGCGAAAACGCTACTTTTCGATCTCAGTGAATATGTGTATGTTTGGACTCGGTTGATAAGGTGATTTTCGTCTTTGAAACTCTCTTTCCGGACGAAGAATCTCAAGTTGAAAATCAAGCAACGGAATTCAGCATCGAACTCATAATGCATTCGTTACTTCACCTTTGATACGTATCTGGCGGCATCGTTATGCACTACATTTCTTCTCTTGCTGTGGTCTTCCTGTTCATCGGCACCGCTGTCGCACAACCCGAAGCTCGGGATGTACTGCAAGTAGTGCATAAGGTATTGTCATCGCATGCCAGCGTCACGTACAGTGCGCAGATGCGCATGAAATTTTTATCCTCCGACGATACACTCAGCTTCACAGGCGATGTCCGGTTGTTGCGGGAAGATTCGGATAGTCTCTTTCATGGATACATACTCCTCACGACAAATGATACGCTGTGTCTCCTGTATGATTTACAACATGTGTTCGAGCATAATCGAGCGAAAGGGAGTGCGATTCGATACTTCCCACACGACGGCCAGGAATGGGCGATCACCGGCAGTGTCACCGAGCGATTGATATGGAGAGGCTTTTTCAATCCCACTGGCATACTTCGCAGAGCGGAGACCGCATCGGACCTGAGTTTCGGACCGGACACGCTGATAGATGGACGATCATGTATACGGATATATCAGCGTTTCCCGGATCGTGACGAGTTAACCGATCAAAGTTCGACTCTGTATATTTCGAAGACGGACAGCATCCCGATACTCAACCGATCCAGTGTCCGATTCCAAGGTGATTACGAGTACGTCGAATTCCGCTTGCTCTCCTGGACTTTCGGAGGACTCGAAGCGAACGATTTTTCAATGCAACACTTGGCACCAACGGACAGCATCATCGATTACGTGGATACCAGGGATAGCGCCGAGGGGGCATTGTTGGATATCGCGAGCATCGCGCCACCATTATCCGGTATCATCTATCCGGATAGCAGCGACGCTGTCCTGATCGCTTTCGACGGGAACATCACGGTGCTGGATTTCTGGTTCATGAACTGCTACTGGTGCATAAAGGCAATGCCTGCGCTGGAGCGCATTCACGAGGAATACACTGCACGGGGTGTACGCATCTACGGCGTGAACAGCAATGACAACAATGCAACGGCTCGCAAACGGCTTCCGAACTTCCTTGAACACAATCCGATGTCATACCCTATAGTTTTCGTATCACACGAGACCGTCTCCGACTACAGAGTCACGTCATGGCCTTCGTTGTACGTTATCGACAAGCAAGGGCGAATAGCCTTCACGCAGAGAGGATTCTCCGAGACATTATACGAAACTCTCACTACCGAATTAGAAGCGCTGCTGGTCCCTTAGTACTTCTGTCGTATTTGCCGCTTGATAGTATGATGAACAACCTCGCGTTGCTATCGCCATGTGCCTCAACATGAATGCGATTCAGGCACCGCGCGTCGAGTATCAGCATGGAGGTCCGATAAGATGTTACTGAGATCACGGCTTCCCCTCGCCCTCGCAACGACAGCACTATTGATCGAAACTCATTGATTACTCATCCGATTAGGTATATATGCCCTTTCTGCCACACATCACCTTCATACTCTTCTCTGCAAACACATCGCCGCAATTCGATGCGCTAACAGTGCGTTCATTCAGTTGCCGCAGCCTCCCACTCCGTTGAACCTTGTGTCACTCGTCGTGTCACATGAGTATGTCCTCCCCTTCCAAAACAGGATTTCTCAGAATGTTGAACTCCGGCAGAGAACATCTACGTGAGAGACATAATCCATCATCGCAATGCTCATCATTATTCCAGATACTCATATCCGCATTATCGTGAGACGAACAGTACTCATCCATCAACGGTCGTGGCATCCGGCCATCGGAAACACTTTTCCTCACTATGTAGGACATCACTTCCAACGCACACAGCGGAAACGCGCCGTTTACTGACTCGCTAGCAACAGAGGTACGACTCCGGGTCTCGTGAACGAACGATATCGGGGCAAGAGTATTTCCCCTTCTCGTTCCTTGATAAAAACAAAATAATCCTACATTTTTACCTTATGCTATGGAAAACTCCCATGAACACGGCTACAACATCGAATTGAGAAGAGCGACTGCGCTGCTCCGCGACAATTCCGATCAGAAAACGACGAGCTTGTGCTCGATGAGTAGTGACGAACCATCGCTCTGTTCATTGAGAAAACATACGAGCCGACAAACGGACAATCGATAAAAAGACAATAAGAAATGGTTTTGTCGAACAACACCTCATCCTGACATTTCATTATGTTCAAAAACTCGTTGAAATTCCTCGTTGTTCTATCCTGCACCTTGATATTCGAATGCGGCGCACAAACGGAGTTGCGTCTCAGTCTTGACAGCGCGAGGCAGTACGCTCTCGACTATAACAAGCATCTCGAAAATGCCGGATTGGCCGTCGACGAGGCCCGGGCAAGATTAATGGAGACCATTTCCAAGGGGCTTCCTCAGGTGAATGCCTCAATGGATTACTCCAATTTCTTCGCTTCATCAGCGTCACTTGGTGCAATGCCGGGCTTCGTGATCGAGTTCAATCCGACGAGCAATCTATCAGTTTCCGTGACCCAACTCGTTTTCAGTGGGAGTTACATCGTTGGTGTACAGTCCGCAAAACTTTACAAGGAAGTGACGGAAACCAACCGGGAAAAATCCGAGCTGGATATCCGAGCACAAGTAACGCAGGCGTATTACCTTTCGCTCATCTCGGAAAAATTCAAGACTGTAGTCGAGGCGAATCTCCAAAATATGAGAGATTTGCTGGAAAAAACTCGGGTGATGGTCGAATTCGGAATGGCCGAGGAAGTCGACCACGACCAACTATCGGTTCAGACCACAATGTTGGCTGATGCAGTGAGAGCGGCAGGAAGACAGGTGGAACTCTCGCTGAACATGCTGCGCCTGCAGATCGGTCTTCCCGCCGATGTTGATATAGTATTGACCGACAGCATGGAGAGTATCTTGAGCGGAGCGGATTTCAGACGTAGCCTGTCACAAACGTTCAGCATTCAGGACAATCTCGACTATAGACTAATGGAGTTGCAGGCCGATCTTGCTGCAAAACATGTGCAATTGGAACGCTCTGCTTTTCTCCCGACCATATCCGGTTTTTATAATTACACTGAAAAATTACTCAAACCAGAATTCGACATCACGCCGAAGCATGTCATCGGGCTTCAGGCGAGCATTCCGATATTTTCTAGTTGGGGAAGGCAGTCGCGGGTGAACCAAGCGAGAATGAATGTCATGATCGCGGAAAATCAGAAATATCTGCTGTCTCAACAACTTCTCATACAGGAAAAACAACTGAGATACAACCTGAATACCGCAATCGAACAGTACGAGAGTCAGCGTGCCAATCTGGAGGTTGCTCAACGCGTCTACGAGAACATCAACAACAAGTATCAGCAGGGAATGCTATCAAGTCTTGACCTGACAACTGCAAACGGCAATTACTTACAAGCCGAAAACAGTTACATCTCTTCGATTCTTCAAGTCATGGAAGCTCAAATAGCCCTGGACAAACTACTGAACGTTCTCTAGACCACCCCGATCTGAAATTCTCGCGTTATCTCTGCACAATACAGTACGAATCGAAATATTGAAGCACCGACGAACATGACAAAACAAACGATGTACTCGACACTTCTCCTTATGCTCGCGATGTGCATTGCATTCATCGCGTGCTCATGCTCTGATGATTCACGCACCGATTCCTCCAATGATGCTGATGATCGGATCGAAATTGTCCGCGTGATGGAACTTGATTTTCAGGAAATCGCGCGAACTATTTCGTATTCCGCGCATCTGCAGGCATACAGGGAAGTACACCTTGCCCCGGCATCGCCGGGACGCATAGACATAATTCATGTCGATATCGGAAGCAGGGTTTCAGAAGGCCAATTGCTTGTCGAAATGGATAGGACGCAGCTTCATCAGGCTCTTGTACAATTACGGAGCCTTGAAACGGACTACCGGCGACTTGATACACTGCGCAAACTCGGAAGCGTTTCGCAATATCAATACGATCAGATCTCGACCCAGTATGAACTGGCCAAGACCAATGTCGAGTTCCTTAAGGAGAACACGAGGCTTCGCGCTCCCTTCTCCGGAACTGTCTCGGGGAGGTACTATGAAAACGGCGAGATGTTTTCAGGTGCGCCCAATACCCAAGCCGGAAAAGCAGCCATACTCTCTTTAGTCCAAACAGGTAGGTTGAAAGCAATGGTCCATGTCGCGGAAAGCTATCACCTCTATGTACGGCAAGGGATGGATGTTGAATTACATGCGGATGTCTATCCCGGCGAGGTGTTCAGAGGAAAAATTTCAAGAGTATATCCTACGATCGATCCTGCATCAAGAACCTTTTCCGTCGAGGTGTCCGTGCCAAACCCGAATGAGAAACTCAAACCGGGTATGTTCGCACGGGCCAGCCTGAAACTCGATCGAGTCCAGGCCTTCGTTGTCCCCGCCTTGGCAGTGATGAAGCTTCAGGGGTCCAATGAACGGTACGTATTCCTGGAGGAGAATGGAAGAGCGAAAAGGCTTGTTGTCGAACTGGGGGATCGTTACGACGATATGGTTGAGCTTATTTCCACCCAAATAGATACAGGTGATAAACTGATTATCGCAGGCCAGTCACGATTGGTCGATCAGATCGCTGTCGACGTGCAACAATGATATTGTAATTATTAATCTTCACTCCGAGAACAACACGTTGTACGATGAGCATATATAAAAGCGCAGTCAGCAAACCTATTACGACATCGATGATTTTCACCGCAATAGTCGTGATGGGTGTCTATTCTATCATATACATTCCGATCGATCTTTTCCCGGAGATGAACCCGCCAGTTATCTCGGTGATGACTGTCTACTCCGGCGCAAGTGCAAGTGATATCGAGGCGAATGTAACTCGACCACTCGAGGATGCGTTCAACACAGTGGAGAATCTCAAAGAGATATCTTCAGTCTCAAGTGATAATCTGTCCGTTATCAGTCTGGAATTCAGTTGGGAAACCAATCTTGACGAGGCCTCCAACGACATCAGGGATGCAATCGATCTCATCCTCAATTTCCTCCCTGACGGAGTGAATCGGCCTTCGATTTTCAAGTTCAACATGAGCATGATTCCAATCGTGTTCTATGCCATAACTGCGGAGGAAAGCTATGCGGGGCTCGAAAAAATCCTCGAGGAGAAAATCATCAACCCCCTCAATCGTATTGAAGGTATAGGCTCGGTCAGCCTCATCGGCCCTCCTCAGAGAAAAATCTATGTCGAGACGGACCCGATCAGACTCGATGCTTATAATCTCACCGTCGAGCAGATTGCTCATGCCATACAGGCCGAGAACATCAACATGCCCTCGGGAAATATGAGAATGGGCATGATGGACTACCAATTGCGTATCGAGGGGGAATTCGCGGAAAGCTCCGAACTGAACGACCTTGTCGTCAGCCATTTTCAGGGACGCACAGTTCTACTCAGCAATGTCGCCACCGTGCGTGATTCGATCAAAGACCTATCGCTCGAAGAAAGAATCAACGGTCGGCAAGGGATGCGAATGTTCGTGATGAAACAGTCGGGAGCGAACACTGTCCGGATCGCAAGGGATGTCAAAGAGGCGATAGCCGAGCTGGAGAAGGATTTGCCACCGGATGTGAGAATAAACGAAATCATTGATACATCTGTATTCATTAGTGAATCGGTCAAGAATCTCGCCCGGACCATGCTCTGGGCTGTCCTGTTTGTCGTCATCGTTGTTCGCTTCTTCATTGGCAAATGGAGAGCGACCCTGATAGTAATGATCACTATCCCCCTGTCTCTCATTGTGTCGTTTATTTATCTATTCATAACCGGTGGTACGCTTAATATTATTTCACTCGCCGCCCTCGCCATTGCACTCGGAATGGTTGTGGACGATGCGATAGTCGTACTCGAAAATATTTCTCGCCACGTCGAACGAGGGACAAGCCCGCGTGAAGCTGCCATCTATGCCACGAACGAAGTGTGGCTGGCCGTCATCATCACCACTCTCGTAATAGTCGCGGTCTTTTTCCCGCTAACGCTTGTAGGAGGAATGACTGGTGTGCTGTTCAAGCAACTCGGGTGGATAGTAACTATTACCGTGATCACATCCACTATCGTGGCTATAACACTGACACCAACGCTCGCTTCATTGCTTCTTGCTTATAAACGCAAGAACAAGACACCCGGACGATTCAGTTACGAGAACACCATTGAACCCTTGCTTGAACGCTTGAACAATCTGTACGAGAAATCGCTCCGGATAGCATTGCACAACAAGAAAAAAGTTCTGCTCCTCTCGTTGATGGTATTCGTTGGTTCATTGTTGCTTCTGAACGTCGTAAGCATGGATTTCATGCCCGAAGCGGATGAAAGCCAAATCAGAGCTTCTGCAGAACTGACGATCGGTCTCCGGGTCGAAGAGACAATCAAGGTCGCGCGTCAACTCGAACAGTTGATACTAACACGGTACCCCGAAGTGGAAATACTCTCCGTGTCATCCGGAGCCGATGATGCCGGCGGGATGATGTCCATGTTCGCGCAAACAGGAAGCAATATTATCAATCTGGCCATGCGCCTCTCGCGCGTATCGCGACGCGAACGCTCCGTCTGGGATATCATGGATGATATGAGAGAGCAGTTCGGTAAATTTCCGGAGATTGTAGAGTTTTCCGTGTCGGGCGGTGGTGGCGGTATGAATCGGAATACTGTTGATGTGGAAATATTCGGGTATGATTTCAATGTGACAAGCGCTCTCGCTGAAAAACTCCAAACAGAAGTATCGGCGATACAAGGAGCTCAGGATGTACTAATTAGCCGCAAACCCGAGAGACCCGAACTACAATTTGTCCTTGACAGAAAGAAACTGGCGAACAACGGACTCACCACCGCAATGGTATCGACTGCCTTGCGCAACCGGGTTGCAGGCCTGACCAGCTCGGTGTTGCGGGAGGAAGGAAACGAATATGATATCATTGTTCGATACGCTGAAGAGCACAGAAACTCCATCACCGATCTGGAGGCGATCACAATAGTCAATCCGATGGGGAACAGCATCAAATTGAGTGAAGTCGGAAGTATCCGTGAGTATTGGAATCCCCCGAATATTGAAAGAAAACAACGGCAAAGGTTGGTTACCGTATCCGCGGTTCCATCGGGCATATCACTTGGTGATCTGGCGAGCAAGATTTCCGCGATCGTCGCTTCCACGGAATTGCCGGCCGGAGTGATCGTGAATGTCGGAGGCGCTTATGAGGATATGATCGAATCGTTCACGGACCTGGGGTTGCTCCTGTTCATCAGTCTCATTCTCGTGTTTCTTGTGATGGCGTCGCAATTCGAATCCTTCGTCATGCCGTTCGTGATCATGTTCTCAATACCTTTCGCGTTCACCGGTGTGATACTCGCACTCTTGCTAACGAACACGACGTTGAGTATCATAGCGGGCCTCGGCGCGGTTCTGCTGATAGGTATCGTCGTGAAAAATGGAATCGTATTGATCGACTATATAAACCTGATGAGAGACAGAGGCCTGCCCTTGAACGAGGCGATTGCAGTATCGTGCAAAATGCGCCTTCGGCCGGTATTGATGACGGCGATGACCACGATTCTCGCTATGCTTCCACTAGCATTGAGTACGGGCGAAGGCGCGGAAACATGGAGGCCGATGGGCTTGGCGCTGGTTGGGGGACTGTTCTTTTCGACAGCCGTCACACTTATACTCGTTCCGGTTGTTTACAGCATTTTTTCCCGTCGGGGCGAGAGGGATAAACTGACGAAGCTTCGACGGAGGTTCCAATTTCTGGAAGAAAGCACAATAGACGATACGAGCACATGAAAGCAGTAATGATCATATTCAATCAGTCGAGCAGTGAAAAAGTCGATTTCATTTTCGATAGCTTGCAAATTCGAGGATATACCCTGTGGAGCGAAGTGCGGGGCCGAGGAAGCGAAAGCGGAGACCCACGCATGGGGACTCATACATGGCCCGAACTGAATTCTGCAGCCATGGTGGTCATCGACGATGATATGGTCGATGCTCTACTCGACTGCGTTAGAAAACTGGATGAAATCAACAAGGAAGTCGGTGTAAGGGCATTCGTGTGGAATATAGAGCAAGCTTATTGACTTCCTCCCGATTCCCTCAGTCGCTTCACGCCCGACGGATACTCCGCTAAAACACCGGTTCGCAGGAAATCAACATGGTTTTGCTCAGAAAGCGTGCGACAATGTATGCCGTACCGCGGATGAAGTGATTACAAAATCGGGCTCCCTGTACTTGTTGTCGTGTCAGCGTGCTGGAGAGCGTGGAATCGATGCCCTTCCGATGCTGTCTTTGCTCCTTCGAATCCAAGGGTGTGATAGGAGCGTTCCCGTCAGTGCTCTTCTATATCAACACCCCTTGCTTCCATCCTAACTTGACAAGTTCTATTCGTCGCGGGTCGGCAGTACCGATTCCATGGCGCGTGTCGGCAAGTTGAATATGCTTGGGTGGAGGGTTGATGGGACGGTCCTCACCGAAGAAATCACGACGCTTGGCTTCAATGATGCGTGCTCCCGTAGTATCGACGGCAACCGGATCGATACCGACAAGCAATCCGTTGTACCGCCAGACGAATTCCGGATTGAAGCTGTGCGGTCCGCTCCCGTGGAACAGCGGCGTAAGCATGACGAGCACGTTCAAACGCGTGCGTCCCGAAACATTCGGAAGCTTCCAGATGGACGCAAGATCCGCGCAAGAGTCCTTGTGATATTCCGATGGCCGTTCGACAAACATGATGTAGTTCTTTATGAGCGTTGCAAGGCCGGACCAATGATGTATGCGCATGGGACGTATGTTGATCAGTGCTGTTGCGTTTTGAAAAGCGACGTTGGAACGCACGCCGCGGTCGTCCGTCGCGATTCGCTTCGCAGGTACCCCGACGGCAATAACGCGCTCGCGCACTATGTCTTCAAGCATCACCGGTGTGCGCAGATGTTGCCAGACATTGGATTTGATGCCCACGATATCGTTTGCTTCGATGAGTTGGCTCCATGCGTCCGTTGCCTTCCTCGCCTGCAACAATTCCGTCACCGCCTGATCCAGCATGTCGGCCAGAATACTTTTATCCGGCGAATTCCGCTCATCTGTCGCATCGATGTGGCGCACGAGCACGACGCGGGATTTTTCCTGTTGCAACAGCTTCGCGAACGATGGTGTGGAAAGCGCGAGTGCTCCGCCCACTGCTGCGGCACCACCTGTTATGAGAAAATCCCTTCTGCCTATCGTCCGTTGTTCCATAGCATCCTCGGTGTTCATGTTATTCGAACATGTGTAACGTCTGCTCGATACGTGCCTGTGCAACGCTCGAATCGGGAGCGTCGTGAAGCAGTATCAGATACTCATCGCGCTGCTCGGCCGCGTACCATCGTTCTTCGATTATCGTGAGGTTGTCGCTGTTCGCAATGCCGTAATGCTCGCGCCAGAACGCAAGGCCTTCCGTGGCGGTCTCGGCATCGGGGTAACGAACAAGAAACAGTGTCGCGGCATGCTTCCCTTCGCCGAAGCGTGCACAAACGACTTCCGCGGAACCGTCAATGCGTAAAATATCGTCATGCGAGATGAAGCCATATACGTTTTGCCACGCGTGATGACGGAAGTAACGCACGCTCTCTCTGCGTATATCCGCGGAAGGCAGCATGGACAACATGGAAGGCATCACCCCGGTATCCGGAATCGCTTCGTCTATCATCCTGGCAAGCCGTCGTATGGCTGCACGCGATTCTTCCGTCTCCGGATAGGACGCTATCGAAACACTGTAGCGATGCTTCCAGAACATGATCAATCCACTGCCCACCTGTGCTGCCTGGCCGAAATCGGCATGTTCCTTTTCACGCGATAGAGAAAACACCCCGAATGCATCTGCGGGAGACGCCATACGGAAAATGTCAACGCTAATTCCGGGTTGATTCTCCCGTACATAGTACCGCGACGCTGCATTCTCGAAATCGAAGGAAAGGAAGAGTTCCGCGCCACCATTGATGTAGTCGAAAAGAGTGTGTTTATCCCAGTAACCGATATCCTCCACGCGCCAGCCTTCGATTTCATCCGGAAAAGCGAAGGCGGGATTTTCCGGAATTATGTTGCCGGTAATTGTTTGCATGTTCAGCAGAAGTACAAGTGCAAGCAGTGTTTCCATCACAAGGAATATCAACACGAGTGGGCACAATTTCAAATGAAATCGTGTGTCCCGGACGCCAGTGTCCTGAACGCCGGCGATGGAAAACAGACGACGCCTGGCTTATGCACATGCGGGGTGTCTATCATGACGTGCCTGAAGGACATCGCTGGGCCTTATTTCCCGCAATGCATATCTCTTTTTCCGAGTAATCCCACTGTTGTGGATCTTTTCCCCGTATATCGAGCGAGCACATACTCGGAGGCCCCTTCGTGCACTGCCTCTACTATTTCGACAGCGTCGCCCTTCACGACGTAGGCTTTGCGTTCCACTGGTGGTGAAGGCATGACGACGTGGAAGCGTGCTCGTTTCGCCGACACGGCACAACGGACGGGCTTCCGGAATTGTTCGCGCGTGTACATCTCCCCACCCCAGTAAGCGCCGCAACATGTCGTCGCCCCTTCCAGGGATAGAATGCGCAACGTCTCAGCGGAAACGTGAAACGCAATGCGACCGCCGTCGTCCACGTAGTGGTATTCGTCGCTGCCTTCGAGACCTGCAACTCCAGCGCCGTCACAGATGTGCGCGTTG
>Ga0114946_10000579_pt1 | contig 24730 bp, 24 predicted proteins | sample WalLakDeSediment_FD_88676 | JGI IMG/M metagenome (GOLD analysis project Ga0114946, IMG submission 88676) | Lake sediment microbial communities from Walker lake, Nevada to study Microbial Dark Matter (Phase II) - Walker Lake 11/02/13 Deep Sediment | ecosystem: Environmental > Aquatic >... | reverse complement strand
TACCGTCCTACTACCTCATCTTCACCCTCCTCATGCTCTACCTCCCGCTCGGCAAACTCAGGCATGTGGTCTATTTCTTCGCTGCACGATACCATTTGGGGAATTTTTATGGAAGAAGGGGTGTTTGGCCTCAACGAGGGATTAAAGCTGAAGACAGATGAACGGATTGACGGAAGGCCAGAAGAGAAAGGCGCTCGAGGTATTTGAGAACTTCAGCGACAGCAAGCTGCTGACGCATCTCAACAGCTGTGTGCACTGCGGTCTGTGCGCCGAGAGCTGCATGTATTACCAGGTTTACAAGGATGCCCATTATGTTCCGGCGAAGAAGGTCGATCTGGTGTCATCCATTTATCGCCGGTATAATACTTTAAGCGGGAAGCTGGTTCCCTGGCTGACCGGCGCTCGTGATCTCGATGCGAAAACTCTCGAAGAAATGATCGATCTTTTCTACGGAAGTTGCACGATCTGCGGCCGGTGCACCATGCACTGCTCCATCGGGGTGGATATCGGCTACCTGGTGCGGACCGGCCGTGCCATATTGGCCAGCATGGGCTTTGTGCCGGCCACACTCCAATCCACTGTCGACGCCGCCATCAATACCGGCAATAACATGGCAATTTCGGAACAGGATTTCATCGATACACTTAAATGGCTGGAAGAAGACCTTCAGTTTGAAGTGAATGATGATAAGGCTGAAATCCCTTTAAATGTTCCGGGCAAAGACATCATGTACACCCTGAACCCACGGGAGCCTAAATTTTTTCCGCTTTCCATCGCGGCGATGGCTAAGATTTTCTATGCCGCCGGAGAAAGCTGGACACTCTCTACCCGGATGTACGATGTAACAAATTACGGGTACTTCTCAGGGAATATCCAGGAGGCAACTTCCATTGCCCGGAGATTATATGATGAAATGGACCATTTGCAGGCCCGGCGATGCGTCCTGGCCGAGTGCGGCCATGGAACCCGGGCTTTCCGCTGGGAAGCGCCGAACTACCTGGGCAGATCTTTTCCATTCGATGTGATCACCTCCGTTGAACTGCTGGCAGAATATATCCGGCAGGGCCGGATCAAGGTCGACCCGGCCAAAATACCGGAAAAAGTTACCCTGCACGACCCCTGTAACCTGGTGCGTAGCGGTGGTGTGATTGAAATGCAACGATATATCTTGCGGAAATGTGTCAGCGATTTTGTTGAAATGACGCCTCATGGGACCGATAATTTCTGCTGTGGAGGAGGAGGCGGACAACTGGCCATGAGTGAATACAACGAACGGAGGATGAAGATCACCGGGCTGAAAGCCGAGCAGATAAAGAATACAGGTGCAACCATTGTATGCACGCCCTGCCACAATTGTGTCGACCAGCTGATCCAGACCAATGCCGCTTACAAGCTGGGCGTGAAAATCATGACCCTCGCCGAAATTGTAGCCGACGCACTGATTATTAACAATGAAACTCTGAAACCCTGAAACAAATAAAATCTCCGGTATGAAAATAAACTATCTCGACAATTCAGCGACATCTTTCCCTAAACCGGAAGAAGTGTATCAATTCATGGATTCATTTTACCGCAATAATGGCGTCAATCCAGGCAGATCAGGATTTGATGCCGCCATAGCGGCCGAAGAAATGGTTCAGGAGACCAGGAAACTGTTGACCGGTCTGTTCAACGGGGATGATCCGAACCGGCTGACTTTCAGCTATAATGCCAGCGATTCGTTAAATATGATCCTTCAGGGACTTGCCGAAAAAGGTGACCATGTGGTAACCACCATGCTGGAACATAATTCGGTGTTGCGCCCGCTTCACCACTTGATGCTTGACGGGATCATCGAGGTTACCATCGTCCCTTTTGATGAGAACGGTTATGTTAACCCCGGCGATATAAAGAAAGCCATCCGGAAGAACACCAAAATGGTGGTGGTCAATCATTGCTCCAATGTGATCGGAACGATTCAGCCGGTGGCGGAGATCGGGAGCATTTGCAAGCACAAGGGGGTTTACCTGGTGGTGGATGCCAGCCAGAGCGCAGGTGCCATACCCATCGACATGAAGGCCATGGGAATAGATGTGCTGGTATTTACCGGGCACAAATGCCTGATGGGCCCGACCGGCATCGGGGGTTCGTATGTGATGGAAGACGTACCTGTACGTGGGACCCGTTTTGGCGGCACGGGCGTACGTTCAGCCCAGAAAACACATCTGGAGGAATTCCCCTACCGACTGGAGTGCGGCACATTGAATATTATTGGAGTGGCAGGCTTGTACGCCGGCACAAAATGGGTCATCGGGCAGGGGATTGAGAAACTGCATGCCCGTGAAATGGCGCTGTGGGAGAAAATGAGAAAGGGCATCCGGCAAATAGAAAACGTGGTGACCTATTGTGCCGAAAACCCTGAAAATCGTAATCCTGTCCTGAGTTTCAACGTGAAAGACTTTGAATCAGGTGATGTAGCAACGATGCTGGATGTTGATTACAACATCGCCTGCCGTTCCGGTTTACAATGTGCCCCTCTGGTACATCAGGGCCTTGAAACCGATAAAATACATGGGACTGCCCGGTTTAGCATTGGACCGTTCAATACAGAAGAACAAATTGACCAGGCTTTACAGGCAGTGACTGAAATAGCTTCCTTCAGGAGATAAACCTATCCCGCTGAAGGGAATTCATTAGTATCTGTTGAATTCGCGTCTTGGCGGCCTCGGGCCTTCATTCGCCGGCCGGGCTTTCTTGACTACGATCTGGCTGTTGTCGTATTCGCATTCATTCAGTTCGTTGATCGCCTTGTTGGCTTCTTCTTCGTTCTTCATTTCAACGAATCCGTAACGCTTTGACCTGCCGGTCATCTTGTCAAAGATCACATTGGCAGAAACGACTTCACCGTAATCTGCAAAAAGTGTTCTTAAGTCATCACTCGTAGTGGACGCACTGAGTTTTGCTACAAAAATGTTCATGTGAAAAAAAATAAATGATTAATAAAAAAGGGTCTGGGGTTAATTATTTAGAAAATTATGAACTTGAGGAGTGTAATCTATTATTTAATTAAGCATGCAAAGATAATACTAAAATAATATAATTTGCAAAAAGTATTTTTTTTCTTCCTAATTTTTAACTCTTTGAGGCTGAAATAATAATAGTTAGGTCACTTTCACTTTGATAATCCTGCTGTTTATTCCCAGCGGCAACCACCTGCTTTTAATAGAAATTCTCAAATAATATGTACCGGGTTCAGGTGGTGCCTCCAGCAGCATAAAGGTGATATATTCCTTTTCCAGTGTAAAGCCTGATAAATCTTCAAACTGCCTGGCTGAAACCGGTTTCCCGTATTGTAAAAGTGTCCAGTAGATACAAACGCCGTGCTGTTCATCTCCTCCGAAATATACAGGTGATTCACCGGGGTTCTTTATCCGAATGGGAACAACCATTTCAGTACCCGACTTCAATTCAATGGTCCGAATGAGTGTTTCAACCGGCAGGAAATTGTAAGAACGGTAATCTTTCATAATCATATGATATTGATAACCGCTGCCGGGTATGCGGATGCTGTCAGACAGCGCCAGGTTGTACTCCAGGATGTCTTCCTCCGTCAGATCTTTGCCCGATACAACGATCAATACTTCCCGACCCTGTAACCCTTGTTCAATCCCCTCCAGATCATATTGGTTACTCCGGTAGATCTCACTGTTGAATGAAAAAGCTTCCAGACCGGTATAAAAGCGGTATTGAGAAGCATTTTGGTAAGAGCTGACAAATACTACCGGCCGATCCCCGGCCAGGTGGCTGACTTCTTCGGCAAATTCCTTCCAGCCGTGAGATTCGATATGGATTTTATCCCGGTAAGGTTCTGGAATCAATTGACTGATCAGCATCAACCTGGCTGCAAGGATCAGTATGAGTGAAATACCAAACGTATAATACAGATAGGACTTAAGCTTTGCATTTCGTTCCAGGGCAATGCAGGCGATGATAAACAACGGCACCAGGCCGGCAATGGTCCAGTTGGCTTCTACCCGTCCTCGCAGCATCAGAAGGAAAGGAAGCAGCAAGCTCCCTGCCGCACTGAACTTCAGAGCCCTTTCATATTGATTCACAGGCTTGAACCGGAAGAGATGCCATATTACAGGAATGAAAAGCAATGGGTTGACCATGGCCACCTGTCCCGCCAGGAAATCCCCGAAGTTCATCCAGTTAAAAAACTCGTCATGGCTCCGTTCCAGCAGATGATAATAAAAGGTGGGGAAGTCATGAAGATATTGCCAGGCCAGGTGGGGCAGGAATAAAAGAGTGGTCACGATAACGGAAAGCCAGAATTTCCGGGATACCAGCAATCGCAGATCTGACAAAACGGTGAAAAAAACGATGATGATCCCAAGGTATTTGGAATAAAACATGCCCGCCATGACAATCCCCAGGATAACGGCATTCAAAACGGAACGGTTCCGGGTAAACTCCCTGTAGGTCAGGAAGAATAATACTGTAAAGAAAACCAATATGGTATCGGGAATAGCCATGAAACCGGTGATATGAAAAACCGGAAAGGAAAAGAAAAGAATGACAACCAAACCGAAATGGACGCTATTAACCAATTTTTGCAGTATCAGAAAGGTAAAAGCAGAAAGCAATACCACCAGCAGTCTGACGCCCAGTTCATTGTTAAAAATATCATAACCGGAACGGATCAGCAAAGCCAGTAGCGGGGGGTGATCATAATATCCCCAGGCAAGATGCCGGCTGTAGAAATAATAATAGGACTCATCCTTGAACAAACCCGTGAAATAGGCCTGTAAAAGGTTTAAAATCAGCCAGAAAAAAAAGAAATATAAAAGGATCTTTTTGGATGAAAAAAAAGACGAAATGCCATTGACCAGTCCCTTTGTCATTTTCAACAGAATTATCCGGCAAATATCGTCAAATCCTCAAATCGCCCAATCGCCCAATCGCCCAATCGCCCAATCGCCCAATCGCCCAATCACGGCAGCTCCCTCCCTCTTGCACAGATAAACACCCTGTACCACTGCTCCAGGCTCATATCGATGCTCAGCGCTTCAACAGCATATTTTACCCGTTCGATCTTTCCCGAGCCTACGACCGGTATAAAACCGGCGGGATGTTTCATTAGCCAGGCATAGATGACCTTGTCGACCGGGGAGACATTCAATTCTTCCGCTATTTCCTTTAAGACGCGGAGTACCCGTGTGCCTTTCCGGTCTTCCGGGTTCAGCAGCTTCCCGCCCGCCAGGGGCGACCAGGCCATGGGTTTGATCTTTTCTTTCAGGAAAAAATCGACGTTGCCGTTCTCAAAGTGCTCCAGGCAATAGGGCGAAATTTCCACCTGGTTGGTCACTATTATTTCATTGGTATGTGCCTGGAACATTTCAAACTGGACCGGGGTGAAATTAGAGACACCAAAATGCAGGACCTTTCCCTGCTGCTTCAGATCGGCAAAGGCCCTGGCTGCCTCTGAGGGATCAAAAAAAGGCGCGGGGCGGTGCAGTAACAGCAGGTCGATGCGGTCTGTCCGGAAATTTTTCAGGGAATTATTGACTGATGCAATGATATAGTCATAACTGTAGTCGTAGATTTTGACCTTCCGTCCGGGGAATTTATCAGAAACCAGCTTGATGCCGCATTTGGTGATGAGCTGTATTTTATCGCGAAGGCCTTTATTCAGCGCCAGGACATCACCCAGCATGGCTTCGCAGGTGTAATTTCCGTAAATATCGGCATGATCAAACGTGGTTACCCCCAGGTCGATCAGTTCTTCCAGGAATCCCGGCAGCGAACGGCCGGTCAGCCCCCATTCCGCCAGCCGCATCTGCCCATGGACGATGCGGGACAGGGCGAAATCATGGGTAAGGTTTGTTTTATGCATGGTGTTAGTATTATTCCCGAACTATAAAAATAACCGAAAATTTGCAATTCATATTAACATGAGTTAATTTTAGTCCCTCAGACCAGACAAGGAACCTGCACATTGCACTACGACAGCCAGATGAGCTGAAGACTGTCAGGGTCAATGGGCAACGCCCATTCGGTAAGGTGTGTGATGGATTAAAATATTATGAAAGCTGAATTATTACTAAATAAAAAAAACTAGTTTTATGAAGACGACAACTCTGAGCATTTTACTAACAGTAACACTCTGTTTTGCCATCAGTTTATTGCAGGCCCAGGTGGCCATTAACACTGACGGGAGCGCCGCGCACTCTTCCGCCATGCTCGATGTGAAGTCGACCGCCAAGGGCCTTCTGATCCCCCGGATGACCACTGCCCAGCGCATTACCCTGGGCGCTGGCGCCACGGCGGGCCTCTTTGTTTTTGACACAGACCAGGGAAAGTTTTATTATCATAACGGATCAGCCTGGCAGCTGGGAGATGCAGGCAGTTTATGGCAGTCGTCCGGATTTTACGTTTATTTAAGTGATCCGGGTAATTATGTCGGGATTGGTACCAACGCTCCGGAGCGTAACCTTCACGTCCATGGAGAATGGGAGACCATGCGACTGAGCACTAGCGATAGCGGCCCGACACTGGAATTCGTGGGCTCGGCCACCATCGACTGGGGCTTGTCTGCCTGGAATGACGGGTTCTACATCATTTCCAGCAACAATGACTTTGAAGGCCGGACAGAGCAATTTTACATGAATACAATCATGTTCGGTCCCGTTACTCCCAATTCCAAAAGCCTGGGTGCTGGAACGGTCAGGTGGAGCAATGTCTTTTCCGTCGATGCCAATTTCACGGGGATTTTAAACGGGAACAACGCGATCCTGCAGGGTTACCTTGGTGTCGGGACCCCTGTCCCGGCCAGGACTTTTGAAGCTTATGGCCCCTACCGGACAGCCCGGATCAGCTCCATGGACCAGGGGGCTTCCCTTGAATTCGTGAGCGCCAGCAATCCGGACTGGAATATAGCCACATGGTTTGGCGACTTGCATTTAAGCACTTCGACCGATGATTTCACTACGAATGCCGGTCAGTTTATCTTTACCCCGGACGAATTCCGGCCTTTTGGCCACAATAACAAGAATTTGGGGTCACAATACGCAAGCTGGAATCATTTATACGCTTACGATGGTTATTTTTCAAATGAACTGAATGCTCAGGACGGATATTTTTTTAATAAATTAGGGGTTGGCACGGATGATCCGGCCAGGGCGCTGGAGGTGACCGGCGGCTGGCGTACAGCCCGGATCAGCTCTGAATCTTCAGGTGCATCCCTGGAATTGGTCAGCTCAAGTTCTCCTGACTGGGGTATCGCTGAATGGCAGGGTACCTTCAGGCTGATATCCTCCGACAATGAATTCATCAGTTCGACCGATGAGTATTGGTTTGCGCAGGGCTACTTCCGCCCATATAGCCACGGTACAAAAAGCCTGGGGACCAGTAATGCCGCCTGGCGCGAATTGTATTCAGGCGATGGATTTTTCACCGGGAACCTTGGCGCAGGCACACAAACCCCGCTTGGCAAGCTTCACGTGCACGATGCCGGCAAGAGGAATGCCAAAGTTTATATCACGCCTAAATCGACCAGTTCGAATGATAGCGCAACAATCATACTGGCTGGCGATGCAAATGCCATTTATGGGATGTACTGGATGTATGACGGCAATGGTACTGAAATGGAGCTCTGGGGGAAGGCAGGAACGGCCCATTATGGTCCGCATATAAGTGTAAACCGGAATTCAGGCAATGTTGCAATTGGAAATATTTATGCTAACGGTTACAAGTTATCGGTAGGTGGAAAGGTGATCTGTACCGAAGTGAGGGTTGAAGCGGTAAGCAGCTGGCCTGATTATGTATTCAATCATGATTACGACCTGATGAGCCTGCGGGAAGTGGAACAATGGATTCGTGAGAATAAACACCTGCCGGGCATTCCTTCCGCCGCCGAAGTTGAGGCTGCTGGCTTTGACCTGGGGGATATGCAGAAAAAACTGCTGGAAAAATTGGAAGAGCTCACATTGTATGTCATTGAACAGGAAAAGAAGATAGAACGGCTTGAGGCAAAGCTGGCAGACCATGAAAACCATAACCACAAGATAAAAAATGGCAGGGAGGTAAAATGAAAAATTTCAGGATTTTTACCGCGCTAATTTTTAGCACTCTTGCTTTCAGTTACACCCTGGGCCAGCAGAGTCGATGGGATTTCTGGCAGCAACCGGAAACGGGTGATTTTTCCGCCATTAGGCAGCATGCGCAGAATTCATTCGCTGATATTGATAAAAAGCAAAGGGGCACCGGTTATAAGCAATATAAACGCTGGGAATATATGCAGCAGCACCGGTTGACGGAAGACGGCCAAATCATGAACTATGCTGCCAGGAATTTTAATGAATATCATGATTACATGGCCAGCCTGGGTTCAAGAGGCGTCACCGCCAACCATGGCTATTGGTATTCCCTGGGGCCAACCACCTGGGCCAACTGGTCTGGCTGGAACGGCGGGTTGGGCCGGGTGAACAGCATCACTTTTCATCCCACCGATCCCAACACATTCTGGATCGGCTGCCCTGCCGGCGGCCTCTGGAAAACCACCAACGGCGGGACAAACTGGATTCCCCTTACAGATGGCATGCCACTCATCGGAGTTTCCGGACTGGCCGTTGATTATACTAATACCAATGTTATGTACCTGCTTACGGGAGATGGCGATGGAGCGAATACTTTCTGCATTGGCGTGTTGAAAACTATCAATGGGGGAATTACCTGGAACAGCACCGGCCTGACCTGGGGAGTGACTAATTATGTCAGGGCTTTTAAGATATTGATTCACCCTTCGGATCCATCCATCCTGTTTGTGGTCGCTAATACTGGCATCCATAAAACGACGGATTCAGGAAATACATGGACATTGGTGAACACCGTCCCGAATCATATATTTCACGACATTAAATTTAAGCCGGGTGATCCAACGATCATGTATGCATGCGCCAGCACCAAATTCTTCCGCTCTACCGATACGGGAGATACCTGGAGCGAGGTCGTATCCGGCGTTCCGACAAACGCCAATAGAATGGCTATAGGCGTCTCTCCGAACAATGCTTCATATGTTTATTTGTTTGCCGGCCCGTCGCATGCGGCCAATACCTACGTAGGGACTTACCGGTCTACCAACAGCGGGGTCAGTTTTTCCGTCAGGTCTACCTCACCAAACATCCTGGGGTACAGTTCTACCGGGGATGATGATAAGGATCAGAGTCATTATGACCATGCCCTTGTTGTTTCATTGACAGATGCAGAAAGAATCATGACCGGGGGGATCAATTGCTGGAGTTCAAACAATGGCGGCACAAGCTGGACATTGAAATCCATGTGGAACCATCCCCCGGGCCCTACATACACTCATGCCGATATCCATGCACTGGAGATCAACCCGCTCAATAATCATCTCTATTGCGGCAGCGATGGAGGCATCTTTCGCACCACCGATTTTGGTAATAACTGGACGGATTTGTCGGCAGGGCTGTCCATTACGCAAATTTACCGCATTGCCGGTCTGCAGTCCAATGTAAACCTTTTAACCATGGGGACGCAGGATAATGGCTCAAACAGATGGGAAGGCGGTTCAGTTATCTATCACATGCTTGGTGCTGATGGCATGGATTGCATGATCGATTACAGCGGTGGCGGGATAACACTGTACAATTCTTGCCAGGAGGGGGAATTGTATAAATGTACGACTGGGGGGTCATATGGATGGCAAAACATTCAACCGTCCGGTTCAACAGGGCCATGGCTTACCCCCTTGTTAATGCACCCGACAAATCCATCTACTATATATGGCGGTTATTATGATATTTACAGAAGTAATGATGGTGGATCCAATTGGATGAACCTGGGATATGACGGATCCGGCGCAATGGCCATTGGTATCAACTGGCCGGACCGGGTTTATGCGTCAGAAGAGGGTTCAAATCTCATTCGTATGTCAACCGATGGAGGATTTAATTTTACAATAGTCACAAGTAACCTTCCCGCTGGCAGTATTTCTTTTATCGCTGTGAACCCTGACAATTCATCTGAAGTGTTTGTGACCTATTCTGAGTATTCAGCCGCAAATAAAGTGTTTCGTTCTACCAATGCGGGCTCTTCCTGGACCAATATCACCGGGTCGCTTCCGAATCTCCCGGTGAACTGTATTGCTTTCCAGGATAACAACGGGAATCCGGGAGGAGCTGTTTACATCGGTACCGATGTCGGCGTATATTACCGTAATGACAATATCGGCGACTGGATCTCGTTCATGAACGGCCTGCCGGCGACTATTGTTATGGATCTGGAGATCAATTACGCCGAGGGAGTGATTACCGCAGCCACTTATGGCCGGGGATTGTGGCGCTCTGAATTATATAGCGCCTGCCCGGAAGCTTACGGCCTGACACCTGCAAATGATCCCAGTAATCCCAACTACACCGGCTATCAGCTTTATGAGGCCAACAGCCATATTAATTCAACCCGCATCATTACCGGCGGGATCGGAACGAATGTTACCTACAAGGCTGGCTCGTATGTTGTTCTAGGCATAGGATTCCATGCCAGGGAAGATAATAAATTCAAGGCGGTCCTTGGCCCATGCACAGGAACGGCCCCATTGGATCCGGCGGGACGGGTTATTCAGGTGACAGGAGCCTATACCGGGCAGCGGATAGAATGAACTTCCTCCTATAATTATTTCATTACCAAATGAGAAGATAATTTTTTCAGTTTGGCTTAAAATTATTTTGCTTCAATAATTATATTAAATTGCACCCCTTTTCTCACTTAAAAAACGATCTATGAAAAAATGTTTATTCTTCTTCCTGGCGCTGAACCTGTGTGCTTTTGCGGCGTTCAGCGGAGGCTACCAGGTGCGTTTGCAGGGACAGAAGCAAACCGGCGCCGGGCTCATCGGAACGCCCTTTGCCCCGGATGCCAGCTCCATCTTCTATAACCCCGGGGGACTTGCCCTCGTGGAGGGAAAATTCAGCCTGTCAGCAGGCGTGAGCGGTATCATGAGCCATTCGGTGTTCCAGAAAGAGGGCACCAACTACCAGGCCAATACCGACAACCCGCTCAGTACGCCCTTTTATTTATACTTCTCGGGGAAGATCAAAGATATGATCGCATTGGGGATCGGCGTTTACACTCCATTCGGAAGTTCCGTGCAGTGGGACGAAGACTGGGCGGGCCGCTACCTGATCCGCGACATTTCCCTCAGCGCCATTTGCATCCAGCCGACCGTGGCATACCAGTATAAGGAGAAGTTCGGCATCGGCGCCGGCTTTGTCTATGCCATCGGCAACGTGGAGCTGAACAAAGCGCTGCCATACAGCGAAGAGTCAAGTGTCAGCCTGAAAGGCGACGCTTCCAATTTCGGATTTAATGCCGGGATTTTTTACAGGCCGGTTGAAAAACTGAACATCGGGGTGAGCTACCGCTCTAAGATCATGATGGAACTGGAAGAAGGGGAGGCCACTTTCAACGTGCCCTCAGCCCTTTCGACCTCCGTGCCCGAAAACAATAAGTTCAGCGCCGACCTGCCGCTGCCGGCAAACCTTGATTTCGGCCTCTCCTATCAGCTTACCGAAAAGTTCCTCCTGGCTGCTGAAGTCAGCTGGGTCATGTGGAGCGCTTACGAAACGCTCGATTTTGAATTCGAGGAAAGCGGCGAGCTGCTGAATTCGCAGAATCCAAGGCTGTACAAGGATAGCTGGATCACACGCCTCGGCGGCGAATATAAGCTGAACGACGTGTTCACTTTCCGAGCCGGCATCTATTACGATCCTTCCCCGGCCAATGATAAATATTTCACCCCGGAAACGGTCAGCCTGAACAACATCGCTTATACGCTCGGTGTATCCATCACCCCGTTAAAAGGGCTGGATATCGACATTTCGTACCTGGAGATCCATGGCCTTGAAGCGGAAAAGACCTATGAGCCTGATAATTTCTCAGGGACCTATAAGAACGCCGCGTTCATCCCCGGGATCGGCCTGCACTATCGCTTTTAATCCTGATTAACTGATAAACTTATGAAAACAAGATATATCTTCTTTGTCATGATCCTGGCCATGCTTGCAGCCTGCAAGCCGGCCATCGATGAGTTCGCCCCTTCGAAAGGGGATGCCGATTTCAGCCGTTACATCGCGGTTGGGGATTTCTGGACGGCAGGTTTTGCCGATGGCTCGCTGTATAAATCGGGACAGGAAAACTCATTCCCGTCCATCCTGGGCCGGCAGTTCACCTATGTGCAGGGTGGCGAATTCAAACAACCGCTGATGGTCGACGATTACGGCGTTGGGCTGTCCACGGGAATCCCGATGCCGAAACTGGTGCTCGATTTTCGCCCCGATTGCAAAGGCGTGGTGGGGTTGATGCCCGGCTTCGCCAACGTCGCGGTTGACCCGGCAAATTTCGCCTCTGTAGCAGCCGGGGGGCCGTACAACAACATTGGGATGCCCGGGCTGAAGAGCATTTACATGGGCGTGCCCGGATTCGCCGCAGTAAATCCATATTACGCCCGTTTCACATCGGCCCCGCTGAACAAAGTGGTGGATGAGATCCCGCCGGTCAACGCTACCTTTTTCACCCTCTGGCTGGGGATGTTCGATGTGCTGTACTACGCCATGCAGGGCGGCACGGGCGATGTGATCACCCCTGTAGCGCAATTCACGGGTGCTATGACGGCTGTTCTCGATGTGCTGACCGCCAGCGGCGCCAAAGGCGCTATCGCCAACATCCCTGATGTCACCGATGCGGCATACTTCCGGACCATTCCTTACAATGCGCTGGCCCTGCCCGACCAGGCCACGGCCGATATGCTCAATTATGCCTATACACCGCTGAACCAGATCATCAAAGGGGCCGGTTCGACCGATACCCTGTCATTTCAACCGGGACCCAACCCGCTGGTGATCATCGATGAGGATCTGCCCTGGGGGATCCGGCAGATAAAAAGCGATGAGCTCGTGCTTCTATCGCTTCCTCAGGATTCCCTGAAATGCGCCGGCTGGGGCAGCCAGAAACCCATCGCTTCAGTATATATTCTTAAAAGATCCGAGATCGATGCGATACGGGAAGCCATTGACGGTTATAACAGCGCCCTGGCACAGATGGTCGAAAATAAAGACATTGCCCTGGTGGATATGTATAGCGTGATGAAAACAATGTCTGTTGATGGTTTGGCCTTTGAAGGGGTGAAAATAGATCCCCGGTTTGTCCAGGGGAATTTTTATTCGCTCGACGGTTTGAACCCGACACCCAGGGGAAGCGCCGTGGTGGCCTATTATTTCATCGACGCGATCAACCGGAAATTCAACGCGAACATCCCGCAGGTGACCGTCAGCGATTTCCAGGGGGTGATGCTGCCGTAACAGCTGCTTTCCAGATATTGCTTCCGAATCCGGTGCGGTTTGAGAAGAATGGAAGTCAATGAAATTAATGGGTCACACTTCTGTTAACCCTGAATATTGCGAAGTTTTCATTCCTGAATTCATTAACGAATAAATCAGGATAATTCGTTATCGTATCCAAAGGAATCTGGTCCTGGGTCGCGTATTTATAACAAACCAACAGATCGACATTCCTTTCAGAACACTGGTTTACCGTTTGGAGCACAACCGAATTTCTTTCGGTATACAATAGCATCACACGTGGTTTCCAAAATCCGATGATGTCATTCCTGTCAGTATTTTCCTTAAGATAGACGAACATTTCCAGGGACTCATCCTCGTAAGGGCCGGCCATAGTTTCCGGCGACCTGTAATGATTATATGAAAACGTAATGATGGATTTAAATGATAGTAATACAAGAACCGTTAAAGTGAATGTGAAAATGTATCTGCCGTATTTATGATGCAGCATTTCTGAGACATATGCCAATCCTTTAACAAACAAGTATATAAAGACCGGAATTATTGGCAGTACGTACCTTATGCCCTGATAAAACGGTGTAATTAAGAATAATGCAAGACTAAAAATGAAGAATAAAATAATAAGATATTCACTTTTAATGCTCCTGGCAAAACCAATTATAGCAATGAAAATGACCATTCCGGTGAAAATCTCTGAAAAATGATGGATTAAAAAAATATGCCGGAATAATTCACTCCATACATTCAGATAATAAAAAACATTTAACCATATTGTATTTAAAATGAATACAATACTGAAATTATACTGAACTGAATAGGAAGTGGGTTTTAAAGGGATGATGAGAAATAGCAGGTACATTAATAGAATAAAAGTCAGATAAGGTGTAATGATCTTAAAAAGCAATGTGGTTTTAAATGCATCCTTTTTATAAATCATCATTTGCGAAACCAGGAGTACCGGGATCAGGATCAGTGACTGGTTTCGCATGATAAAGCTCAAAAAGACCGTAAGGCCTATCAGGAAACCGGAAAAATAATCATTGATGATTGTTTTTTTTCTGATGATGACATGATGGATGGTCAGCAAGCTTAAAAATGTAAAACATAAATTGGGAAAGTCGGCGAGCAAATCATTTTTCAGTTCCCAGAAATATGGATTAGCAGCTAATAATATAATGGTGAGTAAAGAAAACGCTTTATTTTCTCTGAAAAGAAAAAAGATAAAGACCAATGATAAGATAAAAAATGCATATGTGTAATATTTGAGGATATTTAAATTGCCATTAAAATATTCAATTAAAGGCGAAAGCAATAATGGATAACCCCAGGGGTAATTTAAAATGAAGTCATTTTTTTCGATTTGTTCTTTAAGCCTGTCAAAATTACCGTCAGCAACTGTTTGGGATTGTATTATATACCCTGCAAAATCACCTCCCCAGTTATGACCTTCTCTAAATGAGACCAGGTTAATTACAATCGCAATCAATACCAGGGTTATATGAACAGAATATTTCATAACGACAGATTATGCCTTTTTGGATGCTCTCCTTTGTCAATACATTGGCAGCCGGATGACTTCTGTCATACAAAAATAAGTTGTTCTTTGAAAAGAGCCTGCCTGCGAATGAAATTATGATCTTCTTCTTATCATAAAAAACGTCCAGGTTACGATTAGCAGGCCGCCGAACAGAAGCGCCCCATTTGTGAGGGGTATGTCCGCAGCATTAGACTCCCCAATCAGCTGACCCCGTATTTCACCACCCGGATATTCTGTCGTATGAATATTGATATACCACAATCCACTGAGCAGCTGTGATTCCTGTTCAGGTGTCAAAATATAAGCATCCGCATAATTACCGGAGTTGACACCCAGTGGAAATCCCAGGAGCTGTATCTGGGCAGGCCCATTCATTCCCGGACCGGCATGGTGAAAATGAGCGATGGTTGTTGTTCCCGATAATCCATTGAATATCAGATTAAAATCCAGGACATTTGTGGCGGAGTTGTAGGTTCCTGTCAAGTTTCCCATGGCTGTTGAAGGATTTGGGGGAACCTCCTCCTGACCGGACAATGCCAGGTCGAAGGTATATACCGTGGCTTGCACGCCTGTAGTAAAGCCAGAAACGAGCACAATTGCCAGGATCAACTGTTTTAATGTAAACTTTTGCATATTTGTCATATTTATATATTATGCTGACAAAAGTATTTGACACGATGGCCTAAAACAAGTTATTTGGTCTAATTAACAATAGTTTAACATTTTTCACCCGGATTCAGTATTATAATTTTGAATCATTGGCGGGGGAAAAGGCGGTCAATACAAACAGTAGCCTTGCATGGGCGAATGACAGGGGCCGGGTCCGAAATGTGTGAATGATGTAATTCATTTCGGGAAATGTGTAACGCTTTAGAAATTGAACAGGCTGATCTTTGTATTGTGAAAATCGGTTCACACTGTACCGCCAGAAGCGGTGATTAATAATTAATATCATGTATAAAACAACAAACTTAATTTCCATCGCAGTACTGCTTACTGTACTGTTTTTCATAGTGACCGTCAGCGGATGTAAAAAAGAAGATGAGTTCAAGGGCCGGCAGGCAACTTATAGCCTGAAGGTGAAAGATGTCCTTGGTGTAACTGGCACAGCCACTTTCAACGAAACCAGTTCGACAATAACTTCAATTGATATAGTGCTGAACGGAGCTCCTTCGGGAACCCATCCGGCAGAAATGCGTAAGAATACGGCAGCCGAAGGAGGTGCAATTGTGCTGGCACTAAATCCTGTTGATGCGACCGGGAAAAGTTCAACAGCTGTATCTTCAATATCATATGACCAGCTGATTGCCTACGATGGATTTATCCAGGTCCTGAAAAGCAGCAGTGAACCGGATGTGATTCTTGCCCAGGGTGACATAGGTGGAAATGTGCTTACTTCTACCAATATAACCTACATGCTGGATACTGTCGGTACATTCAATGTAGCTGGAAGCGCTTTATTTGAAAAAAGAGTCAATGGCCATACCCTGGTGACTATTTCGCTTACGGGAACGATAGCCGGCGAGTCATACCCGGCAACCATTAACCTTGGCTCAATCGCTACCGTGGGCGGAGGGCCTGTGGTATGTAACCTTAGCAATGTTGAGGGCACCACGGGCAAAAGCTATACCAACATCCGGAAGCTTAATAGTGGAATTGATATCACGTATGATAACTGGTTGGTTTACGTTGGGTACATAAATATTTATCAAACCTCTGTAAGCCTGGATAATATTATTTGCCATGGCGATATAGGCTCGAATTAAACGATCGTAGCTGGCTTCGCCAAAAATCAATAATTAAATAACTTTAAAAAAAAACCTAAATGTCAATCATCACTGTTATCATCGTTTTGATCGTTGTGGGCGTGGTCTTATGGCTTATCAATGCCTATATTCCAATGGATCACAAAATAAAAACAATCCTCAATATTGTTATTGTTATCGTTGTAATATTATGGCTGCTTCACGCATTTGGAGTTTATGACTCTATAAATCTGCGATTGTAGTTTCGCTGCAAGCAATATAAGAATTGATGTTTCAATATTTTGTCCGTGTGTGAATAATGTAAATTTTTATGGAAATTCTGTAACATTACGGAAGACAAATTGTTGCATCTTTGAATTGGAATGAAACGGAAGGTATTGGTAAGGATTTTATTGGGAATTGCAGCTTTTGTTCTGCTGGTAATGCTTTTAACCAAAGTGGTTGTTGAACCCTGGATTGGGCGAAAAATTCAAACCGCGTTAAATGAAAAATCGGGTGATTACCTGATAAAAATTGAAAAAGTTCATGTTTCTATCCTTCGTTCAGGTATTGAACTTAAAAACATTACCCTTCAATCGAAACCGGAAAATGGAGGACAATCTGATTTAACCGGAGAAATTGAATCCGTTAAATTCAAAGGTATTCATCTCATAAAAGCTATATTCAGGAAAGATATCGATATCAGTGAAGTAGATGTTTTCAACAGTCGAATCATCGGGAAGTTTGCATTTCCGGAGAAAAACGGGCCGGCGAGTGTTTCTCCGGTAAATTTAAGGATAGGAAGCCTGTTTTTTGATAAGTTGGTTGTTGATGTAAAAAGCACAACAACGGCACAAACTTATTCCCTAAAAGATGGAATTATAAAAATATATGATATCAATTTTGAGAAACAGGACACATTATCGCCCGGTATTTTTGGTCAAATTGATTTCGATGTGCTTGAATTCAAAACTGTTACCCCCGACAGTTTGTACACGTTTACAGTTGTGGAAATAAACTATTCAGCAACTTCAAATACTCTGACGGCCGACAGTTTTGCGATTCAGCCAAATTACACCGAATATGGATTCACTGCCCGAAACCAATTTGAAACGGATCGTTTTGAAGGCAGGTTCAGCCAGATATCCTTTTACGGTTTTTCTGCCGAAGACTTCATTAAATCAGGGAATCTGACAAGTTCATTTATCGAAATCGGGGAATTGGAACTGAATGCATTTCGCGATAAACGTAAAGAATTCCGTCATAATGAAAAACCCACATTCCAGGATGTAATTTATAATTATCCCGGCACTTTGAACATTGATTCAGTCGGTATTTTAAGAGGAAATATTGTTTATTCCGAACATGCAGAAAAGGCAATTGAAAAAGGAAGTGTAAGTTTTCACGAAATTGATGCAACGATTTACAAAATTACCAACGACACGATTTACAAAACGGAGAAAGCTTATTTGGAACTGAAAGCAAATGCTTTATTGATGGGCAAGGGCAAACTTACCGTTTTATTAAAAGCCAGGATTTTCGATAAACAGAACACCTTTGCATTGAATGGCACGCTGTCGGGAATGGAGGCATCGGAACTGAATCCCATTTTGGAGAAAAACGCTTTCATTACCATCACATCGGGGAAAATTAATGGATTGAATTTCAGTTTTTCGGCAAACAATACGAGAGCAACCGGCAATTTGAAACTGCTTTACGAGGGATTGGATTTTGCTGTTGTGAATAAGCGAACAGGCGAAACTACCGCGATTGTAGCACGGGTAAAATCGATGATTGCCAATATAATAGTGATGGAATCGAACCCGATGCCGGGTGAAGAAGTGAGGCCGGGAATTATTGAATATGAAAGAGACCCCGAAAAATTTCTGTTCAATTATGTTGTCAGGGCCCTCATGTCGGGAATAACAACAAGTATCACGAAAACGAAAAACCAAAAGAAATCAAAGAGATAGAAAAAAGAATTATTTCAATCGAATAAGTCATGGCTATTCTTCTATTTTTTCTATGATAAATTTTGATTCATCGAAACCAGATAAAGAATTCCATAAGCAACATCTATCGGTTCTGAAACGTAACAATTAACGTTTAATGATTCATCAAACGTCCAAGTATAGTTTTAAGAGAGGTCTGTAGTTTGTCAATAGCACCATTAACTGCTTCTTCATGAGTTCCTGCATGGTCTGTGACAGCAATTGGCTGCCTTCCCTCTATACGGGCTTCAAGCATACATCGCTTATCATTCGGCCCGTCCTTATTACCATCCTCATCAGAAAGATGAACCTCCAGCCGGGTTATATGATCATTAAACCTGCTTAGTCCTTCTGATAATAAGTAAGTTAACGAAGTTCTCAATTCCTCGCCCCCAATTACATTTTTATCTGTATTAATTTGTATTTGCATTTTTTCCATTTATTTAATAGCGAAATATTGCTGCCAGTCCTGTTTCAGAAGGCATCTTACCGGTGCGAAGAACCATCACCTGTCCACCCATCTTCATCACCAATTCTCCCATATCGTCAAGCAGGTCATCCACTCTCGGATTTTTCAAATCTTTTTTCTGTGTATTACCCGTCACCAGATTTGTAATCCTGACCGGAATTATCCGGCCGGCTTCAACAATAAGCGTATCAACCCGTCCCTCAACTGCCGCCACAGCAACTTCCTTGTAGTCATCACTACCCTTACCATTTACCCTTGCCTGCTCAAACCGGGTAACCAGGCTGTCAAGTTTAAGGTTATACTCGGGTTCCATTATTTCCCAGGCCATGTTTATCAGTTTATGGATTGAAACAGATGCAGGGTTCACCGGAATACCTTTGTCCAGCAGCATTGGATTTTTGTTAACTCTCTGAAAAAGTTTATGGTGTTCAGGTAAAGCAGCAAGAATAAGCGGCAACCCGGCAGGCTTTGAATAATCCAACCGTACTCAGAACAGCCAGTCCATCTGATACATGATTCCAAAAAACATTGTCATTACCAAGAGCTTCGAAAGGTTCAAGATGTTTTTGCACTTCAATGGATGAATATTTTCGCAAAAGTGATTCTTCCATTTGTTTGACAAGATTTTTAAACCTGATAAGATCCTGAAGATTTTCAGGGTGGCTTCTATGAGTGGTCATGTAAAGTGAAAGACAGGGTGACTCTCCAATAGCCAACAGTTCCTGAACCAATTCCCTGGTAAGTATTTCCATAGTATTTATTATCGTCCATTTGCGCTTTCGCCCGATGAATGCAGTCCTGCCAGGTCTTAATCCAGCATCACTTTCACTCCCCGGACTATTTATCGATAATGCTTTGGGCAACGTGTAGGAAACTTTTTATCCTTCAGCGACTCGTACTTTTGTCTAATTTCGGCTTCCTTGCTCTTATCGGAAATAAAGACTACCGTTCTGCCATCATTAAGTACGACAGGATATTTATCACTTATTGACCCCATTAACGGTTTTTCATCGGGTAGGTTAAATCGAATTAGTGCCATAACAATTTTTTTAACGCATGTATAATAATTACCATGCAAAGATTAATATCTATTCAACAATAAGCTTTACACAATTTTAGCAATAAATTACATAATTCACACCTTTCAAAGTATTGCACATATTTGAATGGATATTCCGCATGGGTGGGTTCCCTGATTTCCGGTTATCAGGAAATGTGCGAATGATGTAAATCTTTTCTTTAATTGTATAACGCTTCCCGGCTAAATTCGACTGACCTTTACCATGTGAAAATTGTTTCACAAATGTGCCGCCAGTGCGGAAATCTAAATTTAAATATATGAACAAATTAGAAGCAAAAGGAAACTGGAATGAGCAGAAAGGAAAGCTTAAACAGAAATTTGCAGTCTTGACTGACAATGACCTGATGTATGAAGAAGGTAAGCAGGATGAGATGTATGGAAGGCTTCAAAAAAAGCTTGGAAAATCAAAAGAAGAGCTGCAAAAAATAATCCGGGAGCTTTAATGATCTTCATTCTTAACAGGAACAATCTTAACCGGCTGTCAGTCGCCAGCTCAAAAAGATGCAGAAGCACAGAAATTGGCAACCGCCAAAGAATGGGCAACATTTAAAAGTGATGCTGAAATAACGATAAGGAACAACGAAATCCGTATTGGTGAATTAAGAGAAAAATTGCAAAAGCAAGGGACATTGCTTGATCCCATGTATGAGAGAAGGATTGAAACACTGGAACAGCAAAACAGGGATCTTAAGAAAAGGATTGAAGATTATGAGAAAACCCAGAGCGATTGGGAAACATTCAAGCGTGAATTCAAACATGATATGGATGAACTTGGCAAGGCATTGAAAGGATTATTTGTTGACAATGAAAACTAAAAACCGGAATATTCCTTTTTCCAGAGTATAAAATTCCGGAAATGGTCAGGCGATATCCAGATCAGGCGATCAGGCGATATACGACCTGGAAGCAGCGCATGCAGGCCCAATCAGTGGAAATTACGTCTTTTACAGCGTCAGAATTTTTTAATGATATTTATATTATCTTTAAATTTAAATTCAAATTTATTCAATTTATTGAATATGAGTAATTTAATTATAAATAAGTTAGATTATGCACGGATTAGTAAAGTAATTAACGATGCAAAATTAAACAGAACTATCAATGATGTTGAAGCTGAAAAATTGATCAACGAATTGAATTCTGCCAGAATTGTAGAACCTGACGAGGTGCCTTCAGATGTAGTGACCATGAACTCAATTGTCAAACTGAGTTTTTTAAACCATAACAAGCAGGTTCAGTTGCAGATAGTTTATCCTTACCTGGCTAATGTAAAAGAAAATAAAATTTCAATTTTATCTCCAATTGCAACCGCTTTGATAGGGTATAAAGTTAACGATGAGATTGAATGGATTGTTCCAGCGGGTTTCACAAAAATCAGGATTGATGAAATCGTTTATCAGCCCGAAGCCGCCGGCGACTTTAATTTATAATATTTCATAGCCTTGTAAGCGGCAATTTAACCGACGTTAACCGACGGGTTAACCCGTCGGTATAATGCCTGGAATCGGGGCGGGTTTTTTTGCTGGTCCCCGAAATTGGCTGAAATTTAAATCCGGGCAATCCTATTCAGAAATTCTGAAATATTAATGATACTGGTATTACCAACCCTATCCAGCGCTAAAAGATCTCTGTCTCCTGTTATCAGGTAATTTGCATTACCGTCAATGGCAAGATTTAAATTCATCAAGGAGTTCATCAGAAAATATCAGGATAATTTTCCCGGATAAAATAAAATCATCCAATTTTTTATAATCCCGGGTGATCAGAAAACTGACCAGGATATTTGTATCCAGAATGATCTTGATTTTTTTATTTGCCATAGCGTGATTTCCTGACGTCCTCAACCTCGCTCACCACATCTTCTGCCGAAGGCGCCAGATCAGGATATTGCCTGATTTTGGAAAGTAAGGCTTCAATTTCTGATTTCCTCCGTTCCCTTTTAATACTGATCAATTTCAGATCAGCCAGGCTTTTCAGGATGGCTTTCGCTTTAGGATTTAATATTTCGATCTTCAGGATTTCCATTACTTATGATTTTTACAAAGATACGATAAAAGCAGGCCTGTTTATTATTAAGATAGAGGATGCTGTTAAACAGACAAATCGAAAAATTGGAACAGATAAGGCCGGTGTGATAAATTCCGGATTCCGGAAAAATACGAAGCACAAATCCCAAAATCAAAAATCAAATCCTGAAGGGATGTCCGATATTAGCCCGTCAATTCATTGACGGGGAAAAAGGCGAAATTATCAGACGAAATCCCGATCAGGCGATCAGGCGATATTACTTTGAATGTTACATCGTCTGATAGCCCGATGAATTCAATCCTGCCTGAATCCAATCCGTTTCCGGTTTGCCTGATCCTTCTGTTGCTGCCTGTCTTTCTCAAGTTGGTTGAGGTAATCAAGAATTGTATAGATATTATCATCATGTTTTTCAACTTTCTGTGCAATTTCTTTCAACTGTGCAATAATATCTTTCTGATTAAAAAGAAGTTCCCGCATTTTAACGAATATTCGAATTATACGGATATTGACCAGTATAGCCCGTTCGCTATTCAGGACACTGGATAACATAGCAATCCCTTGTTCAGTGAAAGCCATTGGAGGATAACGCAGGCCGCCCCAACTTGAGGTGCCAAATTGGCTCCTCAAGTTTTCAAGTTCATTTTGTGAAAGTTCGAACATGAAATCAGGCGAAAGAACGATCAGACGAACAGGCGATATGAACAGATGAAATCCCGATCAGACGAACAGGCGATATTACATGGTATATCCAATTTGCGATCGGATATCGCCTGATCGTGCTTTCGCCCGATGAATCTAATCCTGCCGGAACCCGATCCGCCTTCTTTCTGCCTGTTCTTCCTGTTGTTGCCGGGATTGTTCCAGCTGACGGAGGTATTCGAAGATGAGTATGATTTGCTCATCCTGTTCATTTTCATGTTTCTCGAGCCAATCCAATTTGTGTAAGATTTCAGAATGGGATTCAAGTATATAGCGGATTCGGGTGAAGATCCTGATGATTTGAATATTGACCATAATTGCCCTATCACTGCGTAAGACACTTGAAAGCATGGCTACACCTTGCTCGGTGAAGGCATAAGGCAACTTTCGTGTTCCCCCCCAACTTGATGTTCCAATTTGGAACATCAAGTTATCAAATTCTTCTTTTGTAAGTCTCACCATAAAATCATCAGGAAAGCGCTTGATGTTTCTATTTACAGCTTTATTCAAATTCCGTGTACTGACCCCATATAATTCTGCAAGGTCTTTGTCAAGCATTACTTTCGCTCCTCTCACCAGGTAAATTTTGCTCATGATCACTTCATCAGGCAGAATGAGTTGATTTCCTTTGTCTTCTATCATAGCTTGTTCAAATTAAGTCAACAAAATAAGTGGTTTCAAGATTGGTATCACAATTTGTGATACCTTACCCATTAATCCGGTTTTTTTCGAAATATACCCGGCCGGGCGTGAAAAATTCCAGATTCCAAACCCCGTCCCGAGTACTCGGGACCAAACAAATTCCAATATCCAAAATCAAATCAAATATCGTCTGATCGTGCTTTCGCCCGATGAATCTAATCCTGCCGGAACCCGATCCGCCTTCTTTCTGCCTGTTCTGCCTGTTCTTGCCGGGATTGTTCGAGCTGGCGAAGGTATTCGAAGATTAACAATATTTTATCGTCATGTTCGCTGATCTTGAATTCAAGTTGCTTGAATTTCTCAATGATTTCCGTGTGCTGGTAAAGCATTTCCTTCATTTTAGTAAAAATCCTGACTATCCGGATATTCACCTGGATGGCTCTCTCACTGTTAAGCACACTGGCCAGCATTAAAATGCCATGTTCAGTGAAGGCAAATGGAAGAATTCGCATTCCCTTCTTTTCCCGATTGGAGGTGCCAAATTGGCTCCTCCAATTGTATAGTTCCTCGGACGTAAATTCGAACATGAAATCTACCGGAAACCGTCTAATATTTCTTCTGACAGATCGTTTCAATTGTTTTGTTTCTACTCCATATATTTCTGCCAGGTCCATATCCAACATCACTTTAATTCCCCTGATCAGATAGATTTTGCTCATGATCACCTCCTCGGGGATCATCATTTCATTCTCATCATACATAAGCCTGTGATTTACTGGAAAAATTGGATTAACTATTTGTCGCAAATTGCGACCCATTCACATACTATTAATCCGGTTTTTCCTGAAATATACCCGGCCGGGCTTGAAAAATTCCACAATCCAAGCACCAAATTCCAATCAAATTACAAATCCCAAAATCAAAAATCACATCCTGAAGGGATGTCCGATATTAGCCCGCCAATTCATTGGTGGAGGAAAAGGCGGCGTGCACAATACAGAGCCCTGAAGGGGCGAATGACAGGGACAGGTTTTTAATCCGGTTGCGATGGATCAGACGAAATCCCGATCAGGCGATCAGACGATATTACATTGAATATTACATCGTCCGATCGCCTGATCGCGCTTTCGCCCGATGAAAAAAGCCCAATCCCGAGGACCCGGGATGGGCTTTTTTGTGG
>Ga0114946_10000578_pt1 | contig 24778 bp, 21 predicted proteins | sample WalLakDeSediment_FD_88676 | JGI IMG/M metagenome (GOLD analysis project Ga0114946, IMG submission 88676) | Lake sediment microbial communities from Walker lake, Nevada to study Microbial Dark Matter (Phase II) - Walker Lake 11/02/13 Deep Sediment | ecosystem: Environmental > Aquatic >... | reverse complement strand
TCAGGTTCAGGTTCAGGTTCAGGTTCAGGCTGCATATCTACCTCAGGTTCCGGTTGTGAAACTGTTCCGGGCTCAGACCTGGTATCCGTTTCATGCGGAACTAAAGGTTCAGCCGGAGAGGCAATCCCGGTATTCTGCTGTTGTAAAACCAGGAAGAGCTCGTAAAGGTCACGGATATTCGCCATGACCAGGTCGATCTCGATGACCGGGATCTTGCCCTCGTAAGTCCTGATGATCGAAAACTGTTCCTGGATCGCTTCCAGCTTCTCGTCGATAAGTCCTTTGATGATCTTTTTATCCATGGATCGTTAAGTTTTTCATTACACCACCCTTGCATCCAGGCAGTAAAGGTATAAAGAATAATGCCAGGGTGGCAATGAGATAACTGCAATCTGCCGGAAAAATTATGTCGCCCTCCCCACTGCCTATTATTGGAGGCTGACAAAGTGCTCCGATTTCTTCCGACGACTAAAGCCGTCGGAGCAGCACAGTTAGCCTTAATGTTTACATATCTTTCGTGCAACTTTTACCCCGTTATCCAACTCCAGAACCATTTGATACATCCCCGGACTGATAAATCCCGTTGACAAAGAAATATGAGGGCTTTTTCCGACAGCGGCAGCAAACACTTCCCTGCCGGTGAGATCATATATTTTAAGCGACCTGAAACTACCATCACCCTCCACCCTCAGGTAATCCTTAAACGGAACGGGAAAGACCTTCAGCCGGTTCAGGCCGGTTTCGGTGCCCGGCACCAGGGCAGGATCACATTGATGCTGATAGGTTATCCGAGCGGAGGATTCCAGCGAATCGAGAAAAACCTGCCAGGAATCAGGATTTCCCCTCAGCACATAATCCAGCCAGGGGATCATGAAGCTGATGGTAATATCCTGCTGTTCTTCGCGGGTGACGGTCAGGTTTGGCCCGCAGGAATTCTCCCCGATGGTGCACAGCAGGTTATAATTGGCAAAATAGCAGTGCCCGCCGCCGGTGATGCTGATGATCGTTTTGCAATCTGATGTCAGCGAATCGAACATGATCTCCTGGTGCTGGGATGGTGGCGTCACGCAATCTTCCGAGCCTGCGAATAGCAGCGCAGGGGCAGTAATTTCCGTTGCCGCCTGGATGGCCGACGGGCTGGTGTTGGCAGCAGCATGGTTCACCACTGCTGTGATGGACGGATCATTCGCCGCTGCCAGCATGGAAGCGCCCCCGCCCATGGAGTGGCCCATCACGGCCGATGTTTCCGCCACAGCATTGTAAAATAATGAGCCCGGCTCGTTGTTTTCATCCGCCATCGACTGAATGATGAAAACCAGGTCGAGCGCCAGGTCGTTATGGCTGGGTGAAAATCCCGATTCGGTATCCGCCAGGGCGAAAATATAACCTTCGGGTACCAGCGCATCGCTGAAATTGGTATAGGCGGCAACCGTCATGACAAAACCATGGCCATACGAAAGAACGGGAAACTGGCCCGGCGCCACCGGCACATTCTCCCCGGCAGTCAGGGCCGGGTAATAGATCTCTGTCGGGATCGGGCGGTTATTGCGCGACGCATCAATGAATGTCAGCGTGGTATGGCCCACCTGGAAAGGCTGGGAGAAGGCAGATGCATGAAGCAGGATGGATAAAAGGATTATCGCTCCTCTGATAACTGTTTGAATTCTCATCATAAAATCATGAATAATATTATCCTGTAAAGATGAGAATTTTTTCACGGAGTTCCCATCAATGTCCATTTAATGTCTCTCAGACAAGATATCCCGAAGGGATGCCCGACATTAGTCCGCTAATTTATTGGCGGGATATGAAACGGCGACAATATGATCCAAGTCCTGAAAGGACGACTGAAAAAGCCAGGATTTCAATCCGGCATAGATTAGGGATCCAACCGCCGGCAAAAAGCCGCCGGGTTTGTCAGCCGTACCTTCGGCACTGGATTTTTACCTCATCCGCCTTTTACCTTGCCAATAAATTGGCAGGCTACTATCAATTGTCCTTTCAGGACAATTTGACATAAGTCTGCGAGGTGTTTTGGTTACCACCCATACCATGCAGGAAATATATCACCGCATACTCCTGTTCAGGATTCTGGTAATAATCAACCGGCAGGTAGACATTAATCTCCTTTACCTCATCCAGCGCCTGGCTGTAAAATGAGGTATCGATCCTAATGTAGTTTTGTGCTTTTGTATTTAATACAAAGCCGCAAAATAAGGCTAACGAAATAATTGTAAGTTTTTTCATAACTCCTCTAACTTTTGGTTAATAGAAAAAGATTAAAAGGTCAAGGGTAAATATACGACATGTGGAAGGCCAATATGAAACAAATGGATGAACGTCGGGTTTTTCCGGATGAACGCTGAAAATTTCGTAACTTTGATCTCCAAAATACCCAAACTTAAACCTTAAAACCTAAACCTTAAACCTTGTTCTTAGAGCGTTCACATGGCCATAAGCGGTCTGGCTGGATCGAAGTGATCTGCGGGTCGATGTTCTCCGGTAAGACCGAAGAACTGCTCCGCCGTTTGCGCCGGGCTTTGATCGCCAAACAATCCGTCGAGATCTTCAAACCTGCCGTCGATACCCGCTTTCACGCCGAAAACATTGTATCGCATGATGAAAATGTGATTCATTCCACACCTGTGCAGGCGGCAGCGCAAATTCTCCTCTATGCCAACGACTTCGAAGTGGTCGGCATCGACGAGGCGCAGTTTTTCGACGACGAGCTGGTGGTGGTCTGCAACAAGCTGGCCGACGCCGGCACCCGGGTGATCGTGGCCGGCCTCGACATGGATTATACCGGCAAGCCCTTCGGGCCCATCCCGGCCCTGCTGGCCACCGCCGAATATGTCGACAAGGTCCACGCGATCTGCATCCGGTGCGGCGGGCTGGCGCAATACTCGCACCGCACCAGCGACCAGAAAGGCCTGGTTGTCCTCGGTGAAAGTGACCGTTACGAACCGCTCTGCCGCAAATGCTACATCGAAAAAACACATTCCAAACCGCATCCTTAAATTATTCTGCCGCCTCTTTGCTATTTTTCCTATTTTTGTCCGTCAGATCCACTTAAAATGATCATCTTATGAAAAAGACATTCCTCATCTTAACGGTATTATTTATGGCCTTACAACAATCGGGCTGCTCGCAGGGCAATCCGCAGGACAAAACCCAGGGCGAGGCCCGGGACAAAGACATTCCACAGCAGAAACCACAGCAGGCAGACGGCAATGAAACCCTGGTGCTGATCACCACCAGCTTCGGTGATATCACCCTGAAACTCTACAATGACACGCCTGGTCACCGCGATAATTTTATCAAAATGATCAATGAGGGCTGGTACGACGATTCCCCGTTCCATCGCATCATTCCCGGCTTTATGATCCAGGGCGGCGGCAACAAGGACGGTCGCCAGGACCCCGGCTATACCATCGATGCCGAGATCAGGGCCAACCATATCCATAAAAAAGGAGCTCTGGCCGCCGCTCGCTTAGGCGACCAGGTCAATCCCAAAAAAGCCTCTTCCGGCTGCCAGTTCTACATTGTCCAGGGCAGCGTGCTCGACAATGCCACGCTCGATTCCTACGAGCAGCGCTATGGCACGAAATTCACCGCGGAACAGCGCCAGGTTTACACCACCACCGGCGGCGCACCCTGGCTCGATGGCGGCTATTCCGTCTTCGGCGAAGTGGTGACGGGCTACGAGGTGGTCGATAAAATCGCCGCCGTCCCCCGCGATGGCAGCGACAAACCGCTGGAGCCGGTGACAATGAAGATAGAGATCATTGAATAACAATGCAATCCCTCATCAACCGGTACCTCTCCGAGATCGATAGCTTCACCACGCAAAACGCGGAGGAGCTGGAACAGTTCCGGATCAAATTTCTGAGTAAGAAAGGGCTGATCCCCGCCCTGTTCGGGGATTTTAAGAATGTGCCGCCCGAGCAGCGCAGGGAAATCGGACAGGCGCTGAACGTCCTGAAGAACAAAGCCCAGGAGAAGGTCACCCTGCTTAAAGAACAAATCGAAGCCGGAACCGGCGAGCAGAAGAGCAAAGCCGACCTGACCCTCCCGGTCGATTACATGCAGCTGGGTTCCCGGCACCCGCTTTCGATCGTCCGGGAAGAGATCATCCGGATATTTGCACGGATCGGTTTCGTGGTGGCCGAGGGACCGGAGATAGAAGACGACTGGCACAACTTTACCGCGCTGAACTTTCAGCCCGATCACCCGGCCCGCGATATGCAGGATACGTTTTTCATCGAAAGCAACCCCGATATCGTCTTGCGGACCCATACCTCTTCGGTGCAGATCCGTGCTATGGAAACGCGCAAACCGCCGCTGCGGGAAATATATCCCGGCAGGGTGTTCCGCAACGAGGCGATCTCAGCCCGCGCCCATTGCATCTTTCACCAGGTGGAAGGGCTTTATGTCGACCATGATGTCTCTTTTGCCGATCTGAAACAGACGCTTTATTATTTTGCCCATGAAATGTTCGGGGAAGGAACGGAGGTACGCTTCCGCCCCAGCTATTTCCCGTTCACCGAGCCTTCCGCCGAAATGGATGTCACCTGCTTTGTCTGCGGTGGCAAAGGATGCCCCATCTGCAAGTATTCCGGCTGGGTCGAAATCCTTGGCTGCGGCATGGTCGACCCGAGTGTGCTGGATAATTGCGGCATCGATAGCGAAGAATATACCGGTTTTGCCTTTGGCATGGGCATCGAACGCATCACCATGCTGAAATACCGCATCCAGGATATCCGCCTGTTTTTCGAGAATGACGTCCGCTTCCTCAAACAATTCACCGGGGCGGTTTAAACGAAAGGGACTCCATCCCGGTTAAAGCAGGTGCATCTCGATCTCTTCGAAGATTACCTCCAGGTTTTTTACTTTTCCTTTTGGGATCTCATACGCCGCCTGGACCTGCGGCACCGATTGAACCTTTGATAAAAGGCTCTTCTTGAGCTGTGCCGGCAACAGGTCATCGGCAATGATAAAGAAATCCACCCCCTTTTCAGAGGGGATCAGGCGCCCGGCTTCATTGTAATTGGACACAAGGTAGTAGCTGCGCCTCTCATCCGGGTGCGGGTATATGAAAAAAGAGTATGCTCTTTTCTCCTCTCCGTACGTAAAAACAAGATCATCTTTCCTTTTAAAACTAAAGCTCAGCTTATCATTCAGAAAAAAAGCAAAACGATAATCCTTCAAATGGCACGACACCCCGAAAATGGAGTAATCGTAAGAAACTTCCGATGTCAGTCTGAGTTTACGCGCCACTGCTTATAAGTTTTGAATTTTGAGTTTTAAATTTTAAGTTAAACTTTGAAACCTTGAAACCCTGAAACTTTGGAACTCAAGGTAAAACATCCCAATCTGCAAAATGCTCAAAATTAACGTAAGTTTTCGGTTCCGTGGTCCAGAAATGGTTCGAGTTATAGGTCCATTCGAGTGTTTCCGAACCGCCGCCGCCCTGTGTGGTGATTAGGAGCGTGCCGCTGACCGTACCGATGGCGATGGCCTGGTCGCGGGGCCAGTCGCGGTCGCCACGGCTGGCGTCCACCGCGATCCATCCAAAATTGGGGAGATACACCTCCGCCCAGCGGTGAAAGACGTCATCCATGCTGGCATCGTCGCCGCGCACCACCACCGATCCGACGTACCGGGCCGGCAGTCCAGCCGCACGGCACATGGCGATCAGCACGAAAGTATATTCCGAGCATGAACCGCTCCCCCGTGAAATGACGGTCGGCGCGGTGTTCCACCCTCCCGTCATCTCGTAGTACATGTTGTCGATGATGAAATCGTAAATCTTCCTCATGATCCAGTATGGATTTTTCTCATCTCCTACCACTTGCTTCACGGCATTCCGGATCACCGGATGGTCCAGCTGGAATTTCTCGTTATCCTCCAGGTAACGGTCTTTGATCTCTTTCGGGACCTGATCAAGCCCGCCTACCTGGTCCGGGAAAATAAACTGCCGTAATTCCCAGGTCTTCGCTTTGACGTTCATCTCCACTGTCCTGGTCTCACCCGCCGGCAGGTTCTCAAACCGGAAATGTGCCGTTTGCTGCCCCCAGCGATCCGTGACAAAACCGGCCGGCTCCATGTTGAAGGTGATCTCCTCCAGCAGTTCCTGGTTTTTCCGGTTCACCGGAATGGCAATGTGCAGATCGGCGGAGGTGACCATCCCCGGACCGAAATTCTTTACCTGCTGCGTAAAAGTTACCTGGCCTGTCCTTTCCTTGATCCTGATGAATTTCTCGTCATCCTGCCGTTTTATCTGATAGAGCTTGTTATGTTGGTAGTCCATATTCCACAGATGCTCGCCGTCATAGCAAAGCCCCATCGGGTAGGGTCCGGGCGATTGCATGATGAGCAGCACCCGGCCGTTTTCCGGAGATACCATGTAGATCTCATCCCGGGCACGGTCGCTGATCCACAGGTACTTCCCATCAAAAGCCAACCCGGTAGGATCGGGTACGGGGGCCCTGAACTCCCGGATGGTTGTGCCGTCGAGCGGACTGAACTGGATCAGCTCTGCGGAAATATCATCCACGCACCAGAGGTATTGTCCGTCCCAGGCGATGCCGGTCGGGCTGTTCGACGGCGCCTTGAGCGTCTGTAAGATATGTCCGTCAGACGGATCGATACGGTAGATGATGCCGTCGTATTCTTCTGAGGCGTCCCTTCCTCCTTTGAGATCCGAATTCCACAAATTCTTCCCGTCCCATGTCAGCGCCAACGGCCAGTAACCAGGTGATTCAAGTGTATGGATCACGCTCCCGTCTGCCGGGCTGATGCAATAAAGCAGGTCGGCCTTTCGATCTGCGACCCACAGGTTGGTACCGTCGAAAGCCAGGCCGGTGCAATGCCTCCCCGGCAGGTCAAAGGATTTAATGACTTCACCAGGGAAAGCGAATAAGAGTGAAAAGTGAAAAGTGAAAAGTGAAAAGAGAAGTAATACGGATGATCTTGATATAATATTCATAGCAGGCTGGTTTAAAAATTCGAAATGAAATTACAAAAAATATACCCAATTCAACAAGAACCAAGAACCAAGAACCAAGAACCCCTATTGCATCCCTTCCCACGCCTTCTCCGCCGCCACCTGCTCAGCCGCTTTGATAGAGAAATCCCGGCCACGGCTGACTGGCACCTGATCGATGTATAGCTCGACAACATATTGTTTACGATGCCCCTCGCCGATCTCCTCAACCACTTTGAATTCCGCTGATTTCTTTTCGCGTTGGGTATATTCGAGGATCTTGCTCTTGAAATTCGTATCGGTCCGCTCGATCTTATCGACATCGAGATGAACGTCGATAATGCGGCGGATGACGATTTTACGGGTGAATGTATAACCTTTGTCGAGATAGATGGCGCCGATAAGCGCTTCGAACGTATCACCGTAAATCGATTTGCTGCTGGTATATGCTCCATTACCCCTGAAGATCAAATTGTTCAGTCCCATTTTCAGCGCCAGTTTACCAAACCTGTTTCGGCTGACGATCCGGGAGCGCATTTCCGTAAGGAAACCTTCGTGCTGATAAGGAAACTTCTTATAGAGATAATCGGCAACGATGGAACTGAGGACGGCATCGCCCAGGTATTCGAGCCGTTCGTTGTTGGTTTGCTGCCCTTTGACCCAGACATGGGGTGCAGATTTATGAGAAAGGGCGACTTTGTACAGATGGATATTGCGCGGATAAAACCCCAGTAAGTTTTTTATCGCGCGATAGAGTATTTTGTCTTTGGAAAACCTGACCTGGATGAATCTGAACATCAAGGGCAAAATAAAAGGATTATTCCTGGTATTTTTTAAAGATGATGGAGGCATTGTGACCACCAAAACCGAATGTATTGCTCAATGCTACATTCACGATTCTCTTCTTTGCCTTATGATAAGTAAAATCAAGGTTATTGTCGATCTCCGGGTCATCGGTAAAATGATTGATCGTAGGGGGTACGATATCATTACAAATGGACAGGATGGTAGCCATGGCTTCAATGGCGCCTGCAGCTCCCAGCAAGTGACCGCTCATTGATTTGGTCGAATTGATGCTGATTTTATACGCATGCTCGCCGAACGTGGTGATGATGGCTTTGGGCTCAGAGATATCGCCCAGTGGTGTGGAGGTCCCGTGGGTATTTATGTGATCGATGTCTTCGGGTTTCAAACCCGCGTTTTTCAGTGCACTCGTCATGGAAAGGACCGCTCCTTTTCCCTCGGGATGGGGGGATGTCATGTGGTAGGCGTCACCTGAGAGGCCGCCTCCGACGACTTCTGCATAGATCTTTGCTCCCCTGGCTTTGGCGTGCTCCAGCTCTTCCAGAATGAGGCATACCCCACCTTCCCCCAGGACAAACCCATCACGGTCTTTATCGAAGGGCCTGGAAGCCGTGGCCGGATCGTCATTGCGGGTGGAGATGGCATGCATGGAATTGAACCCTCCTACTCCTCCCGGTGTGATCGATGCTTCTGAGCCCCCGGTAATAAACATATCGGCATAACCTAGGCGGATGTAATTCAGTGCATCGATCATGGCATTGGCCGAAGAGGCACAGGCGGAAACCGTAGCAAAATTCGGCCCCATGAAGCCATACCGGATAGAGATATGACCGGCCGCAATGTCGGCAATCAGTTTTGGGATAAAAAATGGATTGAATCGTGGGACGCCATCCCCTCTCGCCCAGGCGACCACCTCCCTTTCAAATGTATCCAGCCCGCCGATACCCGATCCCCAGATTACCCCAATGCGCTCCTTGTTAATCTTTTCGAGGTCAAGTCTTCCATCGACCACAGCCTGGTCAACAGCCACCAGGGCAAAGTGGGTGTAGGGATCGTATTTGCGGACCTCCTTGCGGTCGAAGAAATTGCTGACATCAAAATTCTTCAACTCGCAGGCAAAACGGGTCTTGAAATTCGTGGCATCAAAGTTCTTGATCGTAGCAGCGCCACTCACCCCATTGATCAATGCAGTCCAGGTTTCCCCGACTGAATTGCCCAATGGGGTAAGGGCACCAAGTCCGGTGACTACGACACGGCGTGATGTCATTAAAACAAATTAAATTACTTGGTATTCTCTTCGATGTATTTAATGGCATCGCCAACTGATCCGATCTTCTCGGCAGCATCATCGGGAATTGCAATATTGAATTCCTTTTCGAATTCCATGATCAGTTCAACCGTGTCCAGGGAATCGGCTCCTAGATCGTTCGTGAAGCTGGCTTCCGCCGTCACTTCGTTTTCGTCAACACCAAGCTTATCAACTATGATAGCTTTAACTCTGGTTGCTATGTCTGACATATTAAATGATTTTGGTTAAACAAGCTGCAAAGAAAATAATTAAAATGACATAAAACAACAACCAGTTGAAATTTTTTCCGCTTTAAAACCTGTAATTTATTCTATATGAATTATATACATAATTAGCAATATGAAGGCTGTCAGGGATGATCGGGCTAAATATACCCGTTCATATTCAATAATTTAAGATAAACTGACGCTTTCGTGTGCAAATAGAGATATATTTGATACCTGGAAATTAGAGCATCATGCATCACATTGCCATCTTCGCCTCGGGGAGCGGTTCCAACGCCCAGCAGATCACAGAATATTTCAGTACCCACCCCGACATCCGGGTCAGGCTCATTCTTTCCAATAATCCCGATGCTTATGTCCTGGAAAGGTCTGAAAATATGGGAATCCCATCATATCTTTTCAACAATAAAGAATTTTATACCAGCGAATCAGTTTTGAAAGTACTGCAGGATTATGAAATCAGTTTCCTGGTCCTGGCAGGTTTTCTCTGGCTGGTTCCCGATTATCTGCTGAAAGCCTATCCCGGCAGGATCATCAATATCCATCCTGCCCTGCTGCCGAAATTCGGTGGTAAGGGGATGTATGGCGAAAAAGTTCATCAGGCAGTTATTCAATCAGGGGAAAAGAGAACCGGCATCAGCATTCATTATGTAAATGAGAAGTATGATGAGGGGGAGATCATCTTCCAGGCATCTTTTAAGATTAAGCCGGATGATACGCCGGAAAGCATTGCTGAAAGGGTTCATGCGCTGGAATACAGGCATTTCCCGGAGGTGATCGAAGAGGTATTGAAGAAAATAACATAAAAAAATTCAGCCGGTTTCTTGCTTCAGGGCGGATATTTTACTAATTTAGTGGTAAGTTTTACTATCTCCCATAATCCTGAATGCCATGAAAACCAAAAAATTCCTGCTTTTTATTATTGTCTTCTCTTTTTCGGGTTATGTAAACAGCCAGGGGGTATCGATCAATGAAGACGGTACCGGTCCCGATCCATCAGCCTTGTTAGAGCTGAAAAGCAGCGATAAAGGCTTATTGCTGCCCAGGTTAACGAATACGGAAATCCAGCAGATCATACCTCCGGCGGAAGGACTGGTTGTTTATAACCTGACACTTAATGTGCCGGTGTACTATGACGGGAGCCACTGGTGTTACCTGGATGGAACAGTGCTGGGGACTGAATTTCCTGACGGGGCTTTGTTTGTATCGCCTGATGGTACTGACGATCCTGCGAATGGCAGCCAGGGTTCACCTTTTCTGACGATTGGTTATGCCCTTGACAGGGCTGTAATACTGGGGTCTGGTGATATAATTGTAGCCAATGGTGTTTATGATGAATTGGTAGAACTGGAAGATGGCATAAATTTGCTGGGGGGTTATGATCCTGTCACCTGGAAGCGGAACCTCAGCACTTCCCAGACGATTATCTCCGGTGGTGGCACGCTGGATGGCCATGCAGTTACTGTAAAGGCCAGCAGTATTACATCATCAACTCTTTTCGAGGGATTCGTTGTATATGGCGCCAACACAACCAATCCAACCCGTAATTCATATGCAATGTACGTTCTTTCACCGGGTAATTCGTTTGAAATTAAAAACAACACAATTCATTCGGGGAACGGGGCCACGGGTACTAACGGACTGAATGGCGGCACAGGAATGCTTGGTATGGATGGGCTGGGGAGAGACTCTGATCCTTCTTCATATGATGCTTTCATTACTGCAAGTTCTCCATGCGGCAGCAGTAACGACAGGCAACATAATAACGGAGGTGTATTCTCTGTAGGATCTGATAATATAAGTGGCGGCAATGGAGGCGGGAATCAATGCCCTCCCTACTATGACACAAAAAGCAGCGGGATTGACGGGTTTGACGGCCAATCGGGCGATGGAAGCAATGGTGGTCTCGGTGGGCTGGGCGGAGATGCCGGGTATGACAGTAAACTGGACGGTACATTATGCTATGTGCCTTCAGTTAATTGGTATGGCGCAGACGGGCTGAACGGATCGGATGGTTTGGACGGGGCAGGCGGAATAGGTGCCACTAATATCGTAGGTGCTGTAACAGGTGGTCATTGGTTGGCTTCAGCCGGGGGCATCGGAACGGATGGCGGTAATGGTGGGGGCGGCGGAGGAGGAGGGGCCGGTGGCGGTGGTGAATGCGTTTCAGGTTGCACCGGGGATCGCCTGGGCGGCCATGGCGGAGGAGGCGGTTCCGGTGGCGGCGGCGGTGAGGCAGGTACGGGCGGATACGGGGGCGGTGGTTCTTTCGGTATTTTTATATTGAATGGCATGGCACCCCTGGTGGAGGGCAACAGTTTTTATCTCGGGAACGGCGGAAATGGCGGGAACGCTGGTACAGGCGGGGCCGGGGGGAATGGCGGTATGGGTGGAGCCGGCGGATTATGTCCCGGCAATAATTGTTTTTGCTACAATGAAGGGGGTGATGGCGGGAATGGCGGCCAAGGGGGTGATGGTGGCGGCGGCGGCGGCGGATGCGGTGGTAACGCCTGTGGGATTTATACGAATAATGTCGGCGGATCGCCCGACTACGCTTCTGCCAACACATTCTCAGGAGGCCTTGCCGGATCAGGCGGCAATGGAGGTTATTCTCCGGGAAACAGCGGCAGCGCGGGAAGCAGCGGATCAGTCGTGAATTGCAGCTATCAATAGTTCTTCCTCCGGAAGATGGTTTATTAACAATTGTTAATAACGTCTGTGATTAACTTGTGGATAGATAGGAGCTAAAATACTTGATTTCACCTTTTGATTCGTCTTATCTTTGTGTCATCAGGTCAGCGATAAAAGGCTGGCTCGGGTACACAGGGCAGTAACAACGCTGAGTCCGCAAGGAGGAGGCAGCGCCAGAGCCCGCCCCGGAAACCGGGTTCGTCGAAAGGCACCGGTAAGTCGGGGGAGTCTGGATCGAGCAACGTCGAAAGGCAGGGTAAGAAAAGGACCGGTGGCCGCAGAGCTGGGGATCGGAAAAGCTAAATCAGTCGAAAGGCCGACATGCAAATCTGAACCTTGACCCTGAGAAGAAGGAACCGAAAGGAACCGGATTCAAAGGTCAGTCACAATAACGGTAGCCTGACGTAAACCGGAAGCTACGGCAGCCGGCAAGCGAACGGGGATCTTCCGACAAGGTGGATCCCCGTTGTGTTTTTATAAATATGCGCAGCGTTCTTTTGCCCCGCTGTCATTCCTGCAGAACCCCCGCCGGTAAAAAATGCCTTCTCCCTAAACCTACTTTAATATAACCCGGCCCAGTTGTGTGTTGATCTTCCGGCTGATCTCCTTCAAAACCTTATGGCGCATCTGCAAAGCCATGATCTCCTCCTCCCCGGTCGCCGCCTTTATCTTCTGTAATATCTCCCCGATCATCCGCTCAATGGTCTTCGATTTGAAAGATAATATCGTTGCCTCCACCGCCTGCTGTAATTTTTCCTTTTCAGACACTACCATCACCCGGTTCTTGATCCAGTTTTCGCTTAATTCATAAGGGATTAACAAAAGGTCCCTCACCGTGGTGCTCACCGAAGCATCTTCATCGCTGAGAATAAATCTTTTCTCATCCGGCGTTTCCCCCGCCTGCATTGCCCGGTCAAACTCATCCAGGATCTTCTGATATACCGGATTTACCAATTGCAGTGTATCCCGCCGGATCTCCTCGACAATATAACGGGCTACCGGTATCCTTTGCATTTCGGATTCGCCGCTTTCCGGATCGTCGGCGATCATCAGGTCATGGTTGCCATACATCAGCAACAGGCGGATCAAATCCCTCTCCTGGTATTCGCTGCTCTCAGGCTCCGGTCCTTCCTGCCGGGGCTGGAACTCCACCGGGTAATCCACTTCCTGGCGGGCAGCCGCCTGGTCAGCCCGACGCCGGTTCCGTTGATATAACATGCGGTTCAGCGAAGCCATGAGGGCCTGCTCCTGTACCTCCAGCAAGGCGCTGCACTCCTTGATGTAAACACTGCGGTAGATCGGATCGGGGATCAGGGAGATACTGCTGACGATCTCTTTGATCAGCGTCGCCCGCTTGATGGGATCCCCTGCGGCCTCCTTCAGCAGCAGACTGGTCTTGAACCGGATGAAGTCCTGCGCCCCCTTGACGGTCAGCTCTTCCAGCTCTTCCCGGCGGTGTTTGCGGGCAAAAGAATCGGGATCCTCCCCATCCGGGAACAATACGATCCGTACATTCATCCCCTGCTCCAGCACCATGTCGATCCCTCGAAAAGAGGCCTTGATCCCCGCCGGGTCGCCATCATATAAAATAGTGATGTTCGGAGTGTAACGCTTGATCAGCCTGATCTGTTCCTCCGTCAGCGCCGTCCCCGAAGAAGCGACCACATTCTCTATCCCTGCCTGGTGTAAAGAGATCACATCAGTGTACCCCTCTACCAGGAAACAGTTGTCGAGCCGGATGATAGCGCTCTTTGCAAAGTACAGGCCGTAAAGGATCTGGCTCTTGTTGTAGATATCGGATTCGGGGGAATTGACGTACTTGGGTACATTTTCATCCGACAGTAGCGTCCTACCGCCAAAACCCAGAACGCGCCCCGAAATATTGTGCACCGGGAAGATCACCCGCCCGCGGAACCGGTCGTAGCTACGCCCATCCTTGGTGATCGTAAGCCCTGTTTTCTCCAGGTATTCCAGCTTAAAACCGTTATCAAGCGCATGCCGGGTAAAAGCATCCCAGGTATCGGAACTGTATCCCAGCTGGAACTTCTGAATGGTATCTGTTTTGAAATCACGGCCTTTCAGATAGGCCAGCCCGATCGCTTTGCCCGCATCCGTTTCCAGTAAATTGTCGGTAAAGAATTTCTGGGCAAAAGCCGTTACCTGGAAAAGTGTTTCACGCTCGCTTTCGGCTTGCGTCTCCTCCGGTGTCGAAGCATCCACCTCTATTTCAATGCCGTATTTCTTCGCCAGGTACTGCAAGGCTTCAGGATAAGTAAAATGCTCATGCTCCATCAGGAAATTCACGACATTCCCCCCTTTTCCCGAGCTGAAGCACTTATAAATGCCTTTGGCAGGCGACACGTAAAACGATGGGTTCCGCTCGGTGGTGAAAGGGCTTAGCCCCTTGTAATTCTGCCCGCTCTTTTTCAGCTTGACGAATTCGCCGATCACCTCCTCGATGCGGGCCTCTTCCAGTATTCTCGCTATGGTTTGCCTGGAGATCAAGATCTGTTTTTTTCTATCTCACAAAGATAATTAGCCTGGGGGCTCGGGGTGCATTAAAAATATCAACAATCGCGATAAAAGGGATGGAGTCCCTCTGAACAGGGATGGAGTCCCTCTGAACAGGGATGGAGTCCCTCTGAACAGGGATGGAGTCCCTTTGCACGTAAAAAGTATCTGGATTATTGTAGTGAAGCTGTCTCAAATGTCGTCCCATACCATTTTTTTAGTGCTCCGACGGGTAAACCCACCGGTTCCAACTTTTTGTAACATGCCAGAAACCGACGGCTTTAGTCGTCGGAAGAAATACTGCCAACCGACCATTGTTTTTCTTAATTTTACACTCTTAATCCTCACCCCATGCCCGAAAAAGAGATCCAACTCCTCAAAACCCAGATCGAAAAACTGAAAGCCAGGGATTTCGACCTGGATGCCTGGAAAAAATCGACCATCATCATCCTGGCCCGGATTTTTGGCGACAGCAACCAGAAGGTCAGGCAGATCGAGAACATCGAGTACGATTACAGCAGCTGGGCGCTACGGGATACCACGGGATCCGATTCCTATCTCGACAGTTGTAAGAAACTCGGCCGTGAGATACTGCAGGCTTCCATCGACGAACTTGATACCCTTGGTTTACCGCAATCCGAAGAGACAAGTGATGAATTCTTCCTGGTCATTACCAACGCCCTGCAGGACGAGCTGAAGGGATCGCAGGTGAAGGAAATCGGAAACATACTGGCTTCTGGCGACAGTCCCGAAAAAAAACGGGAAATTATCCTGGAAAAGCTCAAGGAATTCGGCAGCGAGATTTCGCATGACATTCTTTCCAATATTCTGACCAGCCTGCCAATGATCAAAAAATACACACGATAGATGAAGACTGACGCCCATTCTCAATCAGAACTGAACAAGGAAGAAAAAGTAAGGCTTATCATGGATTTCATTCACCGTACCATGATGCATTATGCTATGTGGTTTGCCGAGGTGCAGCACCAGTTTGGCCGGGAGTTGGCGCTGGAGGTGATGAAAGATGCCTATGCGCGCAGCACTTCGATCCAGCTGAACCGCCTGGCGAAGACTCTGGGGTTTGAGATGAGGGATGGAGTCCCTGTGCCGCTACTGGACCTGCCGGAAGAAAAACTCGACAAGCTGACCGAAAGCCTTGCCGTCAACTGGCTGGCCAACGACGGTGTCTGGTTTCAGGCAGTGGAGTTTACGCATGGTCTGTGGGATGCCAAGCGCTGCAACGACACCTGCTGGGCCCATTTCTCCCCCTTCGAGGCATGGTCGATCCGGAATTTCCTGGATCTGCCCGAAAACCCCGGCCTGGAAGGGCTGAAAAAGGCGCTGCAGTTCCGCCTGTATGCCACCATCAATACACAGTCGATCACCGAAGAAACGCCCGATAGTTTTGTTTTCCAGATGAACGAATGCAGGGTGCAGGCTGCCCGCAAGCGCAAGGGACTGGAAGATTACCCCTGCAAATCGGGCGGACTGGTTGAATACACCACCTTTGCCCGGGCCATCGACCCCCGTATCAAAACCGAATGTATCGCCTGCCCGCCGGATGAGCATCCGGACAGCTATTACTGTGCATGGAGGTTTTTTATTTAGTTCCTGGTTCCTGGTTCCTGGTCAATAATTTAATCAGGTACTGCTAACCGCTGACTACCGACTGCCAACTTTTTCCTACCTTTGCACCCTCATTTTTAAAAAATGGCAACTTCGGGCAGCATGAAACGCAAATACAAAGAGTATAAAGAGCTCAGCCTGACACGCATCGGCAGTGAGATCAACGGGTACTGGAAGCAGCACGGGACTTTCGAAATGAGCGTTCAGATCAGGAAAGGGCACAGGGAGTTTGTATTTTACGAAGGGCCGCCGTCGGCCAACGGCAAACCGGGCATCCACCACGTGATGGCCCGGGCGATCAAGGACATTTTCTGCCGCTATAAAACGCTCAAGGGTTACCTGGTGGAGCGCAAAGCGGGCTGGGACACCCACGGCCTGCCCGTCGAGATCGGCGTGGAGCAAACCCTCGGCATTACCAAGGAAGATATCGGGAAAAAGATCTCGGTGGAGGAATATAACCGCACCTGCAAGCAGGAGGTCATGAAATACAAAGACCTCTGGGACGACCTGACGGTCAAAATGGGCTACTGGGTCGACCTCGACAATCCCTATATCACCTTCGACAACAAATACATCGAAACGGTGTGGTGGCTGCTGAAACAGCTTTATGACAAGGGGCTGCTCTATGAAGGCTATACCATCCAGCCGTATTCCCCGGCCGCCGGAACGGGCCTGAGCTCGCACGAGCTGAACCTGCCCGGCGCCTACAAAGAGGTAAAAGACCTGACCGTTACGGCACAATTCAAACTGATCCGCAACCAGGACTCGGAATTTCTCTTTAAGGATGCCCACGGCGATGTCTTCTTCCTGGCCTGGACCACCACGGCCTGGACACTGCCCTCCAACACGGCTTTGGCGGTTGGTAAAAATATTGAATATTCCAGGGTGAAAACCTTTAACCCATACACCCATCTGCCCATCACGGTGATCCTTGCGAAAGACCTCATCCAAAATTTCTTCCCGGAGAAAAATGCAGAACTAAAGCTGGAGGAATATGAACCGGGGCAGAAGGCCATTCCTTTCCAGGTCATCGATACGTTCAAGGGGAAGAAGCTGGCCGGCCTCCGCTATGAGCAACTCCTGCCATACGCACAGCCCGAAACCGGCGACGCTTTCAAGGTGCTGCTGGGCGAATTTGTAACCACCGAAGACGGCGCCGGCATCGTTCACATCGCACCGAGCTTTGGCGCCGACGACTTCAAAATAGCCAGGGAAAACGGCATCGGGGCGCTGACGATGGTGGACAAACAGGGGAAATTCATCGACGCGATGGGAGAGTTCGCCGGCAGGTACGTCAAACCGGAGTACGACCCCCAATTTGACCCAGCAAAGGACGACAGCGTGGACATTGATATCATCGTCAAACTGAAGAAGGAAAACCGGGCGTTCAAGACCGAAAAGTACGAGCACAGCTATCCTCACTGCTGGCGCACCGACAAGCCCATCCTCTATTACCCGCTCGATTCGTGGTTCATCAAAACCACGGCTTACAAGGAAAAGATGATGGAACTGAACAAGACCATCAACTGGAAACCCGTTTCGACCGGTATCGGGCGCTTCGGCAACTGGCTGGAGAACCTGGTCGACTGGAACCTCTCCCGCTCCCGCTACTGGGGGACCCCGCTACCGATCTGGGTAACCGAAGACAGGACAGAGTTCCGGTGCATCGGTTCGGTGGAAGAGTTGAAGAAAGAGATCGAAAAGTCGATAGAGGCTGGTATGATGCGGAAAAACCCGCTGGAGAAGTTCGTTCCGGGCGATTTTTCTCCAGAGAATTACGAAAGCTTCGATTTGCACCGCCCCTATGTGGACGAAATTTTCCTGGTTTCCCCGTCGGGCAGGAAGATGATCCGCGAAATAGACCTGATCGACGTATGGTTCGATTCGGGCGCCATGCCATATGCCCAGTTCCATTATCCGTTCGAGAACAAAGAACTGGAACATTATTTCCCTGCCGATTTCATTGCCGAGGGGGTTGATCAGACGCGCGGCTGGTTTTTTACTTTACACGCAATAGCCGTCATGCTGTTCGATTCCGTCTCTTTCAGGGCCTGTGTCTCCAACGGGCTGGTCCTTGACAAGGAGGGGAATAAGATGTCGAAGCGGCTTGGCAACGCGGTGGATCCCTTTGAAACGATCCAGAAGTACGGTCCCGACGCTACCCGTTGGTATATGATGACCAATGCCCAGCCCTGGGACAACCTGAAATTCGACCTGGAAGGGATCGCCGAGGTGCAAAGGAAATTTTTCGGGACCCTGTACAACACTTATGCGTTCTTCGCGCTCTATGCCAATATTGACAGCTTCACCTATGCAGAAGCGGAGGTCCCTTTCGGAAAAAGGCCTGAGATCGACCGCTGGATCCTTTCGGAGCTCAATTCGCTGATCCGGAAGGTGGAAAGTTATTATGAAGATTTCGAGCCGACCAAGGCAGGAAGGGCTATCCAGGATTTCGTGATCGACCATCTCAGCAACTGGTATGTCCGGCTTTCACGTCGCCGTTTCTGGAAAGGGGAGTATTCGGAAGATAAGATCGCAGCCTACCAGACGCTTTACCGCTGCCTGGAGGTGGTGGCTCAGCTCGCATCGCCCATCGCCCCCTTTTTCATGGAGCGCCTGTTCACCGATCTGAACAATGTCACCGGCCGGGTGGCATCCGACTCGGTACACCTGAGCGATTTCCCGGTGGCCGACGAGAACGCCATCGACCTCGACCTGGAAGAGCGGATGGAATTAGCTCAGACGGTTTCCTCGATGATCCTTTCCCTGCGGAAACGCTCCAATATCCGTGTCCGCCAGCCACTCAACAAGATCATGATCCCCATCCTGAACGAACACGACCGGAAGCAGCTTCAGGCAGTGGAAAACCTGATACTCACCGAGGTGAACGTAAAGGAGATCGAATACCTGACCGAAACCTCCGGTATCCTGGTAAAAAAAATAAAGCCTAATTTCAAGGTGTTGGGCCCGCGCTTCGGGAAGCTGATGAAGCCTGTCGCGGCAACCATTTCAGCATTAACGCAGGAGCAGATCAGCCGTCTTGAAAATGAATCGGTGTTTACGCTTCAGGTGGAAGGTGAAACAGCTGAGATCACCCTGAATGATGTGGAGATCGCCACGGAGGATATCCCCGGCTGGTTGATCTCATCGTCGGGGAACCTGACCGTAGCGCTCGATATTAATATTACAGATGACCTGAAGCTGGAAGGCTATGCACGGGAATTGATCAACCGGATCCAGAACATCCGCAAGGACCGCGATTACGAGGTTACCGACAAGATCCGCGTACAGGTGGAAAGAACCGACATTCTGAAAAAAGCCATCGATAAGAATTTTTCATATATTTGCGCCGAAATTCTCGCTGAAGCGCTTGATTTAGTGGAGAAAATCGATCCCGCCCATCGCATTTCACTGGAATTGACAGAAGATTTGTCGGCGGGAATTCATATTGAAAGAGTTATTCATTAATTTTAGCTGTTTAACTAATAAAACCTCGAGCCATGACTGATCCGAAAAAAGTGAAACTGGAGGCCCCTGAAAAGCTCAGGTATTCCGATGAAGAACTGGAAGAGTTCAAAGCGATCATCCTTTCCAAACTTGAAAAATCCAAGGAGGACCTGAAGATGCTGATGGAAACTTTTCATCTGGACGGGGAGCATGGTACCGATGATACATCGCCTACTTTCAAGATCCTGGAAGAAGGTTACCAGGTGATGTCGAAAGAGGAAAACAGCCGGCTGGCAGCACGGCAGCAGAAATTCATCAATAACCTGGAGAATGCCCTGCTGCGAATTGAGAATAAAACTTACGGAATTTGCCGTGCAACGGGCAAGCTGATCTCCAAGGACAGGCTGAAAAGCGTTCCGCATGCCACGCTCAGCATTGAAGCAAAGCGCAACCAGCATCTTAGAACTTGAAAAAACCACTTTTTATCATCCTGCTGGTATTGATTGCAGACCAGGTTCTGAAGATATGGATCAAAACCACCATGACCCTTGGGCAGGAGATCCATATCTTTGGTCACTGGTTCATCCTTCACTTTACTGAAAATGAGGGGATGGCTTTTGGACTGAGTTTTGGCGGAGAAACCGGTAAACTGATCCTGAGCCTGTTCCGGATCATTGCCGTGATCATCATAGGCATTTATATTTACCGCTTACGGAAAAGGGAATCACATCCCGGGCTGATCATCAGTTTTTCGCTGATCTTTGCCGGGGCGATGGGCAATATTATCGACAGCGCTTTTTATGGCCTGATCTTCAGCCAGAGCAGTTATCATACTGTGGCAACGATCTTTCCGCCCGATGGCGGCTACAGTTCCTTTCTGCATGGTAAAGTGGTTGATATGCTTTACTTTCCCATCATTCAAACCAGGCTCCCGCAATGGTTTCCTTTCAACGGCGGTCAGGAATTTATCTTCTTCCGCCCGGTGTTCAACATTGCCGACAGCGCCATTACCACCGGTGTCTTCATGTTGCTTATCTTTCAAAAGAGATTCTTTGGTAAAAAAGTGACATCCCCTGAAGAAATCTCAGAATAAAGGATGTTGAACACTTGTTCAAATTGATTAATTACTTAATTTTTACTACCTTTGCAATTCTTTTTAAATTAGCAAGCCTTTGAATATGGAAAAGAAAAGGGTTCTCTTCGTTTCTCAGGAAATCACACCATACCTTGAAGAATCTCACATCGGTTTAATTGGCCGGCACCTGCCGCAGGGAATACAGGAAAGGGGAAGGGAAATCCGGACCTTCATGCCCCGTTACGGGAACATCAATGAAAGAAGAAATCAGTTGCACGAAGTCATCCGGTTGTCGGGCATGAACCTGATCATTGATAACAACGACCATCCGCTTATCATTAAAGTCGCATCAATCCAGCAGGCCCGCATGCAGATATATTTCATCGATAATGAAGATTTTTTCATGCGAAAGGCGACGTTGTATGATAAAAACGGCAAGTTTTTCAAGGATAATGACGAAAGGGCGATCTTTTTCGCCAGGGGAGTGCTGGAAACAGTTAAAAAGCTGGGCTGGGCCCCCGATATCATCCACTGCCACGGATGGTTCACCAGCCTGATCCCCCTTTACGCGAAAAAGTCGTACCGCGATAATCCGCTGTTTGCCGAAACGAAGATCGTCATTTCTCTTTATGATGATGATTTTAAAGATGAGCTTGATCCCGGCATAGCAAAAAAGATCAAATACGACGGCATCACGAAACAGGATCTGGCATACTATAAGAAGACTGATTACGTTAGTTTGCTGAAAGCAGCCATGGAATATGCAGACGGAATTATTATCGGCAGTCCGAAAATCAATGAAGAGATCATGGATTATGTCGGGAAAACGGATAAACCCGTCCTGGAATACCAGGATATGGATCAATACATTGATGTCTATTCCGATTTTTACGATAAAATTCTGGTGGAAGAAAGCGTATCCAGCCGCTGAGCCATTATTAAATGCTTATCTCCCTGAATCACACTTAAAATGCATATGCTGAAAATGATAAGATGGTCGTTTGCCTGCCTTTTGATTCCGGCCATCGTTATGATGATGGGTTGTAAAAAAAACCTGAACGAAGTGGGGTTTGACATTCAGCCGCCGGATGATAAACTGAGTGTAGTATCCACCGATACGACCCGGATCATCGCTGCCTCACAGATCCTTGATTCCATAAAAACCGATGAAACCTCGGTCAGCTTGCTGGGCAGTATTGTCGATCCGGTTTTTGGCAGATCTACAGCCAGTATTTACACGCAGTTCAGGCTGTTCAGAACCGGTTTTAGTTTCGGTACAAATCCGGTTGCCGACTCCCTTATCCTTTCTCTCGAATATGCAAACCATTATGGCGATACAGCTGCCATGCTGACCTTGAAAGTGTTCGAATTAGATGAAAGTTTGCACATTGATTCGTCGTATTACTCCCATCAGACACTAGCTGTCAAGTCTTCCCTGCTGGCCCAGAAGACGTTCTCACCCGATTTCAAGAGCAAGGTGATTGTCGGCACGGACACGCTTGACCCCCATCTTCGGATTAACATGGGGGAACTGACAACCGAACTGATGGACAGGCTGGTCAATATTCCGCCCGATAGCATGTCCACCAATCAAAGTTTTCTCAACTATTTCAAAGGCCTTTACCTGACGGTTGAAGATGCTGCCGGCGGCGGCATTATTATTTATTTTGACCTGCTGTCCAGTTTATCGGGAATGGAATTGTATTATCATAACGACGATGGTGACACCCTTTCATACAATTATGTCATCAACTCCAACACAGGGCGTTTCGGGAATTTCATGCATGATTACAACCTGGGTGATCCAGCTTTCCGGGCGCAGGTACTCGAAAATGATTCATCGCTGGGTCAGCAGATCTGCTATGTCCAGGCACTCGGTGGCGTGAAAACAAATATACGCTTTCCTGATATCCGGCATTTCTATGACGATGGTAAAATTGCCGTCAACGAGGCCCGTTTGTTTATGAAGACCTATGAAGAGGATCCCGAACTGCCGCTGGCCAAATTCCTGATACTGGTTGCCCGTAAAAGCGATGGCGGATTTACATTACTGGGCGAACAGCTGGAAGGGACCACCTTTTTCGGTGGGTTTTATGATAAGAAAAGCAAAGGATACTGGTTCAGGATCACCAGTACGATACAGGATCTGATGCGATCCACGGAGCCTGATTACGGGTTCGATCTGTATCTTTCCGGGGGTTCGGTAAATGCCGAGAGGGTACTGCTTGTCGGGCCGGAACCGCAGTTGCCGGCTAATCCCGAGGACCGGATGAGACTGGTGATTACCTATACCCGGTTGGATTGAGCCGGTGTTATTTTTTTTGATACAGGATTTGTTGCTAAGTTTGCCAGGAATTTTTTAAATCTATAATTATGTGTGGAATTGTTGCCTACCTGGGAGAAAAAGAGGCATATCCCATTTTGATCAAGGGATTATATCGTTTGGAATACCGGGGTTATGACAGCGCGGGTATGGCTATCCTGAATGATGACCTGAAGGTTTTTAAAACAAAGGGAAAAGTTGCCGATCTGGAGCAACATATGCGGGATATGGCATTGGTTGGCACGGTCGGCATCGCCCATACCCGGTGGGCTACCCACGGGGAACCCAATGACGTCAATGCTCACCCGCATTATTCCAAATCGCGCAACCTGGCCATTATTCACAACGGTATCATTGAAAACTACCTCACCCTCAAAAAGGAGCTGATCAACCGGGGTTATCATTTTACGAGCAACACCGATACGGAGGCTTTGGTACACCTGATTGAAGACATCCAGGTGCATGAGCAGGTGGACCTGGTGGAAGCGGTCCGGATCGCTTTGAACCAGGTGGTTGGCGCTTATGCCATCGTGGTTATCTCGAAGAATCATCCCGACATGCTGATCGCGGCCCGCAAGAGCTCCCCGCTGGTTGTCGGCATCGGCGCGGGGGAATATTTCATCGCCTCGGATGCCACCCCTATCGTGGAGTATACCAAGGATGTCGTTTACCTGAACGATGAAGAGCTGGCCATCCTTCAGAAAGGCAAGCCGCTCAAGATCAAGACGATAAAGAATAAGGAAACGACGCCTTATATCGAAAAGCTGGAGATGAACCTGAGCGCCTTGGAAAAAGGCGGCTATGAGCACTTCATGCTGAAGGAGATTTTCGAGCAGCCCCGTTCTATCCGCGACAGTATGCGGGGGAGGCTGCGGCTTAGTGAGGGCAGCGTTTCGCTGGGCGGTATCGTCGATTATGAGCAGAAGCTGATCCATGCCGACAGGATCATTATCGTAGCGTGCGGCACTTCATGGCACGCCGCCCTTGTCGGGGAATACCTGATCGAAGAACTGGCACGCATCCCTGTGGAGGTAGAGTATGCTTCGGAGTTTCGTTACCGCAACCCCATTTTGTGTGAGAAGGATGTGGTGATCGCCATATCCCAGTCGGGCGAAACGGCCGATACGCTGGCTGCCATTGAGCTGGCCAAGATGCGTGGCGCCACCATCCTCGGGATTTGCAACGTGGTAGGCTCATCCATCGCCCGGGCCACCCATGCCGGCTCTTACACCCATGCCGGGCCGGAAATAGGGGTTGCATCGACAAAAGCATTCACAGCCCAGGTGACCGTTTTGACCATGCTGGCACTGACCATTGCCCAGCGGAAGGGGACGATCCCCAAATCACGTTTCCTGCGCATTATGCACGAACTCGACCAGATACCCGAAAAGGTTGCACGAGCGCTTAAGGTAGATCCTGTCGTGCAGGAAATCTCCTCCTTATACAAAGACCATCGGAACTTCCTTTACCTGGGGCGCGGGTATAATTTCCCAGTAGCCCTGGAAGGCGCCCTTAAGCTGAAGGAAATCTCCTATATCCACGCTGAAGGCTATCCCGCCGCCGAAATGAAACATGGCCCCATAGCCCTGATCGACGAGGAGATGCCCGTGGTGTTCGTTGCCACCAACAAGGGCACCTATGACAAAGTGCTCAGTAATATCCAGGAGGTGAAGGCCCGGAAGGGAAAGATCATCGCTATTGTTACGGAACATGACCAGCTGGTGCGCGAAAGCGCCGATCACGTGATCGAGATCCCCGAGACGGAGGAGATGCTCGTCCCGCT
>Ga0114946_10000576_pt1 | contig 24809 bp, 29 predicted proteins | sample WalLakDeSediment_FD_88676 | JGI IMG/M metagenome (GOLD analysis project Ga0114946, IMG submission 88676) | Lake sediment microbial communities from Walker lake, Nevada to study Microbial Dark Matter (Phase II) - Walker Lake 11/02/13 Deep Sediment | ecosystem: Environmental > Aquatic >... | reverse complement strand
TCCAGAGATAAACCGTCGTGGGAAGAGGAGACAGATTGGAATGCCGTGATACGCACCTTGGATTTCAAACCGTTCGAAAACAGCATCTCTGTCTCTTCTCCGCCAAGGGCTGCGTTTGGATCGGGTTCACTGAATATTTACATTTGGCCAATACCAGAGGTTTCCTATGGGCTATAAACTCGAATCTCGTATACACGCGCAGATCGAGCGCCATGCGTTTCATGCAGGGTGAGTCGAAGTTTTTGGGATACAACAGGGTCGAAACGATGAATCCGGTGACGTTGATAGTTGTCTGTTTCTTCAACTACTTGCACCCATTCTCCGTCTTTCCAGAAAGAAAGGGTATACGCTTTCACACAAACTTCGGGATACGTCGGGCACCTTATTTGTGTGCTCAGGTCTGTGTCGAAAGTCAGATGCACCGTGTTGCATTCGATTGCTTCATTGAAATAAAGCTCTAGCCACTGCGGAAGCGTCGCTGTCGGGTCGGAGACCCACAAACTGGCCGGGTTCTCTTGCAGCCGGGTCCAGCCATTGATCACATTTTCAGGTTCGTATATCGCATCGCTTATTACGGGGGTTGTGGCAATGCCATAAAACTCACCCTTTCGATAGGTCATCGAATCCCCGTCCCCATAAGTCCTGCCACCGTCAAAGTAGATTTTCGACATCATGGGCCAGGATATGTTGGCGGTTCCCGGGAGCCAAAATCGCAAAAACACGATATCCGAAGGAATTTCGATGTCAACAGGTATGCGTACCCAGCCGCTTGCATTCGCTGCGACTTCCACCTGCCAGGTTCCCAACGCGACATCCTCGTCGATTTGTTTTGCCTCCTTCAGTCCCTCGATATGCATGGCAAGTTGAAGCGACATTGGAGCACTGGATTCAAGGAATAGAGCGACCGTGTCGAGTCTCTTCAGATCCGCCGTTGGTAGAACAACCGAACGCTTCATGTTTAACGGAATGGGTCTTGTGATGGTGATCGCATCCAGATTCATCACGTCTTGTGAAAGGGTGCTTGAAGCCGCGACAGAGGCATTTCTTGCCAGATCTTCCGGGTCTTCATTCTTGATGCCGGGTATCGTCTGATCGTATTTAAGCAGTGTTTGCTGTAGTTCCTGGATATGCGTACGGTAGATATCCCGCGGTGCGACTTCCTTTGCGATGCACATCGCTGCCGCTGTACCCGCCGCCTGTCCGATGGTTCCAAGGGTGCTCATGACTCTTACGGTTCCCAAGGCAATCCGCGAAAAACTGCCGCATCGGCCAGCCATCATGAGGTTATTGATATTCTTCGAATACAGGCTTCTAAAGGGCACCGAGCCAATGGGAACATCTATTTGAAAATCGAAACTTCCTTCGGCCCCGGAGTAAATGCCATCCGGGTGATGGATATCCATGGGCCATCCCGTATGCGTGATCCTGTCGGGAAACATACGCCCTTGTTCACAATCCTGCTGCGTCATCATGTAATCACCCACCAACCTTCTGCTCTCCCTTTTGGCGTTCATGATGGGGATAGTGACCAACCTATAGTTTTCGGCATCTTCTTTGAAACGGCTCTTATTCTTCACATAATCCCAGAAACTGAAGGTTACCTTGATCAACTCATCCCGGGCTTCTTCGGCTTGCCAGATATCGTTGATGTCGCCCGGGTGCTCCATCCACCACAGCCCACGATGAAAAGAACCGAAATCTCTTCCTGGACTCACCAGCGTGGTAATTTCTCTGGCCCAGGGTGGGCGGACAAACGGCACAGGCTTGTCGGTTCTCTCTGCCCGAAACGCCGTCAGATTGACCAATCCATCCCCCATGAGGCAGCCGGACATAGTTATGTCATCCGCCTCTTCAGGGGCAAGACTCTCGTTAAATTCTGTCCGCGCTTCGCGGCCATACCGATATTCCGCACCGGCAAAGTAGCCCACCCATCCGTCGCCGGTGCAATCAATAAATATTTTCCCCCGGTACTCGGTAATCGCTCCTGTGAGCGTGCTTACGGCCTTGACACTACAGATCCGCTCCTCGTTCTCCATAATCGCGTCAAACACATGCTGGTTGAAGAAAACGGACAGATTCTCTTCAGCGTCACAGATTTCCTTGAAGGCGTAACTGTAATGGTGCTCGCCACATGCCAACCGGATTCGCCTCGCTTCCTCGATGATGCCGGTTTCGCGCCATCCAGGGTGATGCCACCCGGCCCCCATCAGCCCCACGCCGCACTCCACACTGGCATTACCACCCAGGGTCGGACGATTTTGAATCAGCGCCGTTCTTGCGCCCATGCGCGCGGCGGCAATAGCCGCCGGCGTCCCAGCCGGTCCGGCGCCCACAACGACGACATCAAAGTCGCCGGCAACAGCAGGTTCGAGCGAAAGCCCCAGCAAACGAGCGCGCTCTTCACACACGGCATCCCTGCATTCCGGGGGCCTGTAGGCATCGTCCATGGTCAGCAGAATGGCATCGCAGCGGCCGTAGTAGCCGGTAAGATCATGCAACGCCAACGCCACCGGGCCCTTATCCAAGCGGACCGCTCCGCCATATTCCCACGTCCATTCGTCGGTGTCCGTGGCGCCGAATTCCTTATCAAGCGGAACGCCGTTAACTCTGACATGGAACCGGCCCGGGGCATACTCTCTTATCCAGTTTCTCGCCCGCACCCACACATGATACGTGCCTGCTTCCGGATTGTCGAAGGTAGTTGTGGCATCTGCCACCGGCACGCCAATCCCCGTGGCCATGAGATAGGGAGACCCCATCAAATGAACGAACTGCGTATCCATGCGCCAACCGCCATAATCGGAAAAATCCTCGGCGTCTATATATAGAAACCCATGCTGAACCATGTTCACGGGGGTACGGTCAGGCTTGGTAAAAAAGGTCGCCTCCTGGGCATGGGCGGCCATGCCAAAACCAGCGATAATCGCCGAAAGTTGAGTATACGTGAGTTTGTTCATCATGGTGTAATCCTATCTCCTGGGGTGTTAGAAGAGCATCTTTCGGCATCCTCCAGCCTGAACCATGTCGCTTCTGTCACGCTTTGCCGGGAAAGCTCGCCAAAGCCAAGGCCAGCGCACCACACACACCGGCATCATCCCCCAGGCTCGGTGGAACGATAAACTCCGAGATCCCGGATTCGCTCAGGGTCGGAGATTCGATATATCCTGCCATCACGGACCGAAAAGCGGCACGGACGCGCTGGAAAAAAACTTCCTCTCCCAACCGTCCCGCCTTCCTGACGCTTCCTCCTATGATGATTCTTCGAGGTGAAAGCGTGTAGGTCAGGTTCACCAGAGCATGGGCCATGTAGTGGATAATGAGGTCCCACGCCGGATCCTCCGGGGGCAAGGTCTCTGAGGGCATGCCGGTGCGTTTCGCGATCGCGGGACCGGAGCACAAGCCTTCCCAGCAACGGCCATGAATGGAACACCAGCCCTCGAAATCATCCGAGAGAACGCGAGGCAACCCCATATGTCCCATCTCCGGATGCAAGAGGCCGTGCAACAGATTCCCAGCTACCATTCCGCCCCCCCCAATTCCGGTGCCCACGGTGATGTAGACAAAATCATCGAGTCCCTGGGCCGCCCCCCATCGCCACTCCCCCAGAGCGGCGCCGTTGACATCGGTGTCGAATCCGATCGGGATCCCGGGGAAGGCTCGACGAAATTGACCCACAAGATCGACGTTTTGCCACCCCGGTTTTGGCGTGCTGGTGATGAAACCATAGGTGGCTGACCGTGGATCGAGGTCCACCGGCCCGAAGGAAGCGATACCCAAACCGGCCAGCTCGCCATATTCTTTCTCACGTTCCTTGAACCATTCCGTGACCTCATGGATCATCTCGGAGGGATCCTGTCGCGTTGAAAATTGTGTCCGATCGAGAAGCAGATCCCTCGGACCGGTCCCCACGGCGCAGACGAACTTTGTCCCTCCGGCCTCCAGAGCTCCGACCATCGGTTTCGACAGAATTTCGCTCATCATTTCACCTCGCTATCTTCTCGCCACGGCCTCCCAAAGTCCCGCACCCTGTCCAGGATCTGATCCAACATATTCCTCGCCTTCCATCTTCGATGACCCCAATCCTTCATAAAGGTCAAACCCATTGACTTTCCTAGAACCCGGTGTGGGCACGTGGAATCGGTGCCCCTTCAGGAAGACATCCACGCATGCGGTATCATACAATCCTATCCATGAAAGGAACAATTCATGCCCAATAAAAGAGGAGCTCGGGACAAACTACACAGGATCATGTTCGAGAGCAACACCTCGGCCGGTCGCGCGTTCGACATCATCCTTATCTGCATGATTGTCGCCAGCGTGCTTGTCGTAATGCTTGATAGCCTATCATCCTTGCCGGCGCGTTGGACCCGGATCCTTGTGGTCCTGGAATGGGGCTTCACCCTCCTGTTTCTCATTGAATACCTTCTCAGGCTATTTTGCGCCCGCTATCCTCTTCGGTACGCCACCGGGTTTTTCGGGATCGTCGATTTCATGGCGGTCTTGCCCAGTTTCATGGGTCTGCTCGTCGCTGGGACCTCTTCGCTTCTGGTCGTCCGCATGTTGCGTCTTGTCCGATTGTTTCGAGTGCTCAAGATGACAGCCATGACAGAACAGGCAGGGATCATCCTCGACGCGCTCAGATCCAGCAGACACAAGATCCAGGTGTTTCTATTCGCGGTCCTGATCCTCACCATCCTATTCGGAGCCTTCATGTATTTGTTTGAAGGAGAATCTAATCCTGGCTTTGACAACATCCCCCGGAGTGTCTACTGGTGCATCGTCACCATCACCACGGTGGGTTATGGTGATATCTCCCCCAAGACGCCGGCGGGGCAATTTCTGGCCGCCATCCTCATGCTGATGGGCTACAGCATCATCGCCGTGCCCACCGGGATCGTGACCTCGGAATGGATGAAGGGAAGGAGAACCGTCTTGGGATCCAGCCATCGAACCTGTCCCCGCTGTGAACGCGAAGGACATGACGCAGATGCCGTGTTTTGTAAATCCTGCGGCGAAAGGTTGAATTCAAGGAAGGAATGAGTGGACCTGAGAGCCTTCATGGAGAAATCGCTCCACCCACCCGGCTGTTCGGCGCTTCCCGGCGAAGGGACCTGTGCTGCTGGAGGGACAGGAAACGTCGGTATTCTTGAAGAGGAGGTATGCACAGGAGGTGGAATCAAGCTTGTGGAAGAGGGCCCACCACCTCATGATTTGGTTGATTATGATCCTGAGAAGAAAGACATTTCCCATGCCATCATCTCAACTGGAGGATCGACAGAGGTGCATTGGTCTGGTGGTCCCTACCCACTATGCCGTCAATGCCCCTTGGTGGACGATTTTGGGAATGGCCAACTTGGATGCCGGTTCTTCAGCCACGGTACACCTGGAGGCATTTTCCAATACAGGAGATCTGGCTCAAGTTGCGGACAAGAGCATTCCTGCCAAGGGGAGCATCTTGGATCACGTAAAACATATCTTTGGGATTGGAGGGTAAAAGGGAGGCGGTCGCGGTAGGGACACCGGTTAAAGACTAAGGAGGCAGGAATGCGGGTCAAAATAGACCTTGCCAGCGATGCGCTGTATTTCCGCCTGGACGAAAGCAAGATTGTGGATTCCGAGGAAGTTCGACCGGGTGTCATTCTCGATTTTGACGAGGTTGGATCTCTCCCATATGCAGTTTCAGACTGTGTAGTCCCCCGTCCTCCCGCCCCAAGGAGAGTGATATGGGCCGATTGAAGAGGTCCCTTGTGTGTCAGATCGCTTGATTGTTTGACGAATTGGCGCGATGGGCTCGAAATAATCGCTACGATCTTGCCCATCTGACGCCACATATAGATGCCGGCCGAGTTTTGGCGCGGGACGCCTTCTCAACGATGCGTCTTGACTTGACTCGACATGGCAAGACCGTCACTCAACAGGGCCATGGAGTCTTCGTATTCCCTAGCGGCCAGGGACGAGAATTCAGCTCGCCGGTCATCGTCAGCGCTCCAAAGAAGACGTCCATTCAAGGCCTCGAACTGAAGGATGGGCGAGGCGTTGTTGAGAGGGACAAGATCGATTTCTGCCTGAGGACACTTCCCTTGAAGGTCAAAGCGTAGGCTGCAAAGTGTATCCAGGTCGGGCTTGACATCGAACAATACGGCAATGTCTATGTCGCCGTCCTGTCTTACCTGTCCTTCCCGAGCGGAACCAAACAACCAAGCCGCGATCACCTCTGGGTGATTTGAAAAGACGGTTTTTAGCACTTCGAGGTCAATGTTGCACATAGCGGAGGAGTTCTTCTCGGAAACGGACGACATCATCTAGACGGTTGTTCACGATGTCAATCAAGATGTCCAGGTCCACCCGCTCATACCTGTGGACGATGAAATTTCTGAATTGAACCATCTTCGTATAACTTGGATGAGGGGTCAAAATGTGCAGATCGACGCAGCGTTGTATAGCATTTTGCGCGTTCGTGGCTGGAGCTTCACCGCTTAGCGAAATGATCCGTTGACAGAGGTCGACTAGAATCTCCACCAGAACCTGAAGATCCCTCTCGACAGCACGCCTGATGATCCAGTTCTCTTCCAGTTGCTTCAGCGAAATTTTTCCCAGCGATTTCACTTCATTGAGAACCTGGTCAAGTGTCTCCAGTTTCCTGACAAGGATACCGTTCTTCATGAATGGAGCTTACACCATGAAAGGGAATGGCTTCAACAAGGAAGGATGAATCTATGGGAACTTGAGTCAAGATGAGTACCTCTTTCAATGCCAGCTCCTGGCTCTGGCCATGGGCCATACATCCAGGCAACTCAGGGACTTCAACGTATCCGTCCTCGCCCGTGATCCAAAGAATGTTCGGTCGTTCTGTATTCCTGTCGGTCATGGCATGGCCCCCCGGTCTTGAGATGAGAGCGCCGGCGCCCAGGCCGGCCAAGAACTGTCTGCGAGAGATCATCCTATTCCTCCCTGTTCATGGAAGCACACACCAGCCTGGGCTCTAGGGGATATATGGAGGAACCGAAAACCGGTGGACCGGTACACCAGATCGGGCGAGGCGGGAAGCCAAGGACAAGGCCTGCTTCTGGGCGCGTCGGAGTTCTTCCCTTATGACGGGACGCCGGGTTGGGTCAGGTGGTTGATCCGTCAGTTCCAGTTGAAAGCATCCATCGTATCCGACCTCGTTCAGGGCGGCCACCACATCGTCCCAGTCGATGCGTCCGTCCCCCGGAGGCATATGATCGTCCCTTTCTCCGAGGTTGTCTTGTATGTGCGTCGTAATCAGGCGATAACCTGCCATACGGATTGCCTTGGCAGGCCCAAGGTCGCCCAGTGCCGCGTGGCCTGTGTCCACGCAGATTCCTGCCCGGTCCAACCCCACCGCATCGGCCAGAGCGATGGCATATTCCATGGTAGCCGTGGGGCCGCCATTCTCGAAGGCGAAACGGATCCCGTCCTTCCAAAGGAATGACACGATTTCGGCTTCCATGCCGAGGCGTTCCCTGTTGAGTCAAGGCGCTGGTGCTGGCCAGAATGAGGTCGAAGAATGCGATGGGGATTCAAAGAGGATGGCGTTTGAGGTGGACATCACACCCCCGGTGGGAACCCCTCTGGCCTCGTACGGTGATCGCTTGGGGAGGCCCTCCACCGGGATCCATGATCCCATCATGGCCCGGTGTCTCGTGCTGGATCATGGCGAGTCGAGGGTCGCCATCGTGAGCTGCGATCTGTGCGGGATGGAATCCAACATGAAAGAGACCCTCCTGGCGAGATTGCCTGGAAGATACAAGATCATCTCCGAGAACCTGATGCTTTGCGGCACGCACACCCACGCCGCACAGGGGGCCGTTGCGAAGGTTAGATTCATGAGAGCCTTCAGCCGGCGTGAGGTCGAGGGGCTGGCACAGGAAATGCGTCTCGAGAATCCTGCTTGCGTCTGCGTCCGCCCTGTCCCCTTCCTGGCACCCTGCCTGTGGAAGCAATACGTTGGAGCAGACAAGCTCGGCACGCTTGAGCGTCCTCATCGACACACACCTTGCCCGGGTAGATTTCATAGAGTGCTCGGTATTTCCGTGGCGTCAGGTTCGGCATCACCACGTTGGCTCCCCGCATCCAACCGAGTTCCCGTCCGCTCTCGCGATGGACCGTGGCCAGCGCCGTGGTGCTCGGAATATTCGCATCCGGCCTGACGATTCGCGTCAGAGCGATCACCTTGTAGGTCGTCCATTCATCGTTCGGAACCTGATCTTCATCCCTGACTTTGACGGCCGGCTCCCAATCCATCTGTCCCAAAGGCGTCGCTGGATGAGGCAAAAAGGGTCCCACCCCTATCATGTCCAGATCGAGCCGCCCGAAGGTATCGATGTCCCCGGCAAGACTCGTGAACGTCTGGCCGGGAATACCGACCAGAACCCCGCTGCCGACCTCATACCCAAGATCCCTCAAGGTCTTGAGAATCGCCAGGCGATCAGAGATTCTTCCAGGAGGGTCTGGATGGATGGCACGATACAGAACCATGTCGCCGGTCTCGAAACGCAGAAGATAGCGATCGGCCCCGGCCCTTCGCCACGCAATGAGGTCCTCGTCTGGACGTTCCCCCATGCTCAGGGTCACCGCGAGCGGCGTCTCCGCCTTGATCCGACGCACGATCTCCCCGAGCCAATCGCGTCCTATCCCGTAATCCTCACCGGCTTGCAGAACAACCGTGCCGTATCCATATTCGACCGCCTCCAGCGCACACTGCATGATTTCTTCGGCGTCCATGCGGTATCGAGCGACGCCGTCACGTCCCGCTCGAAGGCCACAATAGAGGCATTGGCGAGCGCAATGATTGGAGATTTCAACAAGCCCCCTGAGATGCACCTCCTCGCCCACGTTGGCTTTCCGAACGCGATCGGCCGCAGACCATAACGCTTCCAATTTCACTGAATCGGTTTCACGAAGCCAGCTTTCCATCTCCTCCAAACCCAGTTCTCTATCCAACACCGCTTCCCCCTCGAAGCGCCCTGAAGGCTTCCAGCGCCGAGGGGAACGGCCCCAGAGCGCGCTCAAGCATGCCCAGACTGTAGGCAATGACCACGCCATAGTTCGTGACAGGCACGCCGGCTTGCTTGCACCTGAGCAATCGCGAAAGCATCTCACGCCGGTTCCACATACACGCCCCGCAGTGGATGACGAGCTTGTAGGTCGAAAGGTCCTCCGGAAAATCATGTCCCTGAACCGTGTGAAAATCGAGCGCGCCGCCCACATATTGCGTGAGCCAGCGCGGAATTTTGACCCGGCCGATGTCTTCAGCTATGGGATGATGCGAGCACGATTCCGCGACAAGAATTCGGTCGCCGGGCCGCAGGGTTTCCACGGCCAGGACCCCTTCCGTCATGGTCACAAGGTCACCCTTCAGCCGCGCGAACAGGATCGAGAAGCTCGTGAGCGGCACCTCCCTGGGTGTATCCGCAGCCACTTTCAAGAACGCCTGCGAATCGGTAACCACCAGCTCTGGCAAAGCGTTCAATTTGTCGAACGCCGCTCGAAGCTCTCTTTCTTTCACCATCATACACATCGCGTCCGAGTCGATGATGTCGCGGATGGTCTGCACCTGAGGAAGGATCAAACGTCCTTTCGGCGCCTCCTTGTCGATCGGTACCACCAAAATGGCAAGTCCACCCGGGCCAACAAGATCGGCCGCTATGACCGGATTCTCGAGAAAGTCGGCCGGTACCACATCGAGCAACGCCTGGCGAAAGTCCAGTATACCTCGTCCCTCGGTCGCGACCGTTTCGATAACACGAGCGCCCTTTTCAACAAGCGCCGCTCTCCTCTGTGCCGGCGGAGGCGTCAGATCGGTCTTGTTGAAGACCACCACCGTCGGTATTTCGCGCACGGCAAACTCCGCGAAAAGTCCCTCCTCATACGCTCCCCAAGTGCCGTCGGTTACCAACACGCCCAGGTCCGTTCGGTCGAGACATGTCCGCGTTTTTTTCACGCGCAGTTCCCCCAAAGCGCCCGCGTCATCGATTCCGGCGGTATCGATGAAAAGCACCGGGCCAAGCGGCAACAGTTCCATCGGTTTTTCGACCGGGTCCGTAGTGGTACCCGCAATGTCGGACACGATGGACACCTGTTGTCGCGTGATCGCGTTCAGCAGGCTCGATTTGCCGACATTGCGTCGGCCATACATACCTATATGCAGTCGAAAACTCTTAGGGGTCGTGAGCGCCATACACCTCATCCCTTTTGGAAAACCTGAGCGATCCCTCCTGAGCTCTAACAGTAGACATCCCGTTCTCCGCCGCGCACGCGCCCGATCATACGTTCCGCCACAGTCCGAGCGCCGACATTCATGCCATCGAGCAATTCCGCCATCACGCGCTGGCCCACCTCTCTTGTCGCAGGCGTAGCGTAATCCTGCAGATATTCCTCGAACGTCGAAAGCGCGTTAGGATCACAGTGATTCTTGATGATTCCAGGCTTGGCGAGCTCCATGAACTCCATGCCCGTTCTTCCTAACCGGTAACACGCCGTACAGAAACTGGGTATGTATCCAAGCCCCGCGATGTCCTGAATGACCTCCTCCAGCGGTCGGTGGTCGCCAAGCGAAAACTGCCCTGAGATATCCTCCTCGCCCTCGCTATAGCCGCCTGGATTGGTTCGACTGCCTGCGGAGATCTGGGAGACCCCGAGCGCGAATGTCTGGCGCCGAATTTCAACCGTCTCCCTCGTGCTCATAATGATCCCTGTGTAGGGAACGGCCAACCGAAGTATGGCGACAATGCGACGAAAGTCATTGTCGTCGACCGGCATCGGCGGCGACGCCGCCACATCGGATCCTGTCGCCGGCTCAAGTCGAGGCACGCTGATGGTATGTGGACCCACGCCGAAGGTCTCTTCGAGATGCCGAATGTGGCGCATCATCGCAAGGATCTCAAAACGCCAATCGTGCAATCCGAATAGAATGCCTATGCCTACGTCATCTATTCCGGCCTCCATCGCGCGGTCCAGCGCGGTGATACGCCAATCATAATCGCGTTTCTTGCCGCCAACGTGCATGCGACTGTACGTTTCGTGGTGGTATGTCTCCTGAAACAGTTGATAGGTCCCGATGCCAGCACCCTTAAGCTCCCGGAACTCTTCGGTCGTAAGCGGCGCCACGTTGACATTGACACGCCGTATCTCTCCGCGTCCGCTCTTGGCTGCATACACCGTGGCAATAGAGTTAAGAACATATTTGAACCCTTCATCCGGATATGACTCTCCCGCCACGAGCAACACCCTCTTGTGGCCCTGCTCGATAAGGATTCTGGTTTCTCGCGTGATCTCTTCCTGTGTAAGAGCACGTCGTTTCACCGCGCTGTTTCGCGCACGAAAGGCACAGTAAAGGCACTCGTTTCTACACAGGTTCGACACGTAAAGTGGCGCGAAGAGGACCAGCCGCTTACCGTAGATCCGCTCCTTTACCTCCCTCGCGGTACCGCATATCTCTTCCATCATGTCAGGCGTATTGTCCGCGGCCAGTTCCGCCACTTCTTGCAAGTCCAGTCCGCGAAGTTCTTTGGCCTTGCTCAGAATTTCACGCGTACGAACAGGGTCTTCCGCATGGGCAGAAGAAAGAATCTCCTCAATCTGGCTGTCTTCAGGGTGTCGCAAGACAACCTCTTCCTTCCATATTCGAATTCACGCTCTCCCCGCCCTGCCATATGCCTCGCGATGAGCCAGTCCATACCTGTACGTTTCATCGTACAGGGCAAATAAATTGTCCAAGGACACATCCGGGGTGACCCCATTGCCGGCGGTGATCATACACCCACCGTCAGGCCTGTCGTAGGTGTCGATCATGAATCTCACCTCGGAGCGAACCTCCTCAGGAGTCCCCCTGGGAAGGATCTGCTGTACATCCATTCCCGCCCAGAAACAGATCCTTCCACCGAACCGCTCTGCGACCTCCCTCTCGTCCATGGTGTATTTCTGGATCGGATGGATGACATCCAGTCCCATCTCGATGAAGTCATCCATGAAAAGCCTCACATCCCCGCACGTGTGAAGCCAGAAATGCATGTTGTGCTCATGGGCTGTCTGGATGAGTTTCTTGTATCTTGGCTTGAAAAACTCCCGGAAGATTCCGGGACTGAACATGGGCCCTGTTTGCATGCCGATGTCGTCCGTGGTGTAAAAGGCATGCACTCCCAGTTCCTTTCCTGCCCTGACCATAACGGAACAGTAGAAATCCATCAGGGCGTCCATGAGGCGATGCACCGGTTCAGGGTTCAGGTAAAAATCACACAGGATGTTTTCCATCCCGCGCAAGCTCCAAAGTCTTTCATAGAAACAAAAGCAGAAATGTGTGGCGACATACCTTCCCGCGGCCTGTCTTTGAACCTCTTCCGGAGTATAAGCGGCATACATGACTTCATGGTTCTTGTCAGGCCAGGCCTCCAGCATGCCTTCCAGTTGGGACCAGTCCCGAATGGCCACGTTGGAATCATGTCCCACTTTCCCTTCCACTGGCAGGGGGGGGGCTTCATTCATCCACGAATAACCCGCCACGTGATCCGGATTGTCCATTTCATCCCAATACGCCGGCATGCGAGGATAGATCATATAGGCGTCGCTGGGATACTGCTTCTGAATCTCTTCCACCTGCTTGGATCGTTCCTCGAAGACTGCCGGTCCGTTCCACTGATGCAGCATCATGGGAACCCGACAAGGCGAACCATGTTCAATGGCCTTGATCACTTCCTCAGCCAAAAGTGGACATCGTTCCATCTTCTCTCCTCAGTGAATGCCATAACCCAGGCTCTTAGCAAACCCGCTATGGACTCTTGCCTTCATGGTAACAGGACGAAAGAACCTTTCATTGTATGCCCTGGAGCGCATTCCGTCGAATCCAGGCGTGGGCACGGATCTTCCGTAGAAATGTGGGACAATAGAAACAGGTTTGAAATCAAAGGAGGTGACCTTCGGGATGAAAATCATCGTATTCGGAACGCTCGGAATGCTTTGTGCGGGGTGTATGGGTCCTGCGAACAAGATCAAGCCCGTAGCCGGGTTCGAGGTGGATCGTTATCTGGGCACTTGGTATGAGATCGTTCGTTTCCCTCATGTCTTTGAGAAGGATCTCATCAACGTGACAGCGGAATATGGCAAAGGGAAGAAGGGAAGAATTACGGTCACGAACAAGGGTCAGCGGGAGCAGACAGGAGAATGGACATCCATCCAAGGTTATGCCACGATGGCCAGTAAGGATGGTAGCGCGGATCTCAGGGTCGTCTTCTTCTGGCCTTTTCGTGGGGTCTATCGCGTGGTGGCCTTGGATACGGAGGAATATCGTTACGCCCTTGTCATCAGCTCGAATTTCGATTATCTCTGGATTCTGTCTCGAACCCCAAGTCTCGACCAGGAGATTGTAAACCACCTGTTGGGGCAAGCCAAGGAGATGGGATTTGATCTGTCCAAGGTCATCCATGTGAAACAAACCCATTGCCCTATCCAGACGGATCCGACCCCAACTCCAGGTCCTTGAACCGGGACAGAACAAAAGGGAGGCTTTCCACGGGTTCACTGACCAAATATTTACCTGAGAGGTGAGCATGCAGCGAACCTGATTTGCCCGAATTCTTGATCACAGCATGGCGAGGCGCACGTGAATCGTTTGGGCTCACGCTCGGGACCACTGAATATTTCCCCGGGATATAGACTAATACAGGTTTTGATCTTTGCTAAGCAATGTCAGGTAATAGTCAATAACCTTGATCTGCTGTAACATCGTTTCATCCATCACTTTTTCCAGGATGGGAATAACATCCGAGACCGTTCTATTCGTATAGAGGGTTTCATCCTTAAACGAGTGAAACAAGTAGTTTACAAAGTGCAACTCTCGTTGTGACAGTTCAATATCTCCCTCTCGTATCCGCAAGAGTTCCTTGTCGTCAAACCTCTTGGCAAAATCATGGTCTCCATGAACGATGTGATGGATCGCATAGTAGACCCATGCCAGACAGGCGACGATATAGTGAAAATCACTCCTTCGCTCGCTAAGGGCCACAGGATGGTCAAGGATTGCATTGAGACGCTCATTCATCTCAACATACTGGGCAAAGAGCAGGTGTAAACAGGCACAAACCTCGCGCACAAGTTCGGGATCCGAAATCGATCCTTCAGATGGTAAGACCGGAGCCACTCCCTGGGTGATGGATGCGTTCCACTTCTGGATCTTATCGATCCATCCACTGAGTTCGTCCAGATGATCAGGATGTGAATCCACATGTTCGGCCTTGAACAAAAGGTTTTCTCGCGCAAACCATCCCTGCATCTGCCCTCTCAGAAAGTTCATCAACTGATGGGTTGTTCGATAGTCTTTTAAGGAAGGTTCTTCTTCCATATCTAATGCCTCTATCTTTTGGATTTTGGAGTTGATTTCGAATACAACGTTTCAGTGCAAGGCCAGATCTTCAAAAGCCACATCCTTACCGACCTTTCTTTTACCCTTCAAAGAGTACGGTGGACAGGTATCGCTCCCCGGCATCGGGCAAGATGACCACAATGGTTTTGCCTTCGAACTCGGGTTCCAACGCCAAACGACGAGCCGCGGCCACAGCGGCGCCACAGGAGATCCCACAGAACAGTCCTTCCTCCTTGCCCAACCGTCGCGCCGTTTCCAACGCCTCTTCGTTCGACACCTTTTCTACACGATCAATCAGAGATAGATCCAATACATCAGGGATGAATCCCGCTCCGATTCCCTGAATCTTATGGGGTCCGGGTTTCAGTTCCTCTCCGCTCAGTTTCTGAGAGATCACCGGACTGTTCTCAGGTTCCACAGCCACGGAGAAGAGAGGCTTCCCCAGGTTCTTCTTGATGTAGCGGGATATGCCGGTAATCGTACCCCCGGTGCCCACCCCGGAGACCAGAACGTCGATTTTTCCCTCCAAATCCTCCCAGATCTCCGGTCCAGTGGTCTTCTCGTGAATCGCAGGATTGGCCGGGTTCTTGAACTGCTGTGGCATGAAATAACGTCCCGGCTGCTCTGCAAACAAAGCCTCAGCCCGGGCGATGGCTCCTGGCATACCCTTTTCCCCAGGCGTCAGTTCCACCTTGGCGCCCAGAGCCTGAAGCACCTTGCGCCGCTCGACGCTCATGGTTTCCGGCATGGTCAGGGTCACTCTATATCCGCGCGCGGCGCCCACAAAGGCCAAAGCAATGCCCGTGTTGCCACTGGTAGGTTCGAGAATCTCCTTGCCAGGCTTCAGAACGCCCCGTTCTTCGGCATCCCAAACCATATTCGCCCCAATGCGACATTTCACCGAGTAGGCCGGGTTTCTGCCCTCCACCTTCCCTAGCACGGTGGCTTTCCTGCCGGCGAGTTTCTGAATCTGCACCAATGGAGTTCTTCCGATGGAAAGGGAATTGTCTGCGTAATATCTCATGAGTTCTCTCCTTTTCCCCTCTGCTCGTTGGTCAATGTTTCGTTCATGCTGCCTGTACGATACCCCTGCAAGTCCAAGGCCACATAGGAAAATCCCGCCTTCCTGGCTGCAATCAAGAGATCGCTTCTGCAAGGATCGACACAAAGCCTTGAAAATTCGTCGACAGGGATTTCTATACGAGCCACCTCTCCGTGATATCGTACACGGAACTGGCTGAATCGCGCGCAACGAAGCCACGCTTCCACACTGTCCACGGCCTCGAGTCTCTCTCGCGTGATTCTGGTCCCATAGGGAAATCGGGAGGCCAGACAAGCCATGGATGGTTTTTCTGCCGTGGAAAGCCCTCGGTCCCGTGAAAGCTGTCGAATCTCGGCCTTGGTCAGGCCTGCGCTCGCCAGGGGAGTGATCACGCCCTGTTCCTCGACAGCACGACGGCCGGGACGATAATCCAACGCGTCGTCTGCATTCGAACCATCCGCCACCACGGAAAACCCATGTTGTTTTGCGATCTGTTTCACCGCCTTGAGCAATTCTCTCTTGCACAGATAGCAGCGATTGGGAGGGTTGTCCGCGAAGCCCGGCAGATTCAATTCGTTGGAGGCTATCGTAACATGACGAACCCCGAGTCGTTCCGCCAGACATGCGGCCTCTTCCTTTTCGTTCTTGGGATGAAGCGCAGAAAGCGCTGTCACGGCCACAACCCCTTCTCCCAGCTCCTCTTTCGCCACTGCGACCAGGAACGTGCTGTCCACCCCTGCGGAAAAAGCGATGGCCAAGCCCCCCGTGTCCCGAACTTGTTGCTTGAGCCTCGCCAGTTTGTCCATCAAGATGTTGCTCGCCATGTTCATTCTTCCATCCTTGCAGGTTTCTTAACATCCACCATTCTGCGGAATCCATCCCTTACATCCCGAACCCCTAAGACTCTTTGCATCTTGTCCAGGCAATGAGGAAATCTCTCCCTTGCCGAAATCTCTGGATACACCTTCATCTTCCGAAATAAGATTTGCTTCTCTGATCTTATCCTTCACCCAGGTGAGATCCATTCTGTCCATGTAATCATGGAAAAGTTCTCCTTCCAGCCTGTGCTCCTCAAAATCTCGAGCTATTTGAATCACAAATCCCGGCACGGCCTTAGCCGGAATTTGGCCCAATGGAAGTCCCATCCTTACCTTTTGGGAATCACATCTGCCGGCCACACTCACTTCATATAAGGGCTCGATATTCCCTCCTATCTTCTGAAGCTTCCCGGCAAAGCCCAAAGCCGCTATGGGTTGATGAGCACAAGCGTTTGGACAACCGTTCATGTGGACTTCAAAATCTTCCACGGTTTCCTGGGCAATCCCAGACTTTTCCAGGGAATCGGCGGATGCTCTGGCCACCTCCCGCACCGAACAAAGTCCGATCCGACAAGTAGATGCCCCGGTGCACACGACAAAGGATCTCAATGCAGATGCTCGAAGAAGGCTCTCATTCAAATCACGCACCTTCCCTGTGAATTCTTCCAATCTTTCCCGGGAAATGAATCGAATGAAAAGATTCTGTCTGCGGGTAAGCCGAATTCCTTTTTCCTCACTGAATTCAGATGCCAGATCTCCCAGGCCATCGAGGTCATGAGCAGAAATCATGCCCAAAGGAAGGTGAATGGGCACAGCCATGAAGTTCTCCTGCCGTTGACGTAGAACATAGGCTCCTTTCACCTTTTCGAAACGAGGCGGAGCCAGACCAGCTCTGAAGGAGTTCACATTCCACGACAGATCCTCAGGTCCATACGGCAGGCCTTGATCCCGAGCCTCCTTCCCTGTTTGATGGAAATGCAAACGAAATGTCCCTATTCCCATCTTCTCCACTGCAAATCTCAGACGAGCTCTTTGACGTCGGGTGCGATCGCCCCATTCATCGAAGAGACGACGAACCACCTCGGCTGCCCACAGGATATCTCGAGCTGGAATCCAATCCGTCAACACATCGGCCACACGGGAATGTCTTCCCATGCCTCCTCCAACAAAAACTCGAAATCCTGCCTGCCCATCCTCTACCTCAGCGATAAAACCCAGATCAGCCACCTGAGCAAAAGCACAGTCCGATGCACATCCACTCAAGGCGATCTTGTATTTCCTGGGCAAGTTATAACTTGCTGGCAAAGTCAGAAAATACTGGGCAATCGCATGAGCACAGATCGTCACATCGAAACGTTCGCAAGGACAGATTCCGGCATAGGGACATGTGCAAATGTTTCGTACAGTATTGCCGCCTGCCCCTTTCGTGAAAAGTCCAACCTTGCTCAATTCACGCATGATGGCGGGAGTATTCCGAATCTTAACATCATGCAACTGAACATCTTGACGCGTGGTGATATGTAGAGTGCCATTGGCGTACTTTCGACTCATGACTGCCAGGGTTCGAACCTGTGGACCATCAAGTGTGCCGGCAGGAACTCGCACTCGTATCATATAGGTGTCATCCTCACGTTGCTCATAAACCCCATAAAGGACCCGCTTGAGTTGAAACATGTCTGCCGAGAGGTCCTTGGCTAGAAAACGATCCACCTGGTCCCGGTAGATCTCGATATCTTGACCGAGTTTCCTCGAAAAGTTCTCACCGCTCTCACCGGTCATGGAGACCTCCTCCCCCATTCCCTTCACTCATCTCTTCCTCTCGCAACTGTGTAATCGATGGAAAGTTACCACAGAGAGGACAGGTAGGATTGCGTTTCAGATGGATCCTTTTGAATGTCATTTCCAAAGCGTTGTGGACCAAGAGGCAATTGGTGAGGAGAGTGCCTTGGCCCACAAGAAATTTGATTGCCTCCGTGGCCTGAATCGTTCCGATCACTCCTGGAAGCACGCCCAAGGGTCCGGCGACACGAAGATGCGAAAAAACCTTGCCATCGGAAGGTGCCCTGGAAAAAACACAACGGTAGCATGCGCTTTCTCGTGGCTTAACCGTCAAGGTCTGCCCCTCGAATTCCAGGATTCCCCCATGGGAGTAGGGTTTGCCGGCGAAATGACACGCGTCCGCGATCAGAAATTTCGATGAAAAATTATCGGTCGCATCCAACACAAAATCGTAATTCGAAAGGACGCTCAAGGCATTTTTCGCGGTCAATCTTTCCGGATAGACACGAACGAGTACGTCCGGATTGAGAGCTTTCATCTTTTGTTCAGCAGACAACACCTTGAGCCTGCCTACATCCTCTGTGAAATGAATCACCTGTCGTTGAAGATTGCTCATGTCCACGATATCAGCATCAATCAATCCGATCGTTCCAACGCCAGCGGCACAAAGATACAATGCCATGGGAGACCCCAAGCCTCCCACGCCCACCAGGAGAATCTTTCCCTGGAGAAGACGTCGTTGTCCCTCTACACCGACTTCCTGCAACAAGATATTTCTGGAATATCTCTCCATCTGGGAGTCTGTCAGTTTCATGGTTGCCATCCTCCTCGGATATCTCTCTCTTTATATCTGCCAATCCCTCACGTGGATTCCACACTCCTTGCTGTCGGCCTGCTCCCACCACCAGCGTCCAGATCGAGAATCATCTAAACGCCCCGTAGCACGGGTACAGCAGGCGCATCCAATGGATGTATATCCTTTTTCTAAGAGAGGATTCCTGGGCAGGTTGTGTTCCCTGGTATACTGCAAAATGTTCTTGTGAGTCCAATCGGCCAGGGGATTGATCTTCAGGATATTTCCATGGCCAGGATCCGGTTCCACTATGGATGTATTCTTCCGATTCGTCGTCTGGTCCCTGCGAATCCCCGAAACCCAAGCATCCAGTCCACTGAGGGCCCGACACAACGGCTCCATCTTCCTGACGGCACAACATTGACGTCGAGCTTCCTGACTCTCACGAAAGGAATACACCCCACCGCGCCGCAACATCTCTTCCACAGGCTCTGTTTGAGGGAAATACCATTCTATCTTGATTTTAAATCTTCTTTCGATCTCCCAGGCAAATTGATAAGAGTCTTCGTTCAAGCGCCCAGTGTCTATTGAAAATACGCGGGTTTGGGGCTGGATCCTCACAGCCATATCAATAAGAACAGTGTGTTGCAAACTACAGGCAACAGCAATTCTCGGGTGAAAGGCTGCAATCGCCCAGCGCAGGACATCCAATGCCTCTCTTTTTCCTTGATACTGAATATTCATGGCCATATTCCGACCTGCCAATCTATATCATGTAATCCTGAGATCCACCGCGTTCTTTCACTTGATTCACAAGATCTTGTATGGTGATTCGATCCAGATGTTCTTCCACCTGAACACATAACCTTCTCCACATTTCCACCAAGGTAGAATCGCATGGATCTCGAGAAGTCCCAACATCCTCAGGCAAAGAAAGCAGATTCATCTGCATCACCTGTACAACCTCTCTGGGAGTCACCACCATAGGAGACCTGACCCATTCATAACCCCCATGAAGACCTCTTCGACTTCGTAGCATCCCGGCCTTCTTGAGTTGCAACAGGATTTGTTGCAGGAACTGTTGTGGTATTTCCTGCCTTTGGGCGATTTGAGTCACAGAAGAAAGACCCTCAGCCCGATGCAAGGCCAGGTCTACGAGTACTTTCAATGCGTAATGTGTCTTGATTGGAATTTTCATATATGATATCCTTACTCCTATTTTATATTGTATATCTTAGTCCTGTATTCGGGAATTGTCAAGAGTAAAGAATGAATTAGGAGTTTTTTCGACGCGCAGCCGTCGAAAAGGCTCGATTGAACTGAACCGCATGGCTCCCAAGCCAGATCTCATGGCCATTGGAAAGGCTTGGGTGGACGCATTCCCATGGACGTCTATCTCGGGGTCAAAAAAGAGCCCCCCTGGTTTGAAACCCGTGGCGATCAGGCCGTCCGTCTCCGTCCATCCAACGGATCCACCCCCAAAAATCTCCCCGTTTTTCCCTCATAATACCTGGCTCTCGAATAATAGAGAGTCACCTCTTCATCCCAGGGTTTTGTCTGCCAGAGAAAGTCGTTCTCGACGGATTCGTTCTCCTCCCGAATCTCCCCCCAGGCATTATAGTTATAGGAATTGACGATGTTTTTAGTACCATCTACCCTTTGCATGGCTCTATTCATGCCCTTCCCTGCCATACCAAGATGATACAACGGGTTGTTGCCATGAAATCCATCGATCTGGTCTACCCAGATCGTCCTGGTAGGAATTTGCTTGCCTCAATCAGCACCTGGCCGAAATGCTCAGTCCGTGTCATGTTCCTTCTCGTATTCTCATTTCCCACCCCGTTATCTATTCGTATCTTCGATGTCACGGATTCGTTTTTGGCAAGGGATAAGAGGCAGTTGGATACCCTCGAATACTTGACCTTCCCATTCACCCCCAATCCACCTCATATACGCCTGTTTTGGCCACCTGTAGTCCGTTGGAGGGTTATCCACCGGTATACCATGCCAAAGCCAAGTCCAAGAACAACCGCATCTATTAGCCAGTCACTGACAAGAAGATCAGACACTTTCCCGACCACGAAAAGCGTCACTCCGCACAAGAGGAAAACCGAGAGAACTATAGCGATCCGCACAGGCCTGAATTGACCGTCATCTAAGAAGGCCGCTACAATAAAGCCGAACATGCATGACAGAAAAAAAACGCAGCACATACCCAGGACGCCTGCCAGGCGGTCACCTAGCTCTCTGGACAAGCAACCCATCGGTCCCGTGATGAGAACGAATAACATTCCCATCCCCGCCCATTGGTGTAAACGGGCGCTCTCCAATCCGATTTCACCGTGCCCTGAGCGCCACCATGTCCACAAACGCAGGATAGAACCAAAACCAAGCCCGATACGGATATACCATGCTGGTATAGACAACGATGTCTCTCCCACAGCTGTCCATCCGATGTCGATCCCCCAAATCGCGACTACCGTCCACCCTACAGAGGCCAGGAAAGCGACATAACTGCGCACGAAGATTTTTCCCAGACTGAAAGCCGCAATCATTCCCAACGCTACAGCCACCAGCCTCTCCCCCAGCATCTCCCATGGTACAAACAGTGCAATCTTGGCCCAAAAAGACACTAAATAACCTCCGTGCTTTTTGAGAGGCTTCTTGCCCTTCCTTGATTACAGTTCTGCACATCTGTACAAAGTCTCATATCATGTTGCCAAATAAACAAAGGTACCATTATAGTGGCGATAGGCTTTTGAGCGGCGGCTTAACCCTCTTAATACCATATGGCACAACTTGGCCGAACATCAGATCGATTGCGGTTTTGATAAGTCGATCTCCTGCTTCGTCGCAAATCCCGAGGCATTCGTCGCAGGATGCAGCAGGATCCTTACGGCGAAAGCATAAAATATCATCCTCGTCAGCACCTCTCTCACGTAATTCGTTAACTGCATACTCGATACGCTTCCAGCACTTCTGATAACACTGAAAGCAAGAGTTACCGTACATGCCAGCCAGGATTGCATCAGACACCGCCTTACTGGTCCAGAAAGTCTTCCATCCCAAGAGGACAAGGGGAATAAGCATAGGTCCATGTCCTGTAGGATCTGTGGTGAAAGATGGGGAAATCGGCCATGCGTATCGTGGATTCCTGAGATCCGGATCCACCCCCAAAAATCTCCCCGTTTTTCCCTCATAATACCGGGCCCTCGAATAATAGAGAGTCACCTCCTGATCCCAGGGTTTCGTCTGCCATAAAAAAGGATTGGTTGCTGTCTCGTTCTCCTCCCGAATCTCCCCCCAGGCATTATAGTTATAGGAATTGACGATGTTTTTAGCACCATCTACCTTTTGCATGGCTCTATTCATGCCCTTCCCTGCCATACCAAGATGATACCACGGGTTGTTGCCATGAAATCCATCGATCTGGTCTACCCAGATCGTCCTGGTAGTGAGGGGCCGCAGCGAATCGCCGATATTCCGGGAATTCCACGCCATCAAGGCACGCCCTGACCAATTTCCTATATCTATCTCCCATGCACGTCCACCTCCGGTGTGCGCCGTCGCCCCGCCAGGTAGATCCCTAGTGCCATAGTGCCAGCAGCCACAACGGATGCAAGGATCCCCAAAAGGTGAAGCAGCATCTTGTCGACCACAGTCGCAATCTCTCTCATAACTATAACGACCCCGATGAGAAGCACGGTACTCACGCATGCAGACGATACCAAGATAGCCCCTCTCCCGAAACTTCTACTAGCCAGTCCAGCCACACGTCCATCGTCAAGTTCAAGCTGGCTCAGCTCTCGATCTCCAATCTCCCTGAGAGCGATGAGCTGCATGATCACCCTCCAGCCCACGATCCCAAGCCAACATCCTCCAATTCCGAACAGTGGAATCCAGATCTCGACGATCCCTGGCCGCAGCAGTCTTGACATCCACCAACAAATGACCCCAACTGATAGGGTTATGCCTATCGAGGCGAACCCTATCACCGTTCCCCTTCGGAAGAAACCTTTTGTCACAATAAGCACCACTAGGAGTACAGCGACTGAAGAAAAGATCCCCCAGACTTCCAGTGTCCTGGGCCATCTCCAAAACGAAACCGTAATCCACCACAGAATATATGCGCTAAAACCAGCTCCCAACAAGCCCAGGGCGATCTCCGGTCCACCCGATCCACACGTACGAATCTTTCCAAGAATTCGGCCCCGCCGACCTGTTGCCTGAGCCCATCCCGCCCCTACGAGTATTGCCGGGAACCAAGCCAGAGCAAGAAGCATGGCTCTCAGCCACACCTTATCCTTGGATATCTCGCTCATATCGCACACGTACAATACATATACAAAGAGCGGAATCTCCACGATAAATAATAGAAACAGGAAAAAGATCAAACTGGCCCGGGGCACGGACACATCCAATCCCACTTCTTCGCCAACTTCATTCATGGTGTGTTCCTTAATGTACCAACTAGCGACTACCGGTATGTTTTCTACGGCCATGCCGGGTCACAGGATCATCAAGATAGCCCTCTGGAACACCTTGATTTTTCATGCATTCTTCCCATGCGGCATCTCTCTGTTCCTGAGTCCAGTTGCAATACTGGGGCTCATCTTCAATCTGCTTTTGGCAATGACCGGCTAGGCTATGTCTAAACCATGGGCATCGGGGATCTTGCCAATAGGACATGCCATCCTTTCGCCACAACCACCCCCAAAATGCCACTCCGCCAACAATGACCCCACCCACTATAATAACACCTCCCACTGCAGTTAGGAGTCCTTCTGGATCCGCCCCAATCGTCGGGGCTGCTTCGGAATAGGTGTACCTCGCAATACGTCTCTCAGAGAGTGACGCTTCTCCTCCTGATGCCGTTGATTCCTTTTTCAACTCCTCAATCCACACACCTTTGTCGTCACGAAATTCCCTGGAGCCCTATAATAGGGACGGGTCGAATCCGTAGACCATTCGTATTCTTCGCTGCTAAGCACACCCGTGAGGCCCACATAATCAACAATCGTACAACCCTTGTCTAAATTACAGGTCTCTCATTTTCCCTTGACACTAAACGTCAGGTCCAAAGAGCGGTCATGCCTAATCCTATCCTTCCGATAGCGTAACAACCTTACCACTATCTGGATTCCTGCAATCATCAACGGTGCAACTACCATGAACAGAATCGAAAGCATAAACGCTGCTGAAAGGAGCCAAGGATGCGCCTCCACTAGCTTGGGAATAGTACCGTTCTTTAATAGAAGCTGCCCACCACAGAACCCCAGGGAAATCCCTGCAGCCATCAAAGCCAACTTGGCACAGTACCCCCTCGCCCTTTCTGTAAATCCTGATCTCACTACAGTCCCTCCAAGTAAGTAATCTAAACAGAAATGCTCAATCGCTTGATATCTCAATCACATCGCTATCATTCGAATCTCTTGCGATGCTTGTCCTTCTCAAAATAAGCCGAATCCTGAATACATTTATCATATATTTTTTTACCCAGGTCATTGCACCCCTCAAGTGTAACCGAGCATCCCAACCCATACAAGCTAGCGGCTGCCACACAGAGCCATGGTAAATACACGCATAAAACGGTGACTGGTATAATGCCCACTATTCCCAGCTGAACCACCAATCCCCTGCAATCATCCTTCGCGTTTTCAGCGTATCTCTTGCACTTCGCGCAGTGATCTTCGTCAGCCAAGCCAGTATAGTCCACACGACAGGTAGGATTCTGTAATCCAAAGCCGTACCTGTCACCTACGGACTGGGCATCCCGCCCTCCTGTGAAACCGGGTATCCGACACACCGGATCCACCCCCAAAAATCTCCCCGTTTTTCCCTCATAATACCTGGCCCTCGAATAATAGAGAGTCACCTCTTCATCCCAGGGTTTCGTCTGCCAGAGAAAGGGATTGCTTACTGTCTCGTTCTGCTCCCGAATCTCCCCCCAGGCATTATAGTCATAGGAATTGACAAGGTTGCCATTCGCGTCCACCACCT
>Ga0114946_10000575_pt1 | contig 24816 bp, 14 predicted proteins | sample WalLakDeSediment_FD_88676 | JGI IMG/M metagenome (GOLD analysis project Ga0114946, IMG submission 88676) | Lake sediment microbial communities from Walker lake, Nevada to study Microbial Dark Matter (Phase II) - Walker Lake 11/02/13 Deep Sediment | ecosystem: Environmental > Aquatic >... | reverse complement strand
CGTGGGTGACGTGGTCTTGGGCCGCTACTTGGCTGACGAATCGTTCGCCGAGATGCACGCCCCGGCGAACGATCCGTTCATCGCGGTCCGCTCGCTGCTCGCCGCCGCGGTCGTCGTGGGTAACCTCGAGAGCCCGGTGATGGTCACGCTCCCGAGCCGCTCGCCGAGCCGCCACAAGCACCGCTTCGCGGGCTCGGCCGCGCACGTCGGGCAGCTCGCTCGCGCCGGCTTTACGGTCATGTCCCTGGCCAACAATCATTACTTCGATCTGGGCGTCGCCGGGCAGCTCGAATCACCGCAGGTGCTGGCTGACGCCGGGCTCCTCGCGATTGGCGCGTCGCGCCTCGAACCACCGCTCATCCGGGTCGAGACCCTCGAGGTCCACGGCTGGCGGGTCGGCTTCATCGCCTTTGCGACGCGGCAAAACAGCGTCGGCGCGACAGCCGGCCCGACGCTCCCGCTGCTGTCGTTGAGCGAGCTCGACCGCGCGGTCCTGCCGGTCGTCAGCGAGGCCCGCGGGTCTCACGATCTGCTCATCGTCGCGGTCCACTGGGGCGACGAGTACGTCGACGAGCCCGGCCCGTCGCGCCGCCTGGCCGCCCACCGGCTGCTCGAGGGCGGCGTCGATTTGGTCGTCGGCCACCACCCCCACGTGCTCCAGGCGATCGAGCGTCACCGCAGCGGGGATCAGCCCGAGCGCGACGGGCTGATCGCCTACTCGCTCGGCAATTTTTTGTTTCCGCGGGGTGACCACCCGCCCGGGCTGTCCGGCGTGCTGCGGGTCCGCTACCGCGAGGTCGAGGGCCAGCGGCCGTGCCTCGAGCAAGCCCGACTCCACCCCATCGTCATCGCGCGCACGCCAGCTTGGCACCCGGAGCCCGCGACCGGCTGGGCGGCGGAGAAGGTCCGCAGCCGGGTCGTCCCGCTGGCGCGAGCGACCGGCACACGATGGGTCCGCGAGGGCGAAGCCGACGACCCGGCCCGCGGCGAGGATCTGCTCGTGACCGGGCTCCGGCGCTGCCCCGAATCCGAATCCGAATCCACGGCGGCGGATGTGACGACCATCCCACCGCGCTAGCCCGGCGCTCGAGTCGAGTATGCTGTCGGGCCGTGTCGACCGCTTCGATCTCTGCCCTCCGCCCGCTCGCGCTCGCGCTCGCGGGTATTAGCTTCGCCGGGCTCCTGGCCTGCTCCGGCCCTGCCCCGCAGACCGCGAGCCCGGCCGCGTCCGCAGCTTTGACGCCGCCGATCGCGAAGGTCGTCCCGCACATCCTCGAGGCCCACGGCCACACCCGCGTCGACGATTACTATTGGCTGCGCGAGCGCGACGACCCCGAGGTGCTCGCCTACCTCGAGGCCGAGAACGCCTACACCGCGGCGATGACCGCCGACGCGGGCCCGCTCCGAGCCGAGCTGCTCGCCGAGCTGACCGGGCGGATCAAGCAGGACGACCAGAGCGTCGCTTATCGCGAGCGCGACTATGACTATTACTCGCGCTTCGCCGCCGGCGCCGATTATCCGGTCTACCTCCGCAAGGCCGCCGACCACGCCGAGCAGGTGGTCCTCGACGCCCAAGCCCTCGCCGACGAGCACGACTATTTCGAGGTCGGGGACTGGGCCCTGAGCCAAAACCAGCAGCTCCTCGCCTACAGCAGCGACACCCTCGGCCGCCGGTTTTATACGATCCATTTCAAGGACCTGCGCACCGGCGAGCTGCTGCCCGACACGATCCCCGCGGTCACCGGCGAGCTGGTCTGGGCCAACGACGACCGCACCCTATTTTATAGCAAGCAGGATCCCAAGACCCTGCGCGCCCATCAGATCTACCGCCACACCCTCGGCCAGGATCCGGCCGCGGACCTGCTGGTCTACGCGGAGCCCGACGAGACCTTCGCCGTCGACTTACACAAGACCCGCTCACGCAAGTTCGTGGTCATCGAGTCGAGCCAGACCGTCAGCGACGAGGTCCGGCTGATCGACGCCGACGCCCCCGAGTCGCCGGCGCGCCTGGTCCAGGCCCGCGAGCGCGGGCTCGAGTACCAGGTCGATCACATCGGCGACCGGCTGATCATCCGCAGCAACCTCGACGCGCCCAATTTTCGCCTGCTCGAAGCGCCGCTCGACCAGCCCGGTAAGCAGCATTGGCGCGAGCTCGTCGGCCACCGCGACGACGTGTTGATCGAGGACTTCGAGCTGTTTCGTGAGCACCTCGTGGTCGTCGAGCGCCGCGCCGGGCTGCTCGAGCTCGAGGTCCGCCGGTGGGACGGTGGCGAGCCCCACACCGTCGCGTTCCCCGATCCGGCCTACGTCGCCTACCCCCGCGACAACGTCGAGCTCGACACCGCGACCTTGCGCTACGTCTACGCGTCAATGACCACGCCCGCGACGGTCTACGACTACGACCTCGACGCCCGCACGCAACTCATGCGCAAGCAGACCGAGGTGCTCGGCGGCTTCGACCCGGCTAATTACGTCAGCGAGCGGCGCTGGGCGCCTGCCCGCGACGGCGTCGAGGTCCCGATCTCGCTGGTCTATCGCAAGCACGCTGGGGCCGACGAGGGTCGCTCGGGTCCGCGTCCGCTGCTGCTCTACGCCTATGGATCCTACGGCTCGAGCATCGACCCCAGCTTTAGCGCGGCGCGCTTGAGCCTGCTCGACCGCGGCTTCATCTTTGCGATCGCCCACGTCCGCGGCGGCGAGGAGCTCGGCCGCAGCTGGTACGAGCAGGGCAAGCTGTTCGCCAAGCAGACCAGCTTCACGGACTTCATCGACTCCGCCGAATTTCTACGCGAGCAAGGCTACGCCGATCCCGATCGGCTGTTCGCCGCGGGCGGCAGCGCCGGCGGCCTGCTGATCGGCGCGGTCATCAACATGCGCCCGGACCTGTTCACCGGGGCGATCGCCGCGGTGCCCTTCGTCGACGTCGTGACCACCATGCTCGACGATTCGATCCCGCTGACCACCAGCGAATACGATGAATGGGGCGATCCCAACCGCAAGGCCGATTACGACTACATGCTCGCGTATTCGCCCTACGACAACGTCGTCGCCCAGGCCTACCCGGCGCTGCTCGTGACCACCGGCCTCCACGACTCGCAGGTGCAGTACTGGGAGCCGGCCAAGTGGGTCGCCAAGCTGCGCGCGCTCAAGACCGACCAAAACCCGCTGCTCTTGCGCGTCGACATGAGCGCCGGACACGGGGGCCAAGCCGGGCGGCTCGACAGCCTCGAGCAGGTCGCGTTCGAGTATGCCTTCGTGTTGACGCTCGCGGGCTACACAAGCCCAGGGGTCTATAATCAGCGATGATTCGACGTCGAGAGCGTTGCGCGTAGCGGTTTTTGAGACACTGCGCCGTCCCGGCGCGCTTGGCTCCGAGGGTTCGAGTGGGGTACATAACTGCGATGCTGCACCGACCCCGCTTCGCTCCGCTCCTCGTTTCACTGATCCTAGCGGCGAGCGCCTGTGCGAGCGAGCCCACGCCCGCGCAGGACGACGCCGCCGGGACCGAGGCCGGCGAGCAGACCGAGACCGAGGCCGAGGCCGGCGCCGACACGGACACCGAGACCGAGACCGGGGACGAGACCGGGGACGAGACCGGCGAGGTCGAAGATCCCATGCTCGAGGCCGAGGACTTCGGGTGCATCCTCGAGTGGCCCAAGGTTCGGCGGTTTCGGGTGACCAACGTGCTCGGCGATCTCGACGCGACCTTGGCTGTCGCGGAGTCCCCCGAGGGGGGCACCTATCCGGTCGGCAGCTTGATTCAGCTAGTCCCCATGGAGGCGATGCTCAAGCGCGCGCCCGGGTTTGCGCCGCAGTCGAACGACTGGGAATTTTTCTCGCTCTCGGTCGACGCCGAGGGCACGGAGATCCTCGCGCGCGGGGCCGATGAGGTCGTCAACGCGTTTGGGGGCAATTGCTTTGACTGCCACAGCAAGGCGGAGCCGCAGTGGGATCTGATCTGCGAGCAAGACCACGGCTGCGATCCCCTGCCGCTGACGGCCGAGCAGTTCGAGGCCCTGCAAAACAGCGATCCGCGCTGCCCCTGACCTGAGCTCTAGCAGCGGGCGGGATCAAGTCGCGGCCGCCGACGACTGCGCCGCCCTTGCGCGGCGTCGGCGGCGGCGTCGGGGTCGGGGCGCGTGCGCGCAGGTGATCGACCCGGCCAGGCTTTGCTATGGTCCGGCCCGCCCATGAACATCGCCCACCCGCAGCCCAAGACCCTCGCCGCGCTCGCGCCATTCGAGCTCGACGCCACGCTGCTCTTGACGCTCTTGTTCATCCCGCAGACCCGTGAAGATTGGCTGAGTTGGCTGATCGAGTCTGGCATCGAGGGGCCCGGCAAGAAGCCGCTGGTGGCCAAGCAGGTGCTGGCGCTGAGCGAGCGGCTCGAGGGCCTGGGGCTGGTCGTGAACCAGATTGGCTACGGCGTGACCCGAATCGCGTACAAGCGCGTGGTCCCGGGGCTCGTGCTCAGCTGGGCCCACGAGCGGGGCCGCCTGCTGCCCCTGTGGCAGGCGTTTCAACGGACGGCCGACTACGTGCGCTCGGCCAGCAGCAGCAAGACGCGGATCCTGTTTCATAGCCTCGATTTTCCGTTGACCATGCTCGTCGCCAAGCTGCGGGTCTCGCTGGCCGTCGAGGACGGGCCGGGGATCGAGGACGCGGCGCTCAAGCTCCAGCGTTGGTGTGATTTCCGGGGTGAGTACCCCGAGCTGCTCCGCGACGCGCTCGGCGACGATCCGCCCCCGCGCTGGGTCGAGCAGCTCCCCACCCCTGCGCTCGAGGTCTATCTGCAAGCCGTGATCGGCGTGAGCGCGACGACGCTCGGGCCGATCCCCGCCTTGCTTTCGACGTGGGCGGGGCGCTGCGACAATCCGCGGCTCGAGCTGGCGGCGGTCCGGGTGTTGGCGTTGAGCTCGGCCCACGCCACCGCGGACCCCATCGCGGCCCTGGGCAAGCTGCCCAAGTGGGGCCCGGAGACCCTCGCGCTGCTGCGCGCCTTCGATGCCGGCGATTACCCCAAGGCTGCGGAGATCGGCGACGAGGTCGTCGCGTCCATGAAGCAGCGCAAATACAAGCAGCTCGGCGACATCGAGGGGATCATCCACGCGCTCGCGCGGATCGTCTCCATGGAACGAGACCCCGCTCGGGCCGCGGCGCTGCGCACCAGCCTCGACGACGCGCACGCGGCCAAGGCCGGACGGCCGGACATCTACGAGTCTCTCGCGGCCTTCGTCCACGCGGCCCAGACCCCGGGCAAATCCGATCGCCCGCCGGTTCGCTTGCAGATCCCGTCGCCCGGCGGCGGCTCGTGGCTGCAGCTCCTCGTGCATTGCTTGTGCACCCATTGGCTCGGCTTCTCCGTCACCGAACACCTCGCCAAGGTCCAGCCGGCGGTCGCCGCTTGGCAAGCGCGCGCCGAGGCCCACGGCTATGTCGGCCTCGCCCGCGAGTTCGCTGGAGTGCTCGCCCTATTCGAGGGACGCGAGCCCCCGAGCCCGAGCCTCGCGGCGGCCTACAAGCGCCGCGAGCCCTGGGAGATGATCCTCGAGACCCTCGAATCGTCGGTCAAGCTCGTGCAGGTCGACGCCGAGGCCGAGGCTCGGGACGGCGGCTTTCGTGAGCACGTGATTTGGGAGGTCGCGCTCGCCCGCGGCGTCGCCGATGTTCGGCCCAAGCTGATCACCAGCGCGCGGAGCACCAAGGGCAAGGCCGCCTCGCCTGCGACCCTGCTCAGCAGCAAGGCCGAATGTCTGACCGACGCCGATCGGCGGGTGCTCGCAACCATGCAAGACGATCGGTTTGGCTGGCAGGTATACCAGCAAGACGCTCGCCATCGCCCGGGCCTCGCCAGCTTGGCCGCGCTCATCGACCACCCTCGCGTACGCCAGACCAACGGGCACCCGCTGCGGATCACCCGGGGCCAGCCGATCATCCGCTCCAAGACCACCAATGGCACGACGACCCTGACCCTCGATCCGGCCGAGCTCGCAACCACGGCCATCTACCAGCGGGAGCGAGACCCCGAGCACATCGAGGTGTTCGAGCAAGACGCCAAGCTCCAGTCAATCTATAATTTATTCGGCCAAGCCGGCGAGATCTCGATCCCCAGCAGCGGGCGCGAGCGCCTGCTCGACAGCCTCGCCGGGCTCGCGACCTGCACGTCCTTGCACATCGAGGGCGAGCGCAGCGTGACGGGCCGCAAGGTCAGCGCCGATCCGCGGATCAGCTTGCAGCTCGAATGGAATGGCGCGGTCTTGATCGTCGCCGCCAAGGTCGCCCCGCTCGGGCCCGCAGGTCCGCACTTCGTGCCCGGCGACGGGCCCGTCAAGCTAGTCGCGCGAATCGAGCGAGAGATGCTCGCGTGCACCCGCGATCCAGCCGCGGAGCAGCTCGCGTTCGAGGCCATGCTCGAGCGGTGTCCGGTGCTCGCCAGCCAGGCCGAGGACGAGGGCCGCTGGGACATTCACGAGCTCGACACGGCGCTCGAGGTGTTGCTCGAGCTCCACGCCGTCGGCGACGCGATCAGCTTGACCTGGCCGCTCGGGCGCAAGCTCGGCGTCCCGCGCGAGGTCGGCAGCAACGAGCTGCGCGTGGCCGTGAAGTCGCAAAAGGACTGGCTTCAGGTCAACGTCGAGCTCGACACCGACGAGGGCCAGGTGCTCGGGTTCAAGGAGCTGATCGCCAGCCGGCGCGGGGCTGGGCGGTTCATCGCGCTCGGCGACGATCGATTCTTGGCGCTGACCAGCGACCTGCGCAAGCGCATTGATTCGCTCGAGAACCTCGGCGCCGTCAAGCAAGCCAAGCTCGAGGTCCACCCGGTCTCGTTGCCCTTGATTGAAGAGATCCTCGGGGGCCCCAAACAGTTTCGCGCCGACAAGAAGGCCCGGGCCCGGCTCGCGGCGCTGCAAGAGATCGCAACGACCACCCCGCGGGTCCCCCGGGGCTTTCAGGCCAGCCTGCGCGACTATCAAACCGAGGGCTTCCGCTGGATGGCGCGGCTGGCCGAGGCCGGGCTTGGCGCCGTGCTCGCCGATGACATGGGCCTGGGTAAGACCATTCAGGCCTTGGCGCTGCTGTGCCAACGCAGCAAGATTGGTCCGGCGCTGGTCGTCGCGCCGACCTCGGTGGTCGGCAATTGGCTGAGCGAGACCGAGCGCTTCGCCCCGCGCTTGCGCTGTCACGTGCTCGCTAGCAGCGACGATCGGGCCGGGCTGCTCGCGTCGATGCGCGCCGGTGATCTGGTGCTGTGCAGCTATGGCTTGCTGATCAGCGAGGCCGAGGCCCTCGCCTCACTAAAATTATCGACGGTGGTATTCGACGAGGCCCACGCCTTGAAGAACTCGCGCTCGCGCCGGGCGAAGGCGGCGTTTACTCTGTCCGCTGGTTTTCGCCTGGCCTTGACCGGCACGCCGATCGAGAATCACCTAGGCGAGCTGTGGAGCATCTTTCAAGCGACGATCCCCGGGCTGCTCGCGACCGAGAAGCGATTTGAGGAGCGGTTCTCCAGGCCGATCAGCCAAGGTCAGCGCGAGCGCTCCCGCCAGCTGCGCGCGATGGTCCGCCCGTTCATGCTGCGCAGGACCAAAGCCCAGGTCCTCGACGAGCTCCCGCCGCGGACCGAGGTGACGATTCGGGTCACGCCGACCCCCGCCGAAAAGGCGTTTTACGAGGCCCTGCGGCGCGACGCGATCGAGCAGACCAAGGGCGCCGAGGGTCAAGGCGGCAAGTCGCGCCTGCGGATCCTCGCTGAGATCACCCGCTTGCGGCAGGCGGCCGTGGATCCGCGGCTCATCGACCCCGAGCACGGCCCCGCCGGGGCCAAGATCGAGACACTGATCCGGCGCCTCGTCGACCTGCGCGACGAGGGTCACCGGGCCCTGGTGTTCACGCAATTCCTCGGCAGCATGACCACCATCCACCAGCGCCTCGACGAGCAGGGCATCCGCTACCTCGGGTTTGATGGATCGACCCCGGCCAAGCAGCGGACCAAGGTCGTCGAGGCGTTCCAAGCCGGCGAGGCCGACGTATTCGTCATGAGCCTCAAAGCTGGCGGGGTTGGGATCAATTTGACCGGCGCAGACTATGTGATCCATTTGGATCCCTGGTGGAATCCAGCCGTGGAGGATCAAGCCACCGGCCGCGCCCACCGAATTGGCCAGCAGCGGCCCGTGACGGTCTATCGCCTGGTGACGGTGGGGACCATCGAAGAGCAGATCTTGGAGCTGCATGCGAGCAAGCGCGACCTGGCCGACGACCTGCTCGCGGGGCTCGACAGCGCGAAGAAGCTGGACCTCGACGAGCTCCGCGCGCTGCTGCGTGGGGCTTAGCAGCCCGCCCCGCTATCCAAACAACGCCGGCGCCAGCAGCCGCGCGAACACGGTCGGCAGCAGCTGCATCCCCAGCATATAGGCCAGGCCCACGCGCACGATCGTCGACACCCACGGGGTCCGGCACACGCCGACGACCATCCAGCTCATGTACACCACCGGCAGCACCGTAAACAGGACCACAGCCGCGACCCCCACGTGGGCCACGAGCGGCGTCAGCAAGCCTTGGAACAGGGCGACCTGGCCGAACGCGAACAGCACCAGGACGTAGTGCTCGATCCACCGCAGCTGCCGGCCGCCCCCGAGCACGCCCCAGCGCGGCGGCCCGGAGAACAGCTTGAACACGCACAGCGCGAACAAGGGCAAGACCGCGAAGGTGAACAGCTGGCCCCAACGCAGGGTGAACTGCATGATCCGGCCGGCGAGCGGGTCGCTGGGGATCCCGTGCAGAGCCAAGAGCGCCTCGTTGACGGCGATCGCGAATACGAAGGTTGCGATCGCGAACTTGAACGGGTTGACGTACCCCGCTCGCCGGCCCACCAGGTAGTAGCGACCCACGCGCCCGGGCTCGGCGCTGAGGTCGCCGACCGTCCGCAGGACCTGGGTGTCGAGGTTTTGCAGCCGCTCGAGCGCGTCCGCAGCCAACCAGCGCAGCTCGAGCCGCTCGTAGTGGTGGGCCTCGCCGCAGGCCGAGCAGTACGGTCCGTACAGGCGCTCGGCGCAGCTCCGGCAGTGACTCGTCGCCGCCGCGTGGGTCCCGCTCTTGGACATGGCGCGACGCTACCACTGTGCGACCATCCCCGCGATGCGCCGGCTCGTGTCCCTCGCCATCTTGCTGCTGCCCGCGTGCGACCCCGCTAGCCCCGGCAGCTTCCCGCCCGAGGATCCCGCGCTCGTCGGCGAGAACGAGGGCGCCGGCGATCCCTACGGCGGCCGGTTCCCGTTCGCCGAGGCCGTCGCGGGGCTCCCCGAGGCCGGGCAGCTCGGCGTGACCTTCGCGACCGACGAAGGCGAGGTCCGCTGCCGCCTGCTCGCGACCGCGGCCCCGCTCGCCGTCGCCAACTTCATCGGCCTCGCCCGCGGGCTCCGGCCGTTCCTCGATCCCGCGAGCGGCACCTGGGTCACGCGCCCCTACTACGACGGCCTGACCTTCCACCGCGCCCAAGCGCGGCAGTTCGTCCAAGCCGGCCGCCTCGGCCGCCTCGGCCGCCTCGGCGAGGCGACCGCGGCCGCGCCCACCACCCTCGGCTTCCGCCTGCAAGACGAGCGCTCGATCGGCACGCTGTTCGACAAGCCCGGCGTGCTCGCCCTCGCCAACAGCGGCGAGCCCCACTCGAGCGCCGCCGAGTTCTTCATCACCACCGAGGTCCTGCGCGAGCTCGACGGGCACTACACGATCATCGGCCGCTGCGAAGACAAGCTGGTCGTCCGCGCGCTCGAGGCCCGCGTGCTCGGGGGCGACGCGCCGGTGATCGAGCGGGTGACGATCACCCGCGAATGACTCGCTGGTCTGGCGGGCAGTCGGGGTCGGGCTCGCGTCCGTCGGGGAGATCGACGACCACACCGTAGTAGCGTGTGGCGAGGTCGGCGTTGCCGAGGGCGGAGTGAAGGTCGCCGAGCTTGTGCGAGGCGATCGCGAGGTCGCGCTGGAGGTCGGCGCGATCGGGCTCGCGCTTGGCGAGGGTCTGGGCGAGCGCGAGGGCCTCTTCGAGGTAGGCGAGGGCGCGATGGATGTCGCCGCGGGCGCGGTGGATGTCGCCGAGCTTGTGCAAAACGACGGAGAGGTCGCGCTGGAGGTCGGCGCGGTCGGGCTCGCGCTTGGCGAGGGTCTGGGCGAGCGCGAGGGCTTCTTCGAGGTAGCAGCTGGCGCGGTGGAGGTCGCCGCGGGCGAGCTGAAGGTCGCCGTGCTTGCGCAAGGAGACGGAGATGTCGCGCTGGAGGTCGGCGCGGCCGGGCTCGCGCTTGGCGAGGGCCTGAACGAGGGCGAGGGCCTCTTCGAAGTAGCGCTTGGCGAGTTCGGCGTCGCCGAGATCGAGGTGGAGGTCGCCGAGCCTGCTGAGGAAGACGCACAGGTCGCGCTGGAGGTCGGCGCGGCTGGGCTCACGTTTGGCGAGGGTTTGGGCGATCAGACGGCCTTCTTCAAAGTAGCGCGTGGCGAGTTCGCCATCGCCGAGGACGAAGTGGATGTTGCCGAGCCTGTGGAAAGCGACGGTGAGATTACGCTGGAGGTCGGCGCGGTCGGGCTCGCGACCGACGAGCTCGCGCAAACTGGCGAGGGCGTCCTCGAAGCAGCGCAGCGCGTCGTCGCTCTTGCCAAGCAAGACATCGACGTCGCCCCAGGCAATCCACGCCGCAGCCAGCGAAGCACCCCCACCGCCCTGCTTCGCTCGCTCGACCCACTGCGCTGCGACGGTCGATGCCTCGTTGGTGTGACCGAGCGCGAGCAACCATTGGACGAGTGTAGCCGCGTCGTCATCCTCCCGCCGTTGCCAGCGAAGCAGCGCGAGCGCCATCGCAACATCGGTGAACCCGCGCTCGACCAAGGCGTCGACTAGCGCCCGGCTCGGCGTCCCCTCGCCCAGCTCGCGCAGCTTTGCCAGCAGCTCTTCGAGCTCGGCGTCGGTCTCGCTGACAAGGCCCCGCGCAGGCCCAGCGTCCAGTTGCCCAGCCCGCGCCGCGTCGATCCGCGCAGGATCGAGGTCCAACCACGCGGCGAGCAAGGCCGGGTGCGGACAGCCGGCCTCGCGCAAGCGCTTGGCCGCCTCGTCCCAATCTGCCAAGCGAGCGTCCAACACCTGCGCGCCCGCGATCGCCACCTTCGGATCGCAAGCCACCCAGGCCAGCGCCCGCCCAGCGTGGGCGAGCGCCATGCGTACGCGCCAAACATCGCGCTCACTTTGGACACCGGTCACCACCGGCAACCCCGGCCGGGCCAGCGCCGCGTGCATCGTCGCGTGATCCCCCGCTGCGTCGAGCTCGATGACCTCCTGCTCCCAGCCCGCCGCGTGCAAGGTCTCGCTGAGCAGCGGCCCTCGCCACACGAGCTCGCCCCCAGCGTCCAAGCCCGCGCGCATGCCCTCGACTACGAAGCTGGCCAAGGTGGCCGGCGGCACCTCGATCACGCGCACCAACCAGCTGACAAAGTCCACGGCCTCCCGCGCGAGCGTGGCGGCGGTCTCGCCGTCGGCCCACAGCACCAGGCGCAGCTCACGATCGGCGATGATCGGCCGATACAGGTTGAGCCAGGTCGAGTCCTCGGCCCGGACCCGCAAGAGCACCCGGCTGCCACGCTCGACCGTTGCGAGCTCCGGCGCGGTCATGCACACGCGCATGATATTGCGATCGTCTTTGGCCCAAGGCGGCGCCGCTGAGAGCACGCGAACCACCGGCCCGAGCCACACGGGGCTGGCCTCGCGCAGGAGCACGAGCATCGCGCCGCTGGAGCGATCGAGGGCCCGCGCTAGCTTGCCGAGCCAGGCGCCGGCTTCAACAGCGACAAGGTCAGCAGCGGGTGCGGATAATACCATGGGTTCTCGTTGGGGTAGGGTAGGAGCCGTTGCTGGCGCAGCAACTCGAAGGCCATGGTGTCCGACGGCAAGCCGTGGGTGGGATCATCCATGACCCGTTTGGCGACCAGCTCGCGGAAGAACGCCACGCCGGGACCGTGCTCCGCGGGCGCCTGTTGGTCGAGCACGGGCACGTTGCACAGCTCGACGGGACGAAAGTCGCGGACGTTTTGCCAGCGCCAGACCCGGGCCCGCGGAGCGCCTCGAGCGAGCGTTCAAACGCCTTGAGCTCGGGGCCCCACTTCTGCCCAAAGCGGTCCTGACCGGCCCGCACGACGACCAACCCCATCAGACCGATCAGCTCCCAAGGCTCGAGCCGGTCGAGCGCGCTGGGGTCACCGACGGTCTGCTCGAAGTGGCTCCACAGATCGACGTACACGACTAGCCGCGCGCGAGCCAAGCCAGCGGCGAGGTGATACAGCTCCGAGGTCTTGCCGTTGCCGACGGTGCCCGCGACGATGTAGCGCGAGTACTGCCCATCGGTCCCGTGACCGCCTCGGCGCAGGCGCTTGTGCAGGCGGTGCATGGAGTCGTAGTCCCGGGGCCGCTGGGCGAACAGGGCGGGATCCTGCGCGGGACGAGCGGGATCGAAGATCCCTTCGATCCGCCGCCAGAACGGGCGCCAGTCGGTTTGGGGGTCGCTCATGCGCCCGGGATGATAGCGCGTGCGACCGCGGCGCCCCTACTACGACGGCAAAGGAGTGGGGTCGCCTGATATATGCAGCATCACTGCGCGACCAAGACCAAGCTCGTGCGCGCCGGCAGCTCCACGCTCGGCCCGGCGACGACCGCCCCGGTCAGGAGGTCCTGAAAGCTCCCGCCCGGCAGCCCGCTCGCGGTCCGGTTGCCGTCCGCGCGGTTGAGCGCGACATAGACCGTGTTGCCGCCGCCGCTCACCGAATAGACCATGGTGTCGGCGTCGGCCGAGAGCGTGGTCCGAGACCCGCGGCGGGTCGCCGGCTGCTCGGCCCGGATCGCGTTTAGGGTCATGACGTGATCGAGCAGGAATTCCTGGCCGGCGCTGTAGCCGTCCCACTGCATGAACCGGCGGTTGTCGGGGTCGCCGGCGCCGGGCATGCCGACCTCGTCGCCGTAATAGATCAGCGGCGCGCCGGGGATCGTCAGGATCACCGTGAACCCGAGGGCCATGCGCTCGAACGGGGCCATGTTGCCGGGGAGCGGGATGTTGCCCCAGGCGAGGTCCTTGCCGTCGGTCCACTCGCTGTTCCACACGGGGTTGTCCTCGGCGAGGTGGATGACCCGGGGGATGTCATGATTGCCGATCCAGGTGCTCATGATCGCGGCACCGTAATAATTGTCGTTGGAGTCCATGAACCCGGCGAGCTCGGACATGCTGCCGTTGCGCATGAGCAGCTTGTTGACGATCTCCATGCGCAACGGGAAGTCAAACTGGCCGTCGAGCATGTTGGGGTTGACGTAGTACTTGATGAGGTCGCGGTCGCCGGTGAAGGTCTCGCCGACCATATAAAAGTGCTCGCCGGTCACGGTCTCGACCTCGGCGCTGACCCGGGCCCGGAGGTCGATCAGCCACTGATCTTCGATGTGCTTGACCGCGTCGAGGCGGAAGCCGTCGGCGTTGGTGTCGGCGATCCACTCGAGCGCGTTGCTCACGGAGAAGTCGCGGGCGCCGGCGTCGGTGAAGTTGAAGTCTGGCAGGTAGGGCGTAAACCAGCAGCGCCGGCCGTCGGCGCCGTCCCAGCCGCAGCCACCACCGCACACGCAGTCGCCGCCTTGGCCGTTGTCGTTGGGCCAAAACCACTGGGGGTTTTGCTGGTAGACCGGCGAGCTGTCATGGACATGGTTCATGGCATAGTCGATGATCACCTTGAGCCCGCGGACGTGGGCGAGGTCGACGAGGTCCTGGAGCTCGGCGAGGGTGCCAAAGTGCTCCTCGGTGGTGTTCATGTCGGCGGGCCAATAGCCGTGGTAGGCCGAATAGTCGTAGCCGTCGGTCCCGGCCCCGCTTTGGTTGGTGTTGTCGAGCGGGACCGTCAGCCACAAGGTGTTGACGCCGAGATCGTTGAAGTAGCCCTCGTCGATCTTTTGGGTCACCCCGGCCCAGTCCCCGCCTTGCCAGTCGGCCATGAACTCGACGCCGATCGGACCGTCGTTGCTGAGGTCGCCGTTATAGAACCGATCGACGAACACGAAGTAGATGATCGAGTCGCGCCAATCGAACTCGCCGATGTTGCCCGAGACGCAGTCCCACTCCTCGCAGGTGCTGCCGGTGAGCGTGGAGTTGAACCCGCCAAAGCCGTCCTCGACGGAGTCGGGGTTGGTTGGGTCGGGGATGTAGTCCTCGCCGCCGTTGATCCTGAATTTGTATTGGACCGGCGTGTTCCAAGGCATGCCCGCGGTCGCCCGCCAGGACCCGGCGCTGAGGGTCATGGCCACGCCCTTGGTCCAGCCGTCGCCAGCGAAGTCGCCGATCAGGTCGACGCTCTGGTAGCCCATGTCGGCGAGGTTGAAGTCGCGATCGCAGCGCTTGTTGGCGTCGGCGCACTCGAGCGGGCCGTCGCCGTCGCCGTCGCCGGGGCCGGAGGTCGTCGAGGTGCTGCCGCCGCTCCAGCCCCCGTCGTCGGGGTTGTAGGTGTCGCTCGCGGGCGGGTCACCGAAGTCGTCGTCGGCCGCGAAGCGATCGACCGAGCACGCGGCGAGCGAGCAGGCCGCGAGCACGAGCGCGAAGGAACATGAGGGGAGCGTTGCTAATTCGTTGCGCACGGTGAGTCCTTGGGCAGCACGATCATGGCCGAGCGAGGTTCGAGGGTGACGCTCGTGGCCCCGTGGAGCTCGAGGGTAACGCCGGTGAGGGCCTCGCGGTATGTGCCGTCGGGCACGAGGCCGCCGGGGATCAGCAGCTCGCGGGGCTCGTCGGCGCGCGAGAGCAACACCAGCGCGGGATCACCCGAACCGGCGAACCGAGCGTAGGCGTAGGTCTGGTCCCCCGCATGAAAGGTCTGGCGCGCGCTCGAGCGCAGCGCCGGCAGGCACCGACGCAGCTGGGCCAAGCGACGGGCGTGCGCGAGCAGCTTGGCCCGCGCCGGCGACAATCCGCCCTCGAATGGCATCACCCGGCGGTTGTCCGGGTCACCGGCGCCCGCGAGCCCGAGCTCGTCGCCGTAGTAGAGCACCGGCATGCCGGGCAAGGTCAGTTGCAGGGTCAACGCCAAGCCGACGCGCTCGAACAACGCGAGGTCATCCTCGGGCTGCTGCGCCGGGGCGTCCCAGGCGTCGCCGCCGGCGTCGCCGACCGCGACCGAGACGAAGCGCGGGACATCATGGTTGCCGAGCATGCGCCCGAGCACCGCGCCCGAGCCCGCGAGCTCGTCGTCGATGTGGTTCAAGAGCGCGTCGAGCTGGGTGAAGCCTGCGGTCTGGCTGGCGAGCGCCTCGCGGATCGCCCACATGGTCGGGAAGTCGAACACGCTGTCGAGCCCGCCAGGCCCGAGGTAGCGGCGCAGCCCGGCGACCCCAGCCGGACCCGCGCCCGTGAACACCTCGCCGAGCAGCAGGCGATCGTCGCCGGGCGCCGAGGCTCGCCGGACCTCGTCGGCGATCCGCCGCGAGGCCGCCCGCGGCATCATCGGGACCGCGTCGATGCGCAGGCCGTCGACCTCGAATTCGGCGAGCCACCACAGCAGCTCGTCGACCGCGAAGTTCATCGCGTCCGGGTGCTCGAGGCGAAGATCGGGCAGGTAGGGCGCGAACCAACAGTCGAGCATGTGGGTCGACCACGGGCAGCTCGGGGTCCCGCACACGCACTCGCTCGGGTGCTCGTTGAACCACCCGGCGTCACGCTGCTCGGCGACGATCGGGTGGGTCTCGTAGACATGGTTGGGGACCACGTCGAGGATCACCGCGATCCCGCGGGCGTGGGCCGCCGCGATCAGCTCGCGCAGGGCCTGCTCGCCGCCGATGCGCTCGTCGACCCGGCGCGAGTCCTCGACCCAGTAGCCGTGGTAGCCCTCGTAGAGCCGGCCGTTGGTCCCGAGCCGGGGCTCCTCGGGGTTTTGATAGACCGGCGAGAGCCACAGGGCGCTGACGCCGAAGGACTCGAAGTAGCCGTCTTCCAAGGCCGCCCTGACCCCGTCCAAGGTCCCGCCCGCGCGCGCGCCCGGATCGGCGGGCGGCTCGAGCCACGCGCCGACCGGGCCGCGAAACCGATCGACGACCACCTGATAGACAATCGCGTCATTCCAGGCCGGCGCGACCGGATCGACGAACACTGAGACCGTGGCCGCGGCCGCCCGGCCGCCGCGATCGCGGGCGACGATCTCGAATGATCGGCGGCCGCGAGCCAGGCCGGCGCCGTGCAGCTCGAACGCGCCCTCGCTCGCAGACGCCGACTCGAGCACGAGGCCCTCGCCGCCAGCGAGCTCGATGGTCGTTGGATCGAGGGGATCGCCCGATTGCCCCCGTAAAAATTGTCCGCGAACGACCAGCCGATCCCCGTCGAGTTCAACGCCGTCAGGGGCCTCGAACACGAGCGCGGGTTGTCCGCAATCTGCGACCGAAAGCCATGACACCTCGCGCCCGTCACTGTCGCGAAAGGTCGTCAGCGGGTTGTGCAGATCGATTCGCCCTGCGCCGCCGTCGACGATCAAGTAGCCGTATTCGCCCGGCGGGAGATCGAGCGCCAGCGCCTGCCAGCCGCCTCCCCGGGCCACCATCGCCGATCCCGGAGCCGCCCAGTCGTCCCAGCTCCCGACCACGCGCACCGCATCGCCGGCGAGCCGTGGCTGAGCCCAGACGATCGCTCGACAGTCGCGCTGCGGCGGCTCGGGGTCGGCCTCGCCGCTGCACGCCGCCAGCGTCCATGCGACCCAAGCCGTCGCTCCGCTGCCTCGCCAGCTCACCGCGATCACTATACCGGTTTTCCAGCGGCGGCTTGATGTAGAGTCCCCGCGGTGGCGATCCACGGCAGGGCCCTCAAAGCGAGCTTGCTGATGACCATGGGCGTGCTGTGCTCGGGCGAAGCTCGAGCGGCAGCGCCCCCGGGTGGCTTCGGCGACGACACCAGCGCGGCTGACCAGGCTGACCAGCCGACCGGCCCCTCGCAGGCCGAGCTCGACGCGTTGATGCGGCGGCTCGACAGCCTCGAGGCCGAGGTCGAGCGGCTCCGGGCCGAGCGAAACGCCCAAGCCCAAGCGCCCGCGCCCGAAGGTCCCGCGCCCGCGCCTGCGCCCGCGCCCGCACCCTTTGACGACCCAGTCGACGATCCAGCGGGCCCGGTCCCGGTCGGCTCCTCGACCGACGGCCAGCGGCCCCCGGACTTCGCCGATGGCTTTCACTTCGGCTCCTACGGCCGGGTGGTCGCGGCCGGCGACGGGCGCGGCCGACCCCCACGCGACGCGGACATCGTCGGCCGCGGCTCGCGGATGGACGAGTCGACCTACGCCGAGCTCGAGCTGCGCCGCGAGGACTACTGGAAAGCGACGGGCGCGTTCACCCGGGTGGTCGCGACGGTCGCCCTGCGCCACCCGATCTTCCACTACAACGCCGAGTTCGACGGGGCGCTGGCCCTGCGCAACCTCTACATCGAAGAGATCGACCTGGGCTTGAAGGGCCTGTCGTTTTGGGCCGGCTCTCGCATGTACCGCGGCGACGACATCTACGTGCTCGACTGGTGGCCGCTCGACAACCTCAACACCATCGGCGGCGGCGCCGGCTACCAGTTCAAGAGCGGCTCGTTCATCAAGGTCCACGCCGGCATCAACCAGCCGAACTCGCGGTTTTATCGCGATCTCTCGATGCGGCCGCTGCCCTACAACCAACCCGGCGAAGCCGAGGTTGCGATCCTCGATCGGCAAAAGCTCATCAGCAGCTACAAGATCGGCCACGTGTTCAAGGTCGGCGAGTCCGGGGGCGTGAAGCTGATCGGCTACGGCGAGACCCACCACATCCGCCCCGGCCAGCGCGAGGTCCCCGGCGCCTACCGGGAGTTCGAGGACGTCCCGGCCGACCGGGGCTACGTCGCCGGCGGCGAGGTCAGCTTGTTTACCGGCAAGCGCAGCACCCACATCAACATGTGGGTCCGCCACGCCTGGGATATGGCGGCCTACGGCGAGTTCGCCTACCCCAGCCAGCTCGCCCCCGATCAGACCACCAAGGGCGCCCGCGAGCTGGTCGTCGCGCTCGGAGGCAACTTCGAGAAGAACGCGTTTGGCGTGATGATGGGCGCCTACTTCCGCCGGTTTCGCAACGCCAGCCCGGACCTCGACATCCACGATCTCAACGAGGGCATCGTGCTCGTGCGCCCGCAGGTGTGGCTCGGCAAGATCGCCGGGATCGCCGTCGAGGCCTCGTACCAGGCCCAGCAGCGCGCGGCGTTCCCCGATCTCTCGACCACCAATTCGGGCCCGCTATACGCGAGCATGGGCCGGTTTGGGTTGATGCCGTTCATCACCCCGGCCGGCCGGGGCTCCTACGCGCGGCCGCAGATCCGCGCGATGTACATGCTGACGCTCCGCGACGACGGGGCCCGCTCGCTCTACCCACAAGACGACGTGTTCAACCAGCGCGGCGTCGACCACCTGATCGGCTTTGGCGCCGAGTGGTGGTTCGGCAGCACCAGCTACTTCCGCGACTAATCGAAAGGGCGACTGACCATGATCCGCAAACCACCCGCTTGGCTCCTCGCCGCCGGCTTGGCCCTCTCGCTCGGCAGCTGCCTCGACTTTCAAGGCCACGACGCGCCGCCCAAGCTGACCACCGAGGTCGACGATTGGCGCGACGAGGTCATCTACCAGATCCTCGTCGATCGCTTCGCCAACGGCGACAACGGCAACGACTACCGGATCCAGCTCAACGCCCCGGCCCGCTACCACGGCGGCGATTGGCGCGGCATCGAAGATCAGCTGCCCTACCTGCAAGAGCTCGGGGTCACGACCTTGTGGATCTCGCCGGTCATCAAGAACGTCGAGACCGACGCCGACGTCGACGGCTACCACGGCTACTGGGCCCAGGACTTCACCCAGCTCAACCCCCACTTTGGCGACCTCGTCGCGCTCCGCCGGCTAGTCGCCGCCTGTCACGAGCGCGGCATGAAGGTGATCATCGACATCGTCACCAACCACGTCGGCCAGCTGTTTTATTACGACATCAACTTAAACGGCAGCCCCGACGAGCAGATCCAAGGCAACGGCTCGACCTCGCCGGTGCTCTACATCAACGAGTACGACCCTGACTTCGACCCGCGCGGGATCCAGTCGTTCACCTCGCTCGGCGAGGCCGGCCCGGCGCCGATCATCTTTGGCGGCGATCCAGCCACCAACCACCTGCCGCCGAACCCCGCGGTGTTTCGCAACCCCGCGGCCTACAACCGCAAGGGCCGGACCATCAACTTCGAGGATCCCGACCAGCTGCTCCACGGCGACTTCCCCGGCGGGCTCAAGGACGTCAACACCAGGCGCTGCGACGTCAAGGAGGCGTTCGTCGACGTCTACGCCAAGATCATCGAGCAGACCAACGCCGACGGGTTTCGCATCGACACGATCAAGCACGTCGAGCACGAGTTTTGGCGCTACTTCAGCCAGCGTGTCCGCCAGCGGCTCGCAACCCAAGGCAAGCGCAACTTCTTCATGTTCGGCGAGGCCTTCGACGGCCGCGACGACTTGGTCGGCTCGTTCACGCTCCAGCTCCCGCCCGAGGCCGTCGAGTTCGAGTGTGCGAGCGGCGGCCCGCCGCTATCCAGCGATCAGCTCGACAGCGCGTTTTACTTCCCCCAATATTTCCAGGCGATCCGCGACGTCTTCCAGCAGGCCCAATCCACCGATCGCATCCAGGCCCTGTGGGAGCAGCGAACCACCACCTGGGGCACGGTCGCGCCGTCCGGCGGCATCGACATCGCGCCGGCCGACATCCCGGTCAACTTCGTCGATAACCATGACGTGCCGCGGTTCTTGTACGACGTCGAGCACCTCGATCTCGACGTCCAGCTCGCGTTGTTGCGCAACGCCTTGGTGTTCCTCTACACGGCCCCGGGCGTGCCCTGCCTTTATTACGGGACCGAGCAAAACTTCCGCGGCGGCAACGATCCGGCCAACCGCGAGGATCTGTGGGACAGCGGCTACGACACCAGCGGCGAGACCTTCCAGTGGATAGCGCGGCTCGCCAAGGTCCGGCGCAACTACGCGTCGCTGCGCCGCGGCGCGGTCAACGTGACCTGGGCGACCAACCGCACCGGCGACGAGGAGGACGCGGGCATCTTCGCGTTCGAGCGCAACGGCGGGTCCAACAAGAACGGCTATTCGCTAGTGGTCATCAACAGCAACCAGATCCACCCGAGCCGGACCGGCTTCGAGGGCGCCGGCATGCCGGTCATCGCCCCGCCCGGGACCGTGCTCGAGGACGTGCTCAGCGGCGCGACTTGGACCGTCGCGACCGACGGCACCGTCGACATCACGGTCGCGGCGATGTCCGCGGCGGTGCTCGTGCCCGCTGGCGACGTCATCTAAAGAGCCCAATTCCATGGTCAGCGTCCGAGCCAAGCAACTGATCAAGCGCTTCGGCACGACCACGGTCTTGCGAGGCATCAATTTGGAGGTCGAGGACGGCGCGTTCGCGGTCTTGGTCGGCCCGAGCGGCTGCGGCAAGTCGACGCTGCTGCGGCTGCTCGCCGGGCTCGAGCGCGCGACCGCTGGCTCGATCTGCTTCGGTGATCGGGACGTCACCGAGCTCGAGCCCCGCGACCGCGACATTGCGATGGTGTTTCAATCCTACGCTTTGTACCCGCACATGAGCGTGCGCCGGAACCTCGAGTTTGGCCTGCGCCTGCGCAACACCGAGTCGACGCTGATGAATTCGCGGGTCGAGGAGGTCGCGCGCATGCTCGACATCACGCACCTGCTCGATCGCCTGCCCAAGGCCCTGTCCGGCGGGCAGCGCCAGCGCGTGGCCATGGGCCGGGCCATTGTTCGTCGGCCGGCGTTGTTCTTGTTCGACGAGCCCTTGTCGAATTTGGACCCTGCCCTACGCGCGCAAGTCCGCGTCGACATTCGCAAGCTCCACGACGAGTTTGGCGTGACCAGCGTATACGTCACCCACGATCAGACCGAGGCCATGACCCTCGCCGACGTGCTCCACGTGCTCGACAACGGCGAGGTCCAGCAGCGCGGGCGCCCCATCGACATCTACCGCGAGCCGGCCAATCGCTTCGTCGCCAAATTCCTCGGGAGCCCGGCCATGAACGTCAACGAGGCGATCCTCGAGCGCGCCAGCGGGCGCTGGACGGTCGGCGATCTCGCGCTCGTCGACCCCCAGGAGTTCGCGGGCTTGGAGCCCGGGCGCGAGCTATTCGTCGGTGTCCGGCCCCACGACGTCACGCTCGCGGGCTCCGAGCCGGCCGACTTGCAGCTCGCGGTCGAGGTCGTCGAGACCCTCGGCCCGGAGCTCACGGTCCACGGCAAGCTCGTGACCGAGCCGGGGTTCGAGCGGCCGTTCGTCGCGGTGCTGCCCGCCGATCACCCGGTCCGTCGGGGCGACGTGCTGCCGCTTCGGGTCGAGCGCATGCACTTATTCGATCGGATCACGGAGAAGACCTTGCGATGTTAAAGCGCTCGGCTATCGCGTTGGTGTTCCTGCTAGTTTGGCTGATCGCGCCGATCGTCCAGGCCAAGCAGCCGGTCAAGCTCTGGCACGCCTACCGCGGCGCCGAGGAGCAGGCCCTCCAAGAGATCATCGCGGCCTTTGACGGGCAGGTCGAGCTGCTCGCCGTGCCCTACGACGCGTTTGGCTCGAAGCTGCAATCGACGGTGCCGCTCGGCGAGGGGCCGGATCTCTATATTGATGCGCACGAGCGGCTCGGGGATTACCGCGAGCGGGGCATCGTCGCGCCGCTGCCCGAGGCGCTCGCGGCCGGGCTCGCGCCGGCGTTCTACGCCGACAAGACGATCGCCGCCGTGACCATCGAGGGCGCGGCGCTCGGGCTGCCGCTCTCGCAAAAGTGCTTGGCGCTCTACGTCAATGTCGAGCTCTTCGCTGGCCTGGGGATCGAGCCGCCGACCACGCTCGAGCAGATCGTCGGGCTCGCCGATCGGCTGCCCAAGGGGACCTTCGCCCTGGCCTACGAGGCCCGCGGCGCCTATGCCCACGCGGCCTTGCTCGCGGCCTTCGGCGGCGCGCTGCTCGACGTCGAGACCAACGATTATAGCTTCGAGGGCCCCGCGGCCGCGCGCTCGCTCGAGCTCGCGGTCGCGCTGATCGAAGCCGGCGTGGTGCCCGAGGACGCCGACGGCGCCCTGGTCACCAACTTGTTCAAGGCTGGCCAAGCGGCCACGGCGATCAGCGGTCCATGGTTGGCGGCCGACCTCGGCGAGCGCGTGGCCTACCGCGTCATGCTGCTGCCGATCGTCGAGGAGACCGGCCAACGCATGCGCCCGCTGCTGACCGTCGAGGCCGCGATGCTCTCGCCCAAGGGCGCGCAAAACCCCGACGCCCTGCGCTTGCTCGAGCACCTCGCGAGCGCCGAGGCGGCGACGATCCGGGCCCAGCGCGCGCGCAGCCTGACCGCCCGCAGCGACCTGCCCCTATCCCAGGATCCGCTCTTGCAAGCGTTCGCCGAGCAGGCCGCGCTCGCTGATTTAACCCCCTCGACCGCGGCCATGCGCGCGGTCTGGGAGCCGGCCAATCGAGCGATCCGCAAGGTCATGCGCGGCGACGTCCCAGCCGACACCGCCCTCGCCGAGGGCCGCCGCCGATTCGACGACGTCCGCCGCCCGCCGCCGCCGCCCGCGTCCCCGACCCCCTTATTGATCGTGCTCGGGCTGCTGAGCTTGTTCGGCGCGGGCGTGTTGGTCCAGCGCGCCCGCCAGCGCGAGGGCTGGACGGACCTGCGCCGCTCGCTGCCGGCCTACGCCTACATCAGCTTGGGCGTGCTCGCCGTCGGGGTCTTGGTGATCCTGCCGATCTTGTTTGGCGCCGGCGCGGCGCTATTCGCTGGCAAGCCCCACGCCATGTACTACGTGGGCCTCGCCAACTTCTACGAGATCCTCACGGCCCGCGGCGCGCCGCTGCTCTCGAGCGGATCATTTTATGTGGTGCTCGCGGTCACGGTGTTGTGGACGGTGGTCAACGTCGCCCTGCACCTGGGTATTGGCATGGCCTTGGGCATCGCCCTCTCGCGCCCGGCCATGCGCCTGCGCGGGGTCTACCGGGTGCTGCTCATCGTGCCTTGGGCGGTCCCGAGCTACGTCACCGCCCTGGCTTGGCGCGGCATGTTCCACCGGCAATTCGGCGCCGTGACCGGGGTGATTCACGCGATCAATGATCTGTTCGGCGCCAGCCTCGAGCCGATCGCTTGGTTCGCCCGATTCTCCACGGCGTTCACCGCCAACGTCGCGACCAACGTCTGGCTGGGCTTCCCGTTCATGATGGTCGTGACCCTCGGCGCGCTCACGGCCGTGCCCAAGGACGTGCTCGAGGCGGCCGAGGTCGACGGCGCCACGCGCTGGCAGCGATTGACGCGGATCACCTTGCCGATGATCGCCCCGACCATGATCCCGGCCGTGACCCTGGGCGCGATCTGGACCTTCAATATGTTCAACGTCGTGTTCCTCGTGTCCGGCGGCGAGCCCGACGGGACCACCGACATCCTCGTGTCCGAGGCCTACCGCTGGGCGTTCACCCGCGAGGCGCAATACGGCTACGCCGCGGCCTATGCCGTGTTGATCTTCTTGTTGCTCTTGTTCACCAGCCGGCTCACCGATCGCTTCATGCTCGGGAGCAAGAGGGCCTCGCAATGACCCCGCGCCAACGCGACCTGCTCGAGTCGATCGGCTCGCACGGCTTGGTCCTGCTCGCCGTCGGCTTCTCGCTCTACCCGATCTTGTGGGTCGTCAGCCTCGCGTTTTCGGGCGCGACCACGCTCGCGCCCCAGGTCTTGCCGATCCCCAGCGAGCCGACCTTGGAGCCCATGCGCGAGGTCATCGGCGCGACCCGGATCGAGGCCGACGGCGGCGAGATCTGGCTGTTCGGCCGGCAACTCGCCAACTCCGTGATCGTCTCGCTGGCCACGGCCTTGGTCGGGGTCGCAATCGCGATCCCGACCGCCTACGCGTTCGCCCGCTTTGACTTTGTTGGCAAGCGCGGCGGCATGCGGGTGCTGCTCGCCACCCAGATGTTCCCGGCGGTCGCCAGCGCGGTCCCGCTGTTCATGATCCTCGAGGCCCTCGATCTCCTCAACACCCGCAGCGGCCTGGTCCTGTGCTACGCGAGCACCTCGATCCCCTTCGCCGTATTTCAGCTGCGCAGCGCGTTCGAGGCGATCCCCGAGGATCTAGAGGAGGCCGCGATGGTCGACGGCGCGACCCGGTTTCAGGCGTTCGTGCGCGTGGTCTTGCCCGTCGCCCGGCCGGCGATCGCCGTGACCTTCTTGTTCGCGTTCATGACCGCGTACAACGAGTTCATCCTGGCCGCGACGCTGCTCAACGACGAGCGCGCGTTCACCCTGCCCGTCGTATTGCAGCGCTTCATCGGCGAGTATGACGCGCGCTGGGACTTGTTCGCCGCCGGAGCGATCGTGGTCTCGCTGCCGGTGATGTTGTTGTTTTATCAGGTCCAGCGCCACATGGTCGCCGGACTCGGCGCCGGCGGCGTCAAGGGGTAGGGCCATCGAGCGACGCGCCGGCGCGGCGTGTCAGTACTCGCAGCCGCCGACATGCCACTTGGTCACCCGACATGCCCATCGGCGCATACGGAGCCGCGCGAGCTCAGCTGGTCCGTACCGCCGGCGTCCGCAGGCCGGTCAGCCTCACGAGCGGGCCATCAGCATCCAATCCAGGGTCTCGCCGAGGCGCATCGGCGTGCCGTCCCACTTTGGATAATTGGTGCTCGGATCAATGTGCAGATTCGCGTCTTGCAAGAAGCCGTCGAGCTCTTCGAGTTCGCGCCCGGTCGCGGCG
>Ga0114946_10000574_pt1 | contig 24819 bp, 10 predicted proteins | sample WalLakDeSediment_FD_88676 | JGI IMG/M metagenome (GOLD analysis project Ga0114946, IMG submission 88676) | Lake sediment microbial communities from Walker lake, Nevada to study Microbial Dark Matter (Phase II) - Walker Lake 11/02/13 Deep Sediment | ecosystem: Environmental > Aquatic >... | reverse complement strand
CCTCCGGCTTGGTGGCTATTCATGGATCGCCCCTCCGGCTTGGTGGTTATTCATGGAACGCCCTCCGGCTTGGTGGTTATTCATGGAACACCCTCCGGCTTGGTGGCTATTCATGGAACGCCCTCCGGCTTGGTGGCTATTCATGGATCGCCCTCGGGGTGGTGGTGGTGGTTCATGGATCGCCCTCGGTGCGGTGGTTCGTGGAAAGCCATCATAACATAACAGGTCGATTCATGGATCGCGTCTTCGAAACGTTGGCGGTTCATTGATCGCCCCTCAGTCAGCGCAGTTCATGGAAAACCATCACAGCAGGTCGATTCATGGATCGCTCCGCAGTTCGGTGGGCTATTCATGGATCGCTCCGCAGTTCGGTGGGCTATTCATGGATCGCCCCTCGGAGTGGTGGCTGTTCATGGAACGCCCTCCGGCTTGGTGGCTATTCATGGAACGCCCTCCGGCTTGGTAGCTGTTCATGGATCGCCCCTCGGAGTGGTGGCTGTTCATGGAACGCCCTCCGGCTTGGTGGCTATTCATGGAACGCCCTCGGGTTAGCGCAGTTCATGGAAAACCATCATAGCAGGTCGATTCATTGATCGCGCCTTCGAAACGGTGGCGGTTCACGAACCGCCATCGGTCGGCAGGTCGAAGCATACCATAGGAAAAGTCATACATGAGCCGCTCGCATCGCTTCGTGATGCAGCGAAACAAGGCATAAAGTTGAAATGCGGTGCATTTTTATACAGGCGACACGTAAGAAAAAGGCGGCCCTATGACCGCCCGATACAAATGTACTTGCAAAGGAAGAACTACTTCACATAAGGAAAATCGTAACAATCGTTTCCCGCGTCGAAATGTATCTCGCCTGCGTTTTTCATTCGTTGCCAAATCATGGCATTGGTGCCGTACAATAGACTTTTCACATCATAGCCCATGACGCGTAAAACAGCCGCAGCATTGGCGCTGGTTTGGCCCGTGTAACAGTACAATACGATGGTTTTGTCGGTTGGCAGCGTTTTAAGTGCTCCCGCGAGCGTTAAATCCACCTTCGGTGTATACTGAATGGCACCGGGAATGTGGCCCAGTGACGTGTATTCCGCAACCGGCCAGTAATTAATTATATAATACTGCGCTGGATTCGTGAATACTGTCGCAACATCGATAGTAGCGTTGGAGAATCCGTCAGCATGTACCGCAGTGACACGGTCCTTGAGAATCTCGCTTCCGGTTTTTTTACCGGTATTGATGTTCGGGAGATTACCGGCTGCTGCTTTTGGATGCTCCGTCGTTACAAACTGACCTTCTTTATCGCTGTTGAGTTTGGAGGTGATGATGTCGAAATCGCTGTGCCACGATGACATGCCGTACTTCATGGAAAATGCATTGTTGTACCCGCCCATGCGTAGAAGTGCAGTGATCCACCCTGCGTTTTGTCCGGTGTAGCACACGGCCACGATTTTTTCGTAGTTGGCCATGTTTATACCAGCAATATGTGTCAGAACATCCGTTATCGGAATGTTGACTGTTCCCTGTATATGCCCTTTGGCGTAGTCGGCGACCGTGCGCGTGTCGAAAATATAGAATTTCTTTGCGCCGTTGATGTCTTCGTACACCTCTTGGGCTGTTACAATTGCCGGAGACGCTGTGTTAAGATAATTGCCGTTCTGTCCCTCCAGCTCCTGGATGAGTAAGGTGGCTTCGTTTACGGACGGTGTGATCGGATCGTCGTCTTCGGAACATGCGCTAGTGAACGCAAGCAATCCCGGCACGAGAATGACTATGACCGTGTAACGGCGAAGAAATTGCAGGTAGAATGACATAAGTGCTCCTTACGGATACAAGTGGTATGAAAGTGGTTGGTTGTTGTTGTTTACTCGTTAGTTCCAGCTTGCTGGGAGTGCGTTGTCAACGACGACGGACGCGTTGGCGTCCTTTTCCCATTGTTCGTTCAGATCCGTACTGAACAAGAACCACTGAGCGTTTTTTCCGTCCTTGATGTGGCATGCCTCAAAGCAGGATTGACCAGCATCCACCTCGGTTCTTGGTGTCCAACGCTTGATGTTGTGGGGTGTCGCCAAACGGTAGGTCGGATGCGAGGCGAATTGATTCATGGTCGGAATACCGAAATTGCTCCAGGTATCGGGCGCGGCAGGGCCTTGGCGCAGCACGACGTATTTGAATCGCTTGACGGTCGACAGAGGATTTTTCCCGATTTTGAAGCCCATGTACGGGCCGTTTCGTACTCCGCTTCCTACATGACAACTTCCACAGTTCTGATAATCCTGTGAATGGCACCCTTGACACGAAATGGTGTTCCAATGTACAGAGTGAAAGGCGTTGGAGTTGTTTTTATCACCGTGGCACTGTTCACATTTGGGGAGATTGGATACGGAGTATCTCTGCTCGTATTGCCTACCCGTTCCGTGCATCTCGTCGGCTGTATGACAGTTGGTACATTGACTCCCGGGGAGTTTCAGGTAGTGTACATCAGGACCCACGCCGAAACCTTCACCGAAATAGGCGTGGCCAACCCGTGCGGAATGACAGGCGGTGCAGTTGAGGCGCATGTCGGGTTTTTTCTGAAAGTCATGTGCTGCAAGAAAACCTCCACCAGCTTGCCGAGGTCGCATCACGTGACATTCTCCACATGATGCGTGGCATTTCCCGCAGTTTTGGTCGTACCCCAACTTGAGTTGTTCAGGGTAGTTCTCGTAACTAGGGAAACCGGCGCGGTCAGCAACCATACGCTTCTGACCGAAACCCTGTGTGTGAATGCTGTTTTTATCGCGTGCGGCAATCGATGGATGGCAGTTGCCGCAGTACTTGTCGGGTTCCCGTGAAGGACTTTTCACGAAATTTGTCCCATGGGCCTCATGCTTGTCTTTCGCAGGTTCCATCCCACCATGGCAGTTGACGCAGGCAAGTTTCCCATGCGCCGAAGCGAGAAATTTCTCGCCGTTGTTTCCGCCGATATACACTTTGGCCCAGGCTTCCATTTCCGGAAGCGTCCCACCGCAGCCTCCCTCGCCGTTCGTGGGCGGCGGGTTCGGATCCGCGACGAGTTTCAATGTCGCCTCGTCACTGTGACAGCCGATGCAGGTCGTCACGTCTGCCTTCGGCTGAAGAGGGTTGGGAATAGTTCTGTCACTGTCATCGCAGGCGGCGACGAACAGGATCCCGAGCAGTATGCCGAGAAGGTGTTTCATGTGTTTCATAGGTGCTCGATTCCTAGTGTATGAAGAAACGGTGCTGAATGAACGATGTACATAGAAAGTAATAGGATATTTATACCTTCATACCTGTTCAAAAATACATCAAAAGATTAATAGAAGCAAGTGTTGATGCTAAAAATAATTGACGGGCGAAGCGATTCGAAAACGCACAATATCGCTTAGGTAAACAGAAAAACTTTTACGGCGAGTAGATTGATATGATAGGGAATGCGCTGGAACGGGAAGTGCAAAGTTCACGAGCTGCCACTCGCGTAGCACGCATGTCGATTGTTCATGGATGCGTTGTGACGAAAGGTAGCATTATCCCGTAAGTGAAGCCGTGTATCCTTCCACTCGCTGCATTTCAATCGTTCGCTTCGCTGCGAAATATCTCCTGCAAACTGTGTACGTCGAGAGGACCGGCAATCAGACGCCTGATCCCACGAAGTGCCGCTCTGGCTCCGGAAAGCGTTGTAACCACGGGAACTCTATGCCGAATGGCAGCCCTCCCGATTTCATGCTCGTCTTCGCGTGCGGTCTCACCCAAGGGTGTGTTGATCACGAGATGAATGTTGCCGTTTGTAATTGCATCTACGACATGCGGGCGCCCCTCCACCACTTTGTTGATTTCGTGAATGGTGATTCCATTGTCGCGCAATACGGCTGCGGTTCCGCGGGTTGCATACAGCGTAAACGGCAATTCGAGAAAATCCCGAGCGATGGATATGATCGCATCCTTGTCGTGATCGTTCACTGAGATGAATACATTCCCGCTCGTCGGTAGCTTGTTGCCGGCGCCGATCTCGGCCTTGGCAAATGCCGCCCCCCAGCCCTTATCGAAGCCAATGACTTCACCCGTGGATTTCATTTCGGGTGAGAGAAAGACGCTTTGCCGGGGAAATTTGTTGAAAGGAAATACCGGCTTCTTAACAGCGATCATTCCATTGTTGCGAGGTGGTGAGAGTTTGAGATCGCTTAGAGACATGCCCGCAGCTAGTTGCGCAGCATAGCGTGCAAGGGGAATGTCCATTACTTTGCTGACAAAGGGGACCGTCCGACTAGCGCGCGGATTCACTTCGAGCACATACACTGTTCCACGCTTCATTGCGAACTGAATGTTGATCAGTCCCACAGTCCTCAATGCGATTGCAAGCTTGCGCGTGTACTCCTCTATCATCGCGCGTTCGTCGGGCAGCAGATGATATGGCGGAATCACGCACGCCGAATCTCCGGAATGAATTCCCGCTTCCTCGATGTGTTGCATAATTGCGCCTACGAATACATCCGTTCCATCGCAAAGAGCATCGACGTCGAATTCAAAAGCATCTTCCAAAAAAGAATCGATGAGAATAGGTTGGTCAACTGAAATAACCGCTGCTCTCCTTACATACTCCCGCAAGGAATCATTGCTGTAAACGATGTCCATACCGCGTCCGCCGAGTACGTACGAGGGTCTGACTAGTACAGGATACCCGATGCGTTCCGCGATCGCAACTGCTTCGCTCTCGGAATACGCCGTGCCGTATTCGGGTCGTGGAATGTGCAATTGGTCTAGAATGCGTCCGAATTTCTCGCGATTTTCCGACAAGTCGATGGCTTCAGGAGACGTGCCGAGTATTGTTACACCCGCTTCCTTGAGACGACGCGCGATATTCAGCGGTGTTTGTCCGCCGAATTGTACCAGGAGCCCGTCGGGTTTCTCGAAATCGACAATGCTCATGACGTGCTCAAAGGTCAGGGGCTCGAAATACAATCTATCCGAAATATCGAAGTCCGTAGAAACAGTTTCGGGATTGCAGTTCACCATTATCGTGCGATACCCAATATCCCGAAGACCGAATACGGCCTGCACACAGCAATAATCGAATTCGATTCCCTGTCCGATTCTGTTAGGACCACTACCGAGAATCATGATGCTTCTTTCCTTTATGGCCTCGATGTCGTGCTCCTGCTCGTATGTCGAATAGCAGTACGCAGTGCGGGCTTCGAACTCCGCCGCACACGTATCTACTTCCTTGAAAACAGGAAGTATGCTAGCGGCAAGCCGAGCACGACGAACCTCGTCTTCGGTACTCTCGAGTTGTCGGGCGATCTGAGAGTCACTGAAGCCCTCTCGCTTCAGGTGACGCAATACGTCCGCGTCCAGGGACATATCTCGCGATAACGCCAGATCGCGGATTTGTCGTAGAAACCAGCGGTCGATTCGCGTGACGTCGTATAGTTCCTCAACGTCAGCTCCTTGTACGAACGCTTTCCAGACTTTAATCAATCTGAATGCCGTCGGGAAACGCATTTTTCTCATATCGAGCGGACGCCCCGCGCCGTCGATCGATTCCAATCCGTGAAGCCCCGTTTCTAGTGATCGAAACGCTTTCTGTATGCTCTCGCGGAAAGTACGACCTATGGCCATCACTTCGCCGATACTTTGCATCTGAATACCAAGTATGCCATCGGCTGTCGGGAATTTCTCGAAATCGAAACGGGGGATCTTTGTCACAACGTAGTCGATGGAAGGTTCGAATGCCGCAACTGTGGTACCGGTAATATCATTTGTTACTTCGTCCAAGGAATAGCCTACGGCGAGTTTCGCGGCAGCCTTGGCAATAGGAAACCCCGTCGCTTTCGACGCGAGTGCGGAACTGCGACTGACTCGTGGGTTCATTTCTATCACCACCATCCGACCAGTTTCGGGATGAACGGCGAATTGCACATTCGAACCCCCTGTATCCACTCCGATTGCACGCAAGCAGAGGCATGACCAGTTTCGCATGGTCTGATACTCACGATCAGTCAGAGTTTGCGCCGGAGCGACGGTAATGGAATCTCCCGTATGAATGCCCATGGGATCGAGGTTTTCGATGGAACATACGATGATGACATTGTCCATGCAATCGCGCATCACTTCCATCTCGAATTCCTTCCATCCCAGAAGTGATTCCTCGATCAACACTTCATTAATAGGGCTGGCATCAAGTGCGTTTTTCACCAATTCTCGATATTCGTCGATGTTGTACGCAATGGATCCGCCTGTCCCGCCAAGCGTGAACGAAGGTCTGATAATCGCTGGAAATCCGACACTCTCGATAAGTGTCGTCGCTTGTTCTAAACTACGGGCGAATCCCCCCTTGGCGGTGTCTAAACCAGCATCGAGCATGGTTTGTTTGAACAGACTGCGGTCTTCGGCCTTGCGAATGGCTTCGACATCGGCACCTATCATCTCGACGTTGAAACGATCAAGTATTCCTCTATCATGCAGCGCAACAGCAATGTCAAGAGCAGTTTGCCCTCCGACAGTAGGGAGTAGTGCATCCGGTCTTTCCTTCTCGATAATGGACGCGAGTATGTCGGGTGTGACCGGTTCGAGATAGGTGGCGTGCGCCATGCTGCGATCCGTCATGATTGTCGCAGGATTAGAGTTGACGAGAATTATCCGGTACTCTTCGGCACGAAGTGCTCGGCAGGCTTGCGTGCCGGAATAATCGAATTCACACGCCTGCCCGATGACGATTGGGCCAGCACCGATGATAAGTATAGAGTTGATATCGTTACGACGTGGCATGTTTCTCCATTAGTGAAATGAAATCACGAAAGAGATATCTGGAGTCATGTGGCCCGGGTGCCGATTCCGGGTGGTACTGTACGGAAAAAGCGGGGTGCTTCGTGCTTCGAAACCCTTCCAACGTACCGTCGTTCAAATTCCAATGCGTTACTTCGCAAGCAGTGGGCAAGGTGTCAGGGTCTACCGCGAAGCCGTGATTCTGGCTCGTTATCTCTACAGTACCACTCTCTGTATTGCGAACCGGATGGTTGCTTCCCCGATGTCCGAATGGCAGTTTATACGTCTTGGCACCAAGCGCCAATGCGAGCAATTGATGCCCTAGACAAATTCCGAATATCGGCCTGTATCCCATTAGCGACCGTACAGTATCGATGCCGTAGCCCACCGCCTGTGGATCGCCGGGACCGTTGGACAGGAAAATTCCGTCCGGGTCGGTGGCGAGTATGTCCTCTACTGAAGCACGAGCGGGATGGACGGTGACTTCGCATCCGTGCGCGGTGAGCATGCGCAAAATGTTTCGTTTAATCCCGTAATCGATAGCCGCTACACGATACAGAGGCGCTGCCACGTTTTCCGTCCACGCGTACGATTTCGTACACGAAACCTCAGTAGCAAGATCCATCCCATGCATTGAAGGTATCTCTCGGACACGGTCGAGAACTTCATCGAGTGGCCGGTTCGCGGGGCAGATGATACCGTTCATCACACCGTTGCTTCTAAGTCTTTTTGTCAGCGCACGGGTATCTATCCCTTGAATTGCAACAATACCGTTGCTTTCCAGCCAAGCGGGAAAGGATGCTGTCGCGCGATGATTCGAAGCCGCTTCCGAGAATTCCCGGACGATCAGACCTGCAGCCTGGATTCTGTCACTTTCCATATCGTCGTCATTGACCCCGAAATTTCCGATATGCGGATACGTCATTGCGATGATTTGCCCACGATACGACGGATCGGTAAGTATTTCCTGATAGCCCGTCATGCTTGTGTTGAAGCAAAGCTCACCAGTAGCCTCGCCTTGGCACCCGAAGGCTGTGCCGCGGTAAACCGTACCGTCCTGAAGAACGAGTACAGCACTGTATTTCATTTGTATCTTCGTCTAGTTGAAAAAAATCTACATCAGAAGAATATACAAGAACAATGCGGATATGGAAAGTGGGTTTTTCGAACTCTCGGGGGAAAGCGTGCGGTCCGACACAACCCGCATTGACGTGAGGGATTCGTGTTGTCGGGAATAGCGTGCTCGCATGGGGATTGGTCCGTGAGTAACTTGGGAGTCACTTCTGCAGGTGAACGTGTTGCCTTGCGTCGTTCATCTCCACGTGATGAGAAATACATATTACCTCTGTCGTGTGCATCGATGCATTTTTCAGGTGGTTTCGTCATGTCACGGCTTTTCAGATTGTGGCAGCAAACGAGATGTGTATTCAGCATGCTGTTGACGGCAAGAGATGTGAAGTCGCGAGGTCGCGCACACGAAATGCTTTTCATCAATTACCCCAGATGAAAACCCAATGATGCTTGAGTCACGTGCTGAACGCGAAAAACGTTCTGAAATGTCGTGGAGCAGCATGCATCATTGAAACTTCGCGGTGATGCGACATTATGGTGCATGTCTTGCGAGTGGCAGAGACGAATAACTGAAGGAAGAACGCATCATATTCCCAGCGTACACCGAAGAGTTCATCGCTAGCTTGACTCCACGGAAGTAATCAAGTAAAACACATGCGGAAATAGGAATATACGAGGACATCATCTCTATAGGCAGCGCTTTCCTCAACGTGTTTGGGAATACGTAAAAGTACCGTCACACATCCGCACCATGTACATCGACTGCGACGTTACGCAATATGAAGGCTTCCTTTCTCATCAACTAGTGGGAATCGGAGAAAAAACAACCCCCGCGAATCCGCGGGGGTATAATGCTTCCACATGTTCGAGAGTGATTATTTCACCACGGCCATGGTTGTTGCAACTGTATTGGTGGATGTCACCAACACCAGTCTATACAACCCCGGTGAAAGTGCGTGCGTGACAATTGTTGTGGAATAATCACCTGCGGATCGCACGCCTTCGTTGCTGGAGAGGACTTCACGGCCGAGGACATCGTACACCTTCAATTCGATTCTATCAGTGCGGTCGATAGTGTAGTTTACTCTTGCTTGATCGATAACGGGATTTGGGTACATCGACATGAGAGCAGAAGGTCTCGCATTCTCATTTCGGTCAACTGATGTCGTTGAGATGAGTTGTATGACAGTACCGTCTTCCAGCGCGGCGAAGAGACCGAGTTCGGGGCCATTCTGGTTGTCGCCCGGAGACAGAAAACCCGAAGCGAACACTGTCGCCGAAGCTCCATCCATGTTCCGCAGATCGGCTCTGAAGAAACCGACAATAACGGATGGATTGCCTGCAGGGGTGATATCGAGAATATAATCAGCCGCCGGAAGCGCGAAGAATGGTGAGAAGTTGCCGTAGGAGAGGTCTTCGACTATCGAAGACGCATTGCGAACGAGCACGTCAACCGTCGGCGCATCGGTGACCCCATGGAACACCGTCAGATCGACATCGCTGCTTGCTTGCGTTACTTCGATGAACTCAATATTGAGGTCGATTGGCATACCGTCCGGGTTTTCGGCGAAATTCGACGGCGTTTTCACTCCTGTCACAATCGCGACGTACCATCCGTCGACACTGAGTGTCACTGGGAATTGCGCGAAGACGTCATTTACCGAAGAGCTATTTGCCGGAGCTATGCCTATTGTCAGTTCAGCGCCGGCGAAAATATCGATGAACGGGGTCGCCGAACGGAACGCCAGATCGTCGATAGCATGAATGTCGTCAACGTACACGTCGACGACATCTATTTCGGGGTCGGCCGCGCTGTGTATTACCTGCAAGCGTGCGATACCTGTGGTGGCCGACTGGAACTCCATCACGAAGCCGTCCGGCAGGGCGGCGAACAATCCGAGCTTGGGTCCGTTTTTATTCACAAGGGGCTGAAGAAAGCCGGATGAGAAAACAACCGCAGCCGCACCACCAAAATGGGAAAATCTGGCATAGTAGGAAGCTAAGATTGCCGTACCGCCGGTTTCCACAAGATCAATGATGTAGTCATCGGCGGGCACATCGAAATATGCGCTCAGCTCTCCGTACCTCACATTCTCGAGTATGGGTCCGACACCTCGAGCTACTACGTCGACGGACGGCACATCGGTTGCGCCTTGCAGAATAGAGACGTTTAGCAGGAACGGGTCACCTGAACTTTCTGTTGCCAAGTCGGTGAAAAGGACCTCGAAGCTGATGTCTTCGCCGTCAGGATTGCTCATGAATCCCACTGGGTTGAGCACGCCCGTGGCGATGCCAACGTAGCTTTTACCGGCCTCGAATTCAATTGGGTAAGACCGTATCGCATCCAATGACGAGGTGCTATTGCCCGGTGCAATCGTGATTATTACTTCGACATCAGTCTCTACATCCATGAACGGAGTTGCAGTACGGAATTCGAAATCATCGTACACCAGGACGTCGTCGATGTAAATATCGATGAACTCCAGATCCGGATCGGCGGCGTTATGAATCAATTGCAGCCTCGCACCCGGACTCGTTACAAGCGGAAATTCCCTGACGGTACCATCGGGGAGTGCCATGAACATACCGAAAGCGGATCCATGCTGATTGGCGGCCGGATCGAGAAATCCCGAGAAGAAAACAACAGCCGCGCTCCCACCGTACCAAGACATGTCAGCTTCGAATGAGCCGAGCACAATGGAATTGTCTTCGCTGAGGACAATGTCGAACGAGTACACCTCAGCAGGTACCTCAAAGTACGATGACAGATCACTGTATGCGATATTGTCAAGCAGGGTCGCTATTCCGCCATAAACAATGTCTAACGCCGGAGCATCCATGCAGCCATGGAATACCGATATCGCCATGTTGTCGCCATCTGATGAGAGTTCCAATCCTTCGTCCGTAGTGATCAAAGCAAAGTCAATCGAACGTCCATCGGGATTGGATGAATAACCGGAAGCATCCATCACGCCTGTTGCAATGATGACGTATGTTTCATCCTCATCGAGCACCAACGGGTAGGTCGCGAATATCTCGTCGGAAGATGCGCTGTTGCCGGGAGCGATGCCGAGTTCGACTTGTGTTCCGGCAGGTATGTCAAGAAACCAACTCGCGCCTTGGTAACGCAGATTCCTGAGAACGCGATCCGTGTCTATGTAGATATCCACGACGCTGACAGCAGGGTCGGGTGAATTGTGAATGATCTGCAAACGTGCGGTTGTTTGCGCTTCGAGTGGCGAGTTGAACGCCAGAATGGCGAAAAGCAGCGTCGGGATAAGGATGAAAGTTCTCATAACAAAACCTCCAATATGTTGCATAAGTGTGGCGACGGCGCGTGCATATACGTACAGGATAATGATATCATATTAGCAGATAACTTGCAAACGTTGCGCGATTGTGCATGGGTACATTCGAATCGAGAAAAAACACTGGATTCGCCAAACATGAAATCATACGTGGGTGTGCGACAATTTTGTATTGATTGCACGAAGCAGCAAATATCCGTATATTCTGATAGCGATACCACTAACAGACACTCCGGAGGCTTCATGTCAACTACCATCAACGCCCTTCTCCTTGAACGTGATGCGATCATCGAGCAACTCCGCTCCATCAAGCATTTCCGGCGCGGTAGCGTCACACTCCATTCCCGCGCCTGCGGGAAGCCAACCTGCCGTTGCGCACACGACCAGACAGCAAGGCATGAGCAATACATCTGGTCGGTCTCCATTGCTGGCAAGACCCATTCGAAACATCTCCATCCCGGCCCGGAAGTTGCCAAGTATGTCGAGGAAACCGAACGCTACCGCGAGTTCAAGCAACTGGTCGAGCAACTCACGCGCATCAACGAACAAATCGCCGCGGCCCAACCGGTTGCCATGATCGACGATGCCGACGATCTCGATGCATTGAAAAAAAAACTGCGCGCGAAATTATTGAAGCAACCCAGCGCGAACTCCAGCGCGTGATCGACCTGGCAGTGAGCGCCATGACGTCGGACGACCACCCTGATCTCGACGCGATCGAGACCGCGCTGCGGGCAAGCATGCTCGAGATCGGCACCACGACGTTGGAGTCGCTGCTTGATATCATCGCACGCAAGCACACAGCCGAACCGGCCACCTGCGCGTTGGGTCACCGACCGCAGCACGCCGGGTGCCGCCCGAAAACGATCATGACTATTCTCTGCCGCGTTGTCCTGCACCGCGACTGGTATCACGACCCGGTCTGTGGATGTGGCCATGCGCCGATCGACCGTCTCCTCGGTATTGACGGCACAAAGTTCAGTCCCGGGCTCCGCAACATGACGGCCTATGTCGGGGCGGTGGACTGCTTCCGGGAAGGGAGCAAGCATCTCCGCCACCTTGCAGGGATCCCGGTTCCGGCCAAATCGATCGAACGGGTCTCTCAGCGCGTCGGTCCGCGGATCGAAGCGTATCGCCGCGCGCACACGCCCGACAGCGATGTGCGCTCCGGCAGTGCCATCGCGGGGATCGAGACGATGTACGTCATGATGGATGCACCCGGCATCCCGGTGCTCCGCAGTCAGACGCACGGACGCAAAGGCAAGGGTGCCGACGGCCAGGCGAAAACGCGTGATATGAAGCTCGGATGCGTCTTCAGACAAATCCGGCTCGATGCCGAGGGCTATCCGGTCCGCGATGATGCCACAACCACGTATGTCGGCACCTGTGAACCCGCTGCCTCGTTCGGGGTGCGGCTCGAGCATGAAGCACGCGTCTGCGGTCTCACACATGTCCGGCGCGTCTGTGTCATCGGCGACGGAGCAGCATGGATATGGAATCTGGCGGACGAGCATTTCCCCACGGCAACTAGAATCATCGATCTCTACCATGCACGCGAGCATTACCTCGACGTAGCGAAACTTGTCTTTACTGCCGAGAGCAGGGCGCATACGGAATGGACGAGCGCTCGAAAACGGGAACTTGATGCGGGCAATGTCACGGCCGTCGTGAACGCACTCGGACGACTGACATCTCGTTCGAAGAAGGCACGGAAGGCGCGAGATACTGCGATGCAGTATTTCTGGAAGAACGCGGATCGGATGCGATACGCCGAGTATCGCGCGAACGGACTCTTCGTTGGATCGGGAGTGGTTGAAGCGGGCTGTAAATCCGTGGTGGGCAAACGCCTGAAACAATCCGGGGTGCATTGGACGGTTCGTGCAGCAGAGAATATCCTCTCGCTACGCTGTGGAATGCTGGGGCAATGGTGGGATGATTTCTGGGAAGATGCAAAGAGGCGTGATTCGATCTACAAATTTGTCGCACACCCCACTGCTACTCCTCGCTATGTTTTTTCCGTACGAGTCGATATTTTACAGCACCTCGTATTCAGCAAGAACGGAGAATATTATGCGTTCGGTTCTTTTCGTGGTGTTCATTTCATTCTTTCTCGCGGGTTGTGGCGCGACAATTGATCCGCTTCTCCAAAGTAGGGTAGAGGAATGGCATAGAAAGTCATCCATGGAGCAGTACGGTTTAGAGCGGGGGGAAGCCAGCGCGTTCGAGCGTCCCATGCCTCTGGCCGTCGGTCAGTATACGTCGTACAGATTGTCTGATGGCGATAAGCGCTCAGTACTCAGAAGTGCTGTTGTCGGAGAGCATGAAGACGGCTGGATTATCGAATCGTACTCATTGACGCCGTCAGTCGAATCGACGACGCAAATGCTTGTAACAGGTTTGGACAAAACCTGGGAAACACTTGATCCGACACATCTCGATATACAATGGGTGAAGACGAAGCAGGGCGACGGCGATGTCAAGACGGTGGAGGGTACGGCTCTTGCCATGACGAAGAAGACGTACAGAAACATGCTCGCTAACGTGTTCTTTCATTACGAGAGTATCGAAGGGACTGCCGCTGTCAGGGTTCCGGCGGGAACCTTCAACGGGTGTACAAAGGCGGTGACCACAGTTAAACACATATTCTGGTCGAACACGGTTGAATCTTACTACCACAATGTCGTACCCCTCAGCGGAATCGTGCGCTCGCTATCGCTAGATGACGGTGCCCTGATGGAACTGGTGGAGTTCGGTACGAGTGGGGCAACGGCATCGTTCTAGGCAGATCACGCCAGCTTGCCGGCCACAATTCGACGACTGTTATGCGGCTGGCTGCCCTGCCGGGAATCCCTCCCGTAACTATCCGTAGCGGAGCAACGCGACTGATGCGGCACTGATACGCGTGCGAGGAGCCATCATACCCGTACATTGATACAAGGCATGAACGGATAACGGCAATGCAGCGGTATGCCACGGGAAGCATCGCTGAAGGCCGTGGCAACCTGGCAGAAGATGCTGTCCCTCATGCTGGGCTCAGGGAAACACCAGGCTGCTTGCACGACTGATGATGAAATTCCGGTCAATCGGGCCGAAAACTAGAAAATTATATCTCAACGACAATATTCGGCGTCAGAAACCATAGCACTGCTTGCGCAGCTTCGCCGGTGAGTTCCTTCCAGGCCTGAGCATACTCGCGTAGCTGTGGAGAATAGAAGGCGACGAATTCGTCGAGCATATCGCCTGTGTGGTCTGTCTTGTAATCGAGTATCACCCAGCCATGCTCATCACGGAAAAGCAGATCGATATCGCCTCGAAGCGTGCCCGGAAGCCCGTTCTCGGGGTGATGCGGCAGACCGAAGGGCAATTCGGTGAATGTTGTCGATGCTTGCTGAATACGTTTCCACAACGGATGCGTTTGAGCAGTGTGCAGAAGGGCAAGTGCATCATCGATGCCGGCGTTCTCAATGTTTTCATCGTGCAACAGCGTTTCAGTCAGAGATCGCGGGTCTCTTGCGGGATCCTCGACAATGCTTCGGAACAAACGGTGAATGAGCCGCCCCCAAGCTGCGCCGCGGCCGTGAGCTGCCTTCGGTGCAGGCGCTAGCTTCGCTATGGTGCTGATGTCATACTGCTTCCACGTTGCCGCAAGGCATGTTCTCCTTCGCGTTTCGAGTTCCGTCTCGACGCGGGCCGGATCAGGAGGAATGCTTTGGTCGAGGTCGGATGTATGGGGAGGTGCCGGTGCATGTTGCGAACGAGGCACAGCGCGGACACCGGTCGCGAGGAGCTGGTCAAGCGGAAACAATCCGTCGCCTTTTTTGGGGACGAGCAGCAGCAGGGCATTGCAGGCACGCGTCGCTGCGACGTAGCGGAGACGGTCTTCTTCAGCGAGGCGAAAGCTCTGTTCGTGTTCCAGCATATCGTACCAGTCCGCGGGTGCGGCGAGAGTCGTCTCGCTGTTTTTCCCGCTTCGCTTGGTGAGCCTCACTGCGCCCCGGGGTTGCGCGGTGCTCCGGTCTATGATACAGTGGGCTTCTTTGGTATCGCTGAATGCGCCGGGAGTGAATACGATTACAACAGGAGCCTCCAGGCCTTTCGCTTTGTGCAAGGTTGACAGACGAACGGCGGTTTCGCCCTGATCGAGTGAAGCGGTGGCAAGAAGTTGTTCGCGACGTTCCAACAGGGATACTATATCGCTCAAGGACAGACCTTGTGCGGAGAGCTGACGTATCGTGCTCAACAGCGATGCAAGAATCGCCACACGCATTCGCCCCCGTTCTTTGGCTGCCAAGTCGGCCAGGAGCGCCCAGGCGGCGCTCATCGCCGAAATTACTGATGCCGGAGGGGCCGAACGAAGCATACGCATGGAATTCTTTATGAACAGTAATCCCTCACGAATGCGTTCATCCATATCCGGCAGGAATTTGCTCGTCAATTTGAAGCCGCCACCGTTGCATCTCCAGCGCAACAACGCGGCATCGTCCACGCCGCACCATTCACCGCGGAGCCAGGCGACCATGGCGCTTTCATCTTCGGGGTCAGCCAACACGCGGAGCAGCGTCAGTACGCGCGCGAGTTCATCGGAACTGCCGACGGGGAGACCGCCTGAAATCGAAAACGGAATGCCTGCACTGTCCAGTGCTTCGGCGAGTACAGGAAGCTGATTGTTGTAACGCGTCAGAATAAGTATGTCGGAGTGGCGCAGTTTCCGCGGAGTTTCGACGCCCGAGGCATCACGCGCGAGAATGCTGAGTTCGCCATCGATCGCCTCATGAATCCATGATGCGACAGAGACCGCCGCCTCCTTCGTGTAGACATTCTTGACCGTGCCGGTGTAATCGCAGTCGAGCAGGAAAACGCCATCGAGGTCGCCTCCCTCGCTACGCACAGGGCGGAGTGGCACCTGCCCCGCTTGGTGCATGCTTGCATCAGGCGGGAACACATGCTCGAACGCGCGATTCACCCAGTTGCAGATTGCTGGAAGCGAACGGAAATTCCTGGACAGTCGCAGTATCGCACCGTTCGAATCCTGCACCATTCTGCGCACTTCATTATATATGGCTATATCTGCTCGGCGAAAACGATAGATGGATTGCTTCGGATCACCGACAGCGAACAAGGCACCCGGACGCAGCTTTTGTTGCCGCCATGACGCCGACGTAACTCCCTCCCCGGCGAGGTATGCGATCATTTCCGCCTGTATCGGATCTACATCCTGGAATTCGTCCACAAGTATGTATGCGAAACGTGTGGAGAGCACGCGGCGGACATGCGGGTGATCTCTCAGCATACTACGCGTATGCAACAGCAAATCGTTGTTGTCCAGCAGACCTGCTGCCCGCTTGTCTCGGAGATATCGCCGGCATGCACCGAGAACAAGAGGCAGAAGTTTCGAATAATTGTAACGATGAACACTACGAAGCGCCTGTTCGATGACGGTATTTCGTAGTTGCGGATATAATTCATTTTTTATCAGTTTCGCTTCATCCTTGTCCCGCCAGTTCTTCAGAGTCACCGTGCTTGTACCTTTCGGAGCGAAGAGCATCAGAATAGTGTAATCCCGTAGCAGCGTTCGAGGGTCTGCGAGCAAGTTGCGTGCCTTCAGTATAGCCTGTTGCAACTTGTCGAGCTTGTGCGGAGCGTCGATGTCAGGAATGCCAGGCATGCAGCTTTCCACGAAAGCGCGCACGGCGGCTATTGCTGCATCGATCTGTGGAATGCCGTCTTCGCCCGGCTCAAACACCACGTCCGGGTAATTGCACATTTGATTGTACGATTCACTCAATTCAGCAATGCTCACGCCGAGGTCATCGAGCATATCGAGAGTACCGGCTTGGGTCGATGGCAGATCATCTATGAAACGTTGAAAACTCCGTGCGCGGAATCCGGCGGCGTCGTTTTCGTCGAGCAGGGTAAATGCCGGCGAAATTCCAGCTTCAACCGGACGTTCTCGCAGCAAGGTAGCGCAAAACGAATGAATTGTGCCGATGAACATGTCGTCGAATTCATCCAGCGCCATTCCAAGTCGCTGCTGTTGCGGTGTTTCGCCACTGTTCCGAATGTGTTCTTCGAGATCGTGTTGAAAGCGCTGTCTCAATTGCGCGGCAGCTTTGACGGTGAAGGTGATGGCGGCGATACCGCTCGCTCTGCATTTCCCGTGGCGAAGCAGTTCTATCATGCGGCCTACCATCACGGTGGTTTTTCCCGTGCCGGCCGCTGCTTCGACGAGCAAGGTCGTATCCAGATCCGAACGTATACGAGCACGAGCATCCATGTCCGCTCGTTCATCAGTGTTCATTATGTAATCTCCTCCACGAAGTCAGCTCCGTATTTGCCAAGTGCTTCGTTTTTCGTTTCGCCTGTTCCGTGACGCGGGTCGGATCGCCGCAAACATTGATGTACGCGCAGTAGCTGCAATCCTGCTTGTCCGTTGTATGAGGGAAGCAGGCGTTGTTTCGCAAGTCGAGCAGGAGAGCTATCCCGTTGCGCAATTCGTCCGCATCGACCTGTGCGACAACGCGTTTACCCTGCTCGCGCGTGGAGAGAAAGAACCATGAGAAACGTACTGGTGTATCCGGAATGACGAGCATAGCACGCACGGCTTCTATGTACACGCCCGGTTGCAGCATGCTTCCTATCGGGATTTTTTTCTTGCTTGATGTGCGGTCGGTACCTGTTTTGTAATCGATGATTTCAATGGTACCGTCGCCGAGCGCATCGATGCGGTCAATTTTCCCCGTCAACTCGACGACGCCGGAAGCAGTTTCTATTTTAAGTGGGGCGAGCAATTGTGTGAATGGAGCTTGCAGCGCCAAGTCCTGTGTTTGAGGAAAAGGAAGTTCGAATGCCAATGGCTTGCGTGAAGTCTCGCGGCGTTCTTCGCGAAGAAACATCGAGCAGCACGCTTGTAATTCACGCTTGACGCTTGCTTCAGCCGCTGAGGAAGGAGGGGGATGCTGCAGTGATGTTTCATGAAGCGCGTTCGCGATAATCTCGTCCATGCGTTGTGTATCGGAAGCATCTGGCACATCGCTTCTATCACGCATGTATCGATACAACACGAGATGGACAAGAGAACCGAACTCACCCGGTGTAAGCCATTGCGACGCATCCTCGCGCATCGTATCAGTGGGCGCCAGACGCAGCAGGCGTGCGAGGAAATAGCGGTAGGGACAGGTTGCGAGTTGTTCCAACGCGGAGACGGAGAGGGTGCCGTGATGGTCCACAAGTTCACGTACACTGGCGATGTTCCCGTCGTAGGGGCTGAACTTTTCACCGATTCTCGCGACTTCCGCTTCCCGTCCCCGCGCTTGCATTCGATAGCGTTGATGCAGACGTGAAACCGCATCGCCGTTCGGGTTACGAAGAACTTCACGAAGCCACCATTCGCTCATAGTCGCGAACTGCATGTCGGGGAGGTCCCCAATGGGTGGTCCCAACGCACTGTCCATGGAAGTGTAATCGGCGTGGTGTTGTTCGGTCGCTCTTCTGTACATGTTGAGAAATTCGCGTGACGGTGTTTGGTGCCGGAGTCGCGTTTCATCACTACGAGCGAAAGAGACGGTCAGTGTGCCGCTGACGCGTGCAAGAAAGAATCCGAGCATGTCCGTTCTTCGCTTGCCGTGATCTCCCGATAGGGGCAGGATTGTGGAATATGCTTGAGCGATGCTCGCACGTTCATGATCGAGCAGGACGGGATTGCACGCATGAGCTTCTGGCATGTTCTCATCATCCATCCCGATAAGGTACACGTGGCGTCGCCCGGACCATGCGGCATGTGCAAGATCGCTAATGTACATATGTCCTGGAATGGAAGACACGGTCTGACGCGGGATACCGCCCTTTTCCTTAATCACTATCGGCATGCGCAGCCGATGTATCATGCTCAGGAGACGCTGCGTCGCGGCTGTTGTGGACAAACGGATATCGGGTCCGTAAATATATTGTTCCAAGGATTGCACGAGCGCGGAGATGGCTTCCTGCTCACCCGGAAATGCGGGGCGGCAGAGGTCGCGCAGCAAGAATATGGAACTGTGTGCCAATTCATTCAGGGAAATGCTATCATCCTCGCCTGCTGGAGGAATGGCTCCCGAAATCGATGCTATCAATTCGCGGCATGCACGCATGCCGGTGATGTTGGGATTGTCGGGAAGCTGGGCGACACGATGGATATGTGCATCGACGCGTTGCAGTGCTTGGCGCGGATCGCGACCGATGCGTGCTTCTCGCAGCAGCGCGGCGGTCGGCAGCCGATTGGCGTGTACTCCTTCAACGGAGAATGCGGAGAAGTCCGGGATGCCCTCATACATCATGCGAATGAGAGCATAGGGTTCGCCGTCTCGCAGCCATTCGAGATAGCGTAGCACAGTCCGTGCTGCCTTGAAGTACTGCACGTGCACACCTTCAGCGAAGGTGCAGGGCATATCGCTCTCTATGACGAGTTCGTACAGCATTCGACGGTATCGCTCACCGTTTGTGTACACGATTTCCACGTCGTCACAGGGAATGCCTCGCTGCATCATATCCCGAAGGACGTTGCGGAATTCATGTTCGGGAGCGACGGTCGATAGAAATTTCGAATCAGGCGCGAGTTGAGCAACTTCATCTTCCAGAATGATCGGTTCGTCTCTGCACACAGCGGTAAGAAAACGTTGTTCGATCGGGCGCAGTGCGCTAGAAACCTCGTTGGTCAGAAGTATGCGCGGTCGTCGGTTTTCCGGGATACGCGTCACTGCTTCGGTTGCCCGAGCGAGCAATTCCGCCGTACCGATCAGCCCGTATTCGCGGCGGAGTTCTACGAGACGCGCTGCGACGCGGCGCAGTTCCTCGCCACGTTGTTTGGATTCCAGATGCGCCGGGTTCAGTGTTGTCATGTCGATGCCCGCCATTTCCAGATCCATCAGGGCTTCTCCGAAGGCGTGCTGCATTCCCGGATCCTCGCGGAGGGCGGAATAGAACCCATCGCGTGGTAGTGCATCGAGACAGGCGCGTTCGACAAGCGTCGGTTGGGCCGGTTGGTATCGGAGTTTCGCAATGGACAGTTCGGCTTCCACGAAGAAAAGAGCCATCTCCTGGACGGTACTTGTTCGGAGCGCTATCCAGGCATGACCGTCGCGACCGAGCCGGTCTCTTATGAGTCGAGCTTCGAGTTGTGATCTTCCGATGAGGATTTTCTCATCAATGGGGTGTGTTGAACAGAAATGCGCCAGATCATCTATTTCTCGCATCAGCGTATCCCGGATGGTTCGAAAGCGTAAGATAGGTAACACGGGTGATATTGCAAGCCCCTGCGCGACGCCTGCAGCATCGATTCGTGCGAGACAAGGTTCCGGAATTTTTTTTTAAAATTACGATAAAGTTGACAAAGTATATATGAATTTTGTATACTTGTGATGCAACGTTCCATTTGCTTCGGCATTGCATGTGAAACGCAAAAGAAATCGTCTCATGGCGAGCGTGCTGCATGACAGGATGAATCCGCAGTGCGGAATACCGTCAACGACGAGAAAAAAAGAATTTTCATTCACTTTCGTTCAACCAGAAGAAGGAAAAATCATGAATCATTGGAAACGAGGATTTGGGGTCATGCTGGCCTTGATGTTGTGGGTAACGTTTGCCTCGGCGCAAGCGCCACAGCCGAGCTACGTGCCTCCCGATGCATCGGCTTTCGGCATAGAAGCGCATAACCGGCATTTGGCCGTTATCGAAACGAATTGCGAGACGTACGACGAAGCACTGATGCTTCGCGACGAACTGACTCGCAACGGCGCGCTCGTGTCGATTTTCACGTCGCCTCGGCGAATGCTTGCATGGGTTCCGCCTGAGGCGAAGGATGCGGTGATGCAGACTCGTCTTTCCACCGCACTCGGTGAAATACGTGTCGCTACCGTTTCTTACAGCAGCGCTGAGTTCGAAGCTCAGCGGGACATCAACCAAATCATGTCGGAAGAGAGCGAAGCCGATCAGGCATTGCTCGATTACATAGATTTCGTCAAGCGTCCTTTGACGGCAGAAGAAAAAGAACGCATGCGCAAAGCCGAGGAGGAGATGCAGGCCAGAGCTGACGAAATGCCGCCGATGGACTGCGAACATATATTCGAGATAGACGAACCATCACCGAGGGAATTGAGCCATGGCATGCCTGCCATCGGTGGAGATGAGCAGGATCAGGTCATGTATCGTACAGCGTTGCGTGGATTCGTCGTACACACCAGTTTTTTCGTCGAAAGCAAAAGCGGAACCGGATCGTTCAACTGGGACAACACCGTGTACGTCCGCTACCGGAACTTCTATATCGCAGGTATGAACTACTGGGTCAGCTTCGCTGCACGGTATGGAAAAACTATTACGACGCAGTGGCGGCTGTTCGGTCCTTCGAGCAGTTTCACGCAAGTGACGGGCGAACCGACGGTGATCGGGGAGCATAAATTCATACCCGAGATAGTGAAGAAATTCTACACACCGACATCGTCCAACAAACCGCCATCGTGGGATTGGGCGGGCGACGGCTTGCGCTATTGCTGGTGGTACAACAAAAAAATACGCAACGTGTTTAATGCGGATGATGCCATTTGCGGTTTCATCGCGTACAAACCTTCCGGTTCCGAAGCCATTTGGCCTCACGCTTCGAGCGTCATCTGGGGGGGGACGGACAGGGAAGGTGTATACTTCGCAATGGATACCAGGTACTGGCAGGCCAAGCATGATCCGTTCGCCAAACCGCTGCGGAACGTGATCGCTCACGAAATCGGGCACCTCTGGGGTGCACCGGATGAATATAAAAGTGACAATTGCGGATGGTCGTACCGCGGTATGCCGAACGTCAACTGTCAAGCCAACAGACCAGCGTACGGTCGTCCCGGCTTTACCATGCGCGGATGGGACGGAATCATGAAAACGAACTATACAGGCGGCAACAGTCTCGCCACACCCGTGCATGCCGGTGTGATCAGTGCCGGACAGGCGGCGACAACGCGCGTTTTCACAAGTACTCCGAACAGTATCCCGATCACATTCAAGACCTGCGACAACGACGGTAACGTGACACGGAACACGCCCACCGCGATACCGATGGATTTCGACTTCTGTCATACGTTGGAAGCACCAGCGTCCCGCGTCATAGCCGGCGCCACGTGGTACTTCAATTTCTGGGAAGTGAAACGGAGGAACGGTCAGACAGTGAACATCGATCACTACGCCAACACGCTTCCCAGTGATTCGTACACGTCGACGTTCGCAAACCCAGTGACTGACGTGCGTGCGGTGTACACGAGCAGTCCACCGGACATCTTCTCGGCGAACACGACGCTCAAGGCGAATTTGGCGCCTGGAAACACCAGCGCTAGTCCCACCCCTGCCATAGCATTGTCCTGGCGCAATCGCTACAACATGTCGGATGCTCAAACAGTGATCGAGTACGAAGCCTCGGCCGGCAACTGGAGGGAGTTGAACATCAATCACTATGAGATGGGTCCGTTCAATGTCCTGATCGGTCGATGGACTGGCGTGCTGATCAAAGCAGTGCCCGGGACAGGGGGCACGGGTGCCAATCCGATACAGACCAATCGCGAATACCGTTTCCGCATCGTCGGGTATTTCAATACCAATCGCGGTACGCCTTCGCAGGTCGCCTCCGTTACAACGAGGCCCGCAACACCGGCCGACACCGTGTATTGCTACGATCCAAGTGAACCGAATTCGCTTTCGAGTCCGAGAATGCTGACGTCGTCCGGGTCGGGTATGGAGCCCTACATGGTGCGTGGTGCCTTGGGGATCAGTGGTAGAACCGGTCTGTTCACATGGTATGTTCCCAAGAGCGATTACTATCGCATCACGGCCATCAATCTCTCGAATTCCTTTTACGGTGAAATCTTGCGCGTACGGCTTCGCATCAGGCCCGGATCGAATTTCCTTCCGATATTCCGGGCGCAGCGTGCCGGTACGACGACGCACATCAACGGCTACAAAAGTGGTGGCGACTGGTTGCTCAACATCAATGCCGATGGTGAGTATATTTTAAAGGTCGAGCCGTTCATTTCGCAAACGCTCAGCTACGATCTGATCGATCGCTCTGGAGGGCATTACGCTTTCGGTGAGTACGAACTGCATGTCTCACGAATGACGTCGTCCCCTCCTCTTGTCATGCCGTGTTTCGACTGCGTGAAGCTGAATTTCGTTCGTCCGTTTCCTGGTGAAATCGTCATGACGCCTCACCCGCTCTCGGATCTGTTCCGCAGGGGAATTGACAAATCCACACCACAACTTTTCTCCATGTATTACCAGATTCCTCCCGGGTACAGTTTCATGGGTTTCGGTGGCGATCTTGGTACCTTACCCAACAATCCGGCGGACGTCAACATCGGGTCGAACACCCTACCAGGGACGTATAACGTCTTCCCGATAATAGAACCGATAGACGAACGGATGGCTGAACTCGTGGTCATACATCCCGAGGGCCCGGATGGTCCTATGGAACACAGACAGACGAACAGCATGGGCGCAACTCTCGTCGCTGAAGCGAAGGCCCCGTCGGGTCACGAATTCGTCGGCTGGGGTGGCGACACGACGGCAACAACGAATCCATTGAACGTCGTGATGTGGCGCAGTAAGAAACTGATCGCACATTACCGACCGACTCCTTGCGTTCCGGAACCGATGTCCGCCTGGCGGCACAATCTCGTGTTCGTCAATTCGCGGAGTACACAAACAGTGTTGGATTACGCCATGCAACCCAACGCCGGCGATGGCTTGGAGCCGGGTCAGATCGATCTGCCGCCGATTCCACCGCCCACGGCGTACGATATACGCTGGCTCAACATTCCCGGTTCGCAGGGCAGCGTGACGGACTGGCGTGCGATCAAGAGTTCGCATATCTACCAAGGCCGCGTGCAAACCGGTCCGACCAACCCCGTCGAAATGACTTGGTCGGCGCCGCCATCCACTCCGAATGCGAGTTTCACATTGCGCGTGCAGGGTATGCCGGGTAGCATAGACATGCGTACGCAATCGAGTTACACCTTTGCGGAAGAGGGAACATACATGTTCACCGTCGAAGTGAAGGAATCGGCTTGTCCCGAACCGACGAGCGAAATCGATGTGGTTGTGATTCCGAAGGATGTCGATTCGCGGGAATGGCCATGCATCAAGCTTTCTCTCGAGATCCGCGATAGAAGAACAGCCGATCTTCGCCCGTTCTACAATCCATATAATCTTCGCATCCAGGAACGCCAGGGCGACGGGTCCGGCAAACCGATGAATGTGAGAAGCTTCGAGCAACTTGATTCATTGCTCATCGTCACGATATGCACGGACCCGGATAGACCGGAGCGTGATCGCGACATTGACATCATCAACGACAACGAGGATCCAGATCAGGACAGGGATACGACTCGGGTGAAAATCCCGGTACCGATTCCCGACGGAGACGAAGACCCGGTCCGCTACGCTTGGACTATACGTGGCGATTGGCAGATGATATCGCTGCCCGTGGACATGAAGGAAGCGGAAACGTCAGTGATGTTTGCGGATCCGAATGTCGTGCTCTACGAGTTCAACACGGACGGCGGTGCGTACGAGAACGCCGTGCAAATGGATTTCGGTCGCGGCTACTGGATAAAGAGCGACGGCCTGGAAACTATTCTCACGGGCGTGAACCGCTACAGCTTCCAATGGAATG
>Ga0114946_10000573_pt1 | contig 24831 bp, 20 predicted proteins | sample WalLakDeSediment_FD_88676 | JGI IMG/M metagenome (GOLD analysis project Ga0114946, IMG submission 88676) | Lake sediment microbial communities from Walker lake, Nevada to study Microbial Dark Matter (Phase II) - Walker Lake 11/02/13 Deep Sediment | ecosystem: Environmental > Aquatic >... | reverse complement strand
CCAGAAGCCTCCAACACAAAAGACTCGTCCTTAATCTGCGCGAATCTGCGAAATCTGCGGATAGGAATCTTGCGGGAGGCCGGTCATGATTTCCCAATTACCTCAAAGCATCCGGACTGCAAATTGGAACGAGCCATCGCCACGTACATGATCGTTGCATTGCGATTGATGGACAGCACTGCAACATACAAACAATTTGTCTATGATATGAGAAAAGATGTGGGTAATGGATAGGTCAGATAACGGGGCAGCGTATCAGTCGTACAGTGAATATACGAAAGGGTCTCCGGTGTACAGCGAACGTGATTAACTCAGCCCGCTAATAAGATGAACCAACTGTTGCGAGTCGATTTTGTCTCCAAATGTGATCGGACTGTTTTTTCGAGAGTATCGTTATGAGTGGCAGCAATGACTATGTGAGTCGGGTATGCTGAAAGGTGGCAACCCATGGGGGCGAATCCATCACTTGCGCCCTAGTACTGCATGTAGTATCTTGATAATCACTTTTGTATGGCACGATACGAAAAAATTCTAAACTCATGGAAGCACGGATCACAAGAGGCACAACGAGAGCAGGTGATGTCGGTCTGCAACCATTTTTTTCAGCACGCCTCATACGGTGGATCTGGTACAAAGGGTTCACACAACATCAAGATCGAAGACGAAGGACTTGCCGATTTCCCGGGATCGCACCCACGCGGTGAGATGACGATTCCAATCACAGGCGGTCAGAGAGTTAAAAAGTATTACTTGAAGCGGATTATTGAAGCTGTAGAACATATCAAGGCGAAAAAGAGCCAAAAGGAGAACTTGGATAATGAAACAGAAGCACGCGAAGAAGCTTGAAGAGCTTATGGCACTGAAATATAAAACACAGATTGATCCTATTCCAATGGAGGATGGCGGTGGGTATGTCGCATACCACCCTGAACTGGGGAGTAACATTATTCTCGGCGATGGCGAGACTGAGGAAGAAGCCTTAAGAAACCTCGCTCAAGTCAAAAAAGAGTGGTTCGAGATATACCTGAACCGCGGCATCCCTATTCCGACTCCTAATCAAGACGAGCCGTTGGAAAAATATAGTGGCCGGTTCGTCCTGCGCACGTCTCGCTCTCTTCATAGAGTACTCAGTACGCAAGCCAGAGCGAACGGCGTCAGCCTGAACAGTTGGATCACGCAATTACTCTCAAGTGCCGTTACAGGCGTACATTACGAGGCACAACTCGATAAATGTATGAGCAGATTTCAGAACGGACTGTGGAACGCGATTCAAGCTGGTGCATTGTACACGATTAGCGAGAGCCCCCCTGTAACTTCAGCAGTGGCGCATCTTGTACCCTTCACCGGAATGAACGAGCGCGGAAAAGCTGCATAAGAGGATTGGAATGACAAAAACGAAAAAAAACAAACAGATTTCCTACGAGGAGTTCAACACGGTTCTCAATGGTCTTGAGCTTCTGGACATACGCCTGATCGAAAGCTCCAGCGCCCTTATCGAAAGAGGGGTCGATTTCACCGACCTGAAGGTCTCTTTTGACAATTCCAGCTCATACGAAAACATTGATTCTTCAACCACTCGCATCATTGAATCCTTCGAAGTCCGGATATTTCAATCGAAACCCGCTGTTGATTTTGTGAAAATTACCGCAAAGTTTCGCTTGTCGTTTGCTTCGCTTCACCCGTTTACTGAGGAATTCTTCCTTATTTACCGAGACTACAGTCTGAAACTGAATTCATGGCCATATTTTCGTGAGTTTGTTCAGAGTATTACAAACCGAATGAATATTCCGCCCCTCACACTCCCGCTATTCAAGCCAGATAGCTTCGATCCCCCACCCGCTCGAAAGGCAAAGGATCGTTAACGGTGCGCTGATTTTCATTCGAGAATCATCAGATCACTCCCTCTCAAACCCAAACTCGCCGAACTTCAGCGCCCTGCAGTTTCTGGAAACGGTGCGGATCATTGTACTCATGCGAGAAACAGATGGAATTGGCTTGCACAACCACGGCAGAATGAAAGCCGCCGCAGCGGAGCACCTCGTCGGGCTCATCACCCGAAGGTTGCAGGTTCAACTCCAGCCCCCAAATAAAAGCCCTGAAAACAAACGACGTAGCGAAATCAGGTAACAACAGGGCAACAAAAACAACATAACGCGCATCTCTTTGCGGTGAGAGTTTCTCTCTGCATGGTACTTGGGTCACTCGGTGTGATTTCGAAACAATGGCTCTCCGTGATCAGGGATTGTGGTAGTAATGCGATGAACCGATAAACGACGCATTCGGGCAAGGCATCGCGCAGGTTTCTAGCGAAACCGTAGGCCATCTCACGGGTCTTTTCACTTTCCTTGCCGCCGAAACCATACTGACCGTCGTTAACTCTATTCGCGATGACGACGATATTCTGCTGGTCTCTAAGAGCGTGTACGAAAAGTTACGCCTCACTCGATATGCGCAATCCTTTTGCTCATCAGATTAATCATCGCCAATAGAATCATGGTGTCGCTACTATCGGTTCGTTCTTCGTAATCTTTACTGAGCCGGCGCTAGCGTCCAAGCCATCCGAACGTTCGTTCAACGACTCACCGGCGTGGCAAGACGTAAAACCCTTTCTGATCGCTTTGTCGTTTAACTATTTCCAACGTCCATGATGCGAATTCCTTTACCCGCGTAAGCAGCGCACCGCATAGCCGCCGTCCGCCCAGATCAGACTCGAACGCGGAAATCGTCCTGCGAGTCTTTCCAGAACACGTTTGTCTCCATCCCGGTCCTGGATATTCGCAGGGTGGACAAGCACCGCGAGAATCAATCCAATGGTATCGACGACGATATGACGTTTGCGGCCATTGATCTTCTTGCCTGCATCATACCCTCGGAGCCCCCTTTTTCCGTGGTCTTCACGGATTGACTGTCGATGATTGCTGCGCTGGGACTGGTGTGACGCTCATCCCGCTTCCGGACCTGATCACGGAGGGCATCATGGATAGTCCACCACACGCCGGAGAGCTTGAATTTTCTGAAATAATCGTATACGGTACTCCAGGGTGGATAGTCATGCGCGAGCATTCGCCACGCACATCCCGATCGAACAACATGGAGGATGGCATTGAGAACATGCCGCATGTTGACGGTTCGACGCCTGCCTCATGCCACAGCTTTCCCGGATGTACTGTTCAATACCGTCAGGATTGGTACGACGAAGCATCGCCACGCGTCGTGACGTATATGCGCTTCGGATGAAGCAGTTCGAATTCGGTCGCGTACTTTTTCATTGTTCGGCGAAGTGATACGTGATAAGTTGCTATATGGCTTGCCTATTCAGCATGTTTATCCGGAGTTACGAATGAAGTTACTGTACACCATCTCGCTTGCCCTCACTCTCTGCGTCTTCACCACGAATGCGCAGCATGACTGCATGCATCATCATCGTGAAGCCGTCATGCGCTCGCAAACACTGCTCTCGCAACGCGAATCCTTCGTAACACCAGCGATGCAACTCTACGACGTGACGTACTACCGCCTGGACGTGAATTTCCCCGGCGACGAGTTGCTCCGTTTCGGCGGCAATGTCGTAATGGAATTGACGAGCCTTAGCGACGCCTTGTCTGAGATCGAATTACATCTCGGCACCAACGCGCGACTGGACAGCGTACTTGCTCGCGGCCTGCGCATCCCTGATGGCAGCGTGACTCGCGACAACGACGTAATACGAATCTCACTCCCCTACAATCTTGCACGCGACGAGAGCCTCGCATTACGTCTGTACTATTCCTCACTCTATTCGGGTAGCGCAATAATGTTTCGGAGAGTACGGAACGTCGTGCTGGACGAGCAGATCGTCTCCATCGCATCGCAAGCGGAGCCCTACGATGCACGCAGGTGGTGGCCGTGCAAAGACGACCCGGCCGACAAAGCAGACTCCGTCGACATCATTCTCACCGTACCCGAGGATTTGTATCCCGTAAGCAACGGGTTGGTGCAATCCGACATCAATAACGGCGACGGTACGCGCACTGTACATTGGAAGAGCCGCTACCCTATCGTGACCTACCTCGTCTCCATCGCGGCGGCCAAATACAATTACCGCGAGTTCGATTTTTCCTACGACGGCAGAAGCATGCCGGTCGGCAGTTGGTGGTACGGAATGTCCGGGAACGCAATGGCATCGTACGAGCAGGACATGCTGGAAGGCTTGCAACTTTACTCGGATTTGTTCGACGTCTATCCCTTCATCGATGAAAAATACGGCATGGCCGAATATGAATGGGGCGGTGCCATGGAGCATCAAACGGTTTCTTCCATGGGCTTCTACAGCACGGGCGTCGTTGCTCATGAATTGATGCATCAGTGGTTCGGCAACAAGGTCACGTGCGCTTCCTTCCACCATATATGGTTGAACGAAGGGTGGGCGACCTACGGTGAATCGCTGTTTTTCGAATCGAGAGGCGGTTTGCCGGCACTCAAGGCCAATATGGCCGCAAAAGCGTACTATGGTCCGGGAACAATCTACGTTCACGATCCTACTGATTTCGCGCGTATTTTCAGCGGATCACTGAGTTACAATAAGGCTTCCTGGGTAGTGCACATGCTTCGTGGCATTCTCGGTGACGAAGTCTTCTTCGCTGCGGCCCGCAAGTATCTCGGCGGTGAATCGCACGAGTACTACCGCAGCGTGACGACGGAGGAATTTCGTCAAATCGTGGAAGCCGAGAGCGGTTTGGATCTCGAGGATTTTTTCCAGAACTGGATATACGGAGAATATTTCCCGACGTATCAGTTCGAATGGGACCGGACATCGACTGACGACGGCTACGATGCAACAGTGATAATCGAACAGTTGTACGTCCCGACACGGCAACTTTTCATCATGCCCATAGAAATCTACATCCGCTTCGCCGACGGGAGCGACAGCAGCATTGTCGTTCAGAACAACATGCAGTTGCAGAGCTGGACGTTCTCGTTCACGCAGGAACCGACATCGATACAGCTTGATCCGGATAACTGGATATTAAAGCGCGTGATAGAGAAGATCAACAATCCAAGCTTCGCGAAAGGCATACTTCTCGTCAATGGAGTGGACTGGAGCGTGGACGCATACAGACCTGCCATGGACATCGCGCTTGCGGATTCCGTGTTCACCGGAAAACTGCCGTACACGTATTGGGATTTGTTTGCACCACCAGCCGGCGGCTACCCCGACGGTGTACCGCAACCCATTGGTTCCGGTGCCATTCCCGGCAATGTCCTGGGCGAGTACTGCACGGTTGTTTGGCTGGGCAACGCGTACAATGGCGACGATGCGTTCTGGGCGAACACATCCATGATGGAGTATTTGCGAGCGGGCGGGAATATCGTGCTGCTCTCGCGTATGGGGAGCAATTTCATCACCGAAGATTTCCGGCAATTTCTGGGCATCACCTGGATACCCGGATATTCGACATTGAACGATTGCAAATCAACGTATCCCGGGCTTGTTGACATGGAGTTCACAGGAGATCAGAATCTGGTCAATGCATTTCGCACGCAACTGCTACGTCCGGAGAACATCATACTCTTCACCAACAGCCGCACTTCCGGCGATGATGCCGGTGTCGGAGTGTGGGCAAAACCGGTGACGACAGGCGAGATGAATACGGGACACATGATGTTTCTCGCCATGCGTCCTTATCGCCTCGAACCCGAGCAACTCAGCCACAACATGGCCATGTTGCTCGATCTGCTGCCGTGCGAGCCGGTGCTGTCCGTTGAACGTCCCAGCTCGCTCCCTTCGAGTGTTGTACTGCATGCGAATTACCCGAATCCATTTCGCTCGGAAACAACACTGCGATTCAGTCTCGACGGAAACGAGGCAGGGCATGTTTCATTGCGCCTGTTCGACATATTGGGCCGCCCGGTACGCGATGTCTTCTCTGCTCATCTGCGTCCAGGCGAGTACAGTATGACCTTGGATGCGCGTGATCTTTCTTCCGGAGTGTATCTGTTACACCTTCATCACGGTACATCCTCCGCAGTACGCCGCGTCGTCGTCATGGAGTAAGAGCTGCTGGAACTCCGCCAAAAGAACATAGATGCACTGATGTACACTGCCCGAAACAGACGCAGCAAATTCCATTGCTGCAATGTGGAGACCGAGAGATACGGGGCATTCGCTTTGTTCGTTCAGCATTTGAGGCGATGGCATACTCTGGCCGCAGAGACGCGCCTCGAACAGTGAGCTGCAATCCAGATGCGAATCATTCACCGCCCCACGCCGCGTCGAGCGAACGAAGTTGTTGCTCGGCGTGCAATAACTTCAAGTGCGAAATACCGGCGCGGGCTCGCATCGCGTCGCGACGAGCGATTCTGAGCAGAAGCACACCGTCCTCTGCACCGGGAATATCCGCGAAGCTGCTGATACTGCGCGTCCGAATGGCTATACGCTTGCGGAACCATCCGTCATGAAATTCGATCTCCTCGACATCGGTGAATGGTATGCGCAACTCGCGCACGCGTCCGCGGAGCACGCCGAACACCGCATCCTTCATGCGGTACTCGAGCAGCAGCACACCGTCTGCACAACGAAGGCGACCAGTGATTTCACCGAGACCATGATACAGGTCCTTGATGTGAAACGGGATATTTGTATCGTCCAACGGTGACAGCATGAGAGAAAAATACGGAGAGAGCGGAATTATTGCACCATACCGCATTTCTCAAAGCTGCGAGCATGATTGGTTCAACGGGAACACGCACGCGTGCAAGCATGTGGACAACGCGAGCCCGCTGCACAGCGGCATTGTCAATTCCTTCGCGATTTTTCTACATTTGACACTGTAGCTGTCGCAAGGAAGCAGCAATTCCCGCAGCGGTACTTCATCACGAATCAACGTCGAAATGCAGATTCTGACAACACTTATCGAACACCCCATACTCGCGGTCATCGCCGTCGCGTTGCTCGTCTCTCTCGTAATCACCATTGTGAAAAAATTGCTGAAACTCGCCGTGAGCATCGCCATCGTGATCATCGCACTCGCCATCGTTCTGCATTATTTCGGAGAGGACATCCTACCCCCCGAAGGGAAGGATGCGCTTAAAAAAATCGAGGCCGTGTTCGACTGAATGTTGCTCGGGAAGGAGGCGATCAGCGCTTGCTCAATCCTCACCTCAATCCTCACACTGTAGCACTGATCACAATACGCGTACCGCCACCTGTCCTTCTTCACGCTTCTACACGCGCATGTGTCCGTAAGCAAGATACGCAGCGGGCGGACCCTGAGGCCCGCCCGCCGAGTTTCGTTCAGGTCTACTGGAGAATGAATCAGAGCAGTCCAGCCGCATGTCGTGCGGAGAGCTTTTCAATCATATCCTTCGACATGCTATCGAGATCGAAGGAAGGATCCCATCCCCAATCATCGCGTGCAGCTTTGTCGTCCACATCATCCGGCCATGAATCCGCTATCGCCTGACGGAAATCCGGTTCGTACTCGACCGTGAAATCCGGTATGATTTTCTTAATCGAATCGGCGAGGTCCTTGACCGTGAAACTCATTGAACCAACATTGTAATCGTTGTATCGCGACAGTTTTTCGAAGGGTGCTTCCATCAAATCTATCGTTGCCTTGATGCAATCGGGCATGTACATCATCGGAAGCCGGGTGTCTTCGCGCACGAAGCAGGTATACTTCTTGTTCTTCACCGCTTCGTAGTAAATAGCAACGGCGTAATCCGTCGTGCCACCACCCGGCAGCGTCTCGGATGAAATGATTCCGGGATAACGCAAGCCGCGGCTGTCGAGCTTGAATCGTTTCACGTAGTAATCGGCAAGTACTTCGCCGCAAACTTTCGTCACACCGTACATAGTCGTGGGATGCAACGCGATATCCTGTGGCGCCACTGCGGGAGTGCCCGGTCCCCATACGGCGATGGAACTCGGGATAATCACGCGCGCCATTTCGTACTTGACACCGAGGTTGAGGATGTTGAGTGTGCCGTTCATGTTCACATCCCAGCACAAGGTCGGATTCTTTTCCCCCACTGCGGAGAGAATGGCGGCCATGTGTACGATGGTGTCGATATTGTATTTCCGTATCATTTCCTCCACGGTTTCGATGGTGTTGACATCGATGTAGTGGAAGGGTCCGGACTCTTCGAGTTCCTTGCTCGGCGGTGTTTTGCGTCCGGTGGCTATCACGTTCTCCGCACCGTATTTCTCACGCAGCGCGATCGTCAGTTCGGATCCAATCTGACCGACCGAGCCGGTCACGAGAATGTTCTTGATCTCTTTCATATACTATTCCTGATTATTGCTCGAAACGAAGTTTGATTGTATTGTTGGTCGTTGATAACAAAGCGAGCGACACGGTCAGATCATGCCGAGTTCCTTGCCGACCTTGGTGAAGGCGGCGACGGCCTTGTCGATATGCTCTGTTTCATGTGCCGCCGAGAGCTGCACCCTGATGCGATCCTTGCCCTTCGGCACAACCGGGTAGGAGAACGCTATCACGTATATACCCTCGTCAAGCAGCTTGTTGGCGAAATCCACCGCAAGTTGCGAGCAATTCTCGTACTTGCCGAACATGATGGGTACAATCGGGTGATCACCCGCGACTATGTCAAAACCGGCGGACGTCATCGCTGTGCGGAATTGCGTCGTATTGGTCTCGAGCTTATCGCGCAATTGTGTAGAAGAGGATAAGAGATCTATGACCTTTATCGTTGCGCCGACAACCGCTGGTGGAACAGTATTGGAGAACAAATACGGTCGCGCCTTGTTGCGCATCCAGTCGACGATTTCCTGACGTCCCGAAATACACCCGCCGGAAGCACCTCCAAGCGCCTTGCCGAACGTCGTGGTGATGATATCGGTCCGGCCCATGACACCACAATACTCGTGAGCACCACGACCGGTTTTGCCCAGAAATCCTGTGGCGTGACAATCGTCGTGCATCACCAGCGCATCGTACTTCTCGGCCAGATCGCAGATGACGTCGAGCTTCGCGATATCGCCATCCATCGAGAACGCTCCATCGGTGGCGATGACGCGGAAACGGCAGTCCTGCGCCTCTTTCAGACAGCGTTCGAGCCCCTTCAGCACTTTGCCTGTCGAAGGATCGAGTTCCTCGGTGTCGCTGAAGTTCCCATGATTGTAAATCCACCGCTTGGCTTTGCTCAGGCGAATCCCATCAATGATGGATGCATGGTTCAACGCATCGGTGATGATGGCGTCCTCCTCGCCGAACAGCGGTTCGAACACAGCGGCGTTTGCGTCGAAACAGGCCGCGAACAGAATAGTGTCCTCAGTACCAAGAAATTCCGAGACCTTCCGCTCCAATTCCTTGTGAATGTCCTGTGTACCACAGATGAAACGAACCGACGACAGACCGAAACCACGATGATCGATTGCTTCGTGCGCCGCCTTCACCAATTCGGGATGCGACGACAAACCCAGGTAGTTGTTCGCGCAAAAGTTCAGTACTTTCTGACCACGGACGACAATCTCCGCGCCCTGTTCGCTTTCGATGACCCGCTCGCTTTTGTAGAGCTTTTGATCCCTCAAAGATTGGAGTTCCTGACCGAGGAACTCCTTCATTTTCCCGTACATATTTCGGCTCCTTTATGTAGATGGTGCGTGAATTGGCTATCGAACACTGGAACGAAGAAAGATGTCGTATCATCAACACGATAACCGATGTGTCGGTGCTCACGATGTCGATACCGAATTCAAATATAGGTGATTATTCGCAAAATACGACACGATTCGCTGAAGAATCGACGAGCTTTCACGCTGCTGAATCGCCCTGCAGCCATAATGCCTACAAAGGGCAATCTCAATAGCTGAAATATTCTCGAAAAATGCGTGGTATTATTTCGCAATGAGATGAACGCTGATGACAATGATTCGGCGAAATGCTCATGAGCCCGAAAACACATCGTACAGAAAGTTTCGACCGAGGAAATTCAGTGCAAGCTGGATATCGCTGTCCGAGCCGCTACTGCACACGTCTCGCGTACAGGACAGCGGAATGTATGACGGGTAGTGTTCCTACGTATCAAATCGAGTATGCGGCTCGTTTGTATCGACGCGCCAAGTCACGAGAACCACGATAATCCGGCATGCGAAGGACTTTATCGTACTGCTTCGTTGCATACTCGCGCTGCTTGAGCAAATCGTGGACCATTCCCATACGGAGATTCGCCATTACCATGAAACCCGACGGTTCCGAATCGAGGCCTCTTGATAGTCTATCGCATTCAACGAGATGTTTCATGGCCTTGCCGTAATCCTTGTTCAACATCGCTTGATACCCAAGGTAATAACTGGCTTCACGCTGCATAATCGTCGTATAACCGCGCTTGTTCGATGCGCTGCGATCGAGAATATCCGCGAACACCTCGCCCGCACTTTCCCACGCGCCGAGTTTTACGAATATTCTGCCGAGGTAACGCTGAAACACCGGATTGTCCGGAAATTTCGCGTGCAGTTCGCGTGCGTAATGCAACGCGGAGGACGGTTTGTTCTCAATACCGTACAGGGTTTGCATCAAAAAGTACTGCGCCTCCCAATTGGCGAAATGCCCGTGCTCGGCAGCGCGTTTGAGGTCCTTCAGACCACGTTCTCTGTTTCCTTTCGGAAGAAACACCATAAGCGGTTTGAGAACCGGGTAGCGGTCGGGCAGAACTGCGGCGTAGTAATCATAAATCCCGGTGCCGAAGGCCAAATCCGCATTGTCGGGCGCTAGTTCGGCCGCATCCATGACGACGGGCAAGGCCTGCCTTCCAGTCGTTGCCGCTCTGACCCAGCTCTTGCGCGTGGCGAGCAAGCGACCCTTGAATCCGATAGCACCTCCTTTGAAGAACAATCCGGCGATATCAGATTCCTGTTGCTTCAGTCGTTTATCACACAGAGCGATGACATCATCGAGCATTTTGTAGAATCGACGATCACGCGAATCGTTTTCGATTTCTATGAGAATGCGCCACCATTCGACCATGGCGAGGAAGAAATGGCCTGCGGGATGCTCGGGATAATTATTAACAACTCTCGTGAACGCTGCGTCTGCCGCCTCGAATTTCAAATTATACGTGTCGACTATTCCTTGTGCGATCAAGGCGTCGATTGCGGAATCCTCAATCCACTGTGCTGTGGACATTCCCATCGGCAGCAGGAACAACGTCAGTGCATACAGCAAGTATTTCATGATATAACCTCTTCTTTCATCAGATCCGAATCCTGTTTCGACGGCGGGGAAATGAACGCACGCACCTTCGGGATATACAGCAACACCGTTCCAGCGATCAGCGATCCGGTGACCAACAAACCACCCTCAGGTCCGAAGCTTCCGCCGCTCACCATCTCCGGTCCATGCGACACCGTCACGAATACGCTTGCATCCACCATGCCGCTCACTGGATAACCGAGCACAGTGCCCAATACGAAATTCCACGCGAAATGCAAACTAATGGGGAGCCAGAGATTTCCACTCAGCGTACGAGCTGATCCAAGCCAAATACCAGCAAGGAAAATATTCATAAGTCCAAACATGGAAACACCCGGATTGCCAAGATGCATTGCGCTGAAGACCAATGACGTGAATAGAATCGCGACGCGTGCGTTGTACCTGTGCCTAAGCGCCAGAAACGGATACCCGCGGGATATCGTCTCTTCGGCGACGGCGACGATGGCGAACTGCAGCAAGCCCGTTGCTACAATGTTCAGACCGCGGGTCACGTCGAGCTGAACCAGTGTGATACGTGCCAACCCTGTCGTGAGTTCCACGAGAAGCACCAGTGCCACCATGGACGACGCGACGGGAATACCGAAAGAGAGATGTCTGACAACTGCACGTCCGGGTTGAAAACCCACCTCGCGAATCGGTTTTCGCTCGATGAGTACCATGCAAAACACCGTCGCCGCCCCAACTCCGAACAACTGGACCAGCAACCATAGCTGAATGCCCGATATACTATCCGTGAAGATCAGAAGCATTGCCATTACCAGCGAAGACAGAAAAAACACTCCGCTGAATGCAAGCAGCTTCCATAGCAAACGCAATTCCCCATCTCGCAACCAGAAATTCCGTTCGGGAATCACCGGTTCATCAATCGACGGTCCTTCCACACTAATACTCCTGTCATGCCAAGCAAGGACACGAATACAAGATAATACGGATGCAATATCTCTGCAATGACGATATCTGCCAGCCGCAATGGCTGACGCAACAAGGCGGCTACGGGAAACAAGACGGATAAATCGAGCACGGCCTTCACAAGAAACATGAGAAGTGCTGGTGCCAATGCCAGTGCGGAGTGCATCACAACTACCGGCGCTGAACACAACATCAGAAAATACACGAACAACAGAACAAGAAACGCTACGAAGCGTCTGTCATCGTACCGAATACCTTTGGACGACCATCGAATACGCTGACGCAAAAACCCCGTCAGACGTTGCTCGGGACGAGTACGCACAATACTCTCGGGCTCGGTTACGAAGGCGAAGCGTGCCCCCAGCCGATAGACGATCGCATGAAGTAAAAATTCATCGTCACCGCTATGTATCGTTTCGTTGTCCGAATAGGCGCCAGCATCGAAAAACAACTCTCTGCGATACGCGAAATTCGCACCATTACACAAACGCGGATGTCCGATACCGAAGAATCCGGCTCCAACTCCCATGAGCCCGAGAAACTCCAACGCCTGCAATCTCTTGAACAACGTATCGCGATCGGAGAATACTACCGGACCTGCCACAACATCCGCGCCGCGAGCAAACGGTACGAGCAACGTGCGCAACCAATCCGGATTATGCCGACAGTCCGCATCCGTCGTCACCACGACCTCGCCTCGCGCATTGTTCACGGCATGCGCGACAGCGGCCTTTTTACCCTCGAGTCCATCCGGTAACCGCAACAGGCGAAGCCGATGCTGCGATGCGAAGTCATGTTCGATACGGTACACCGTGTCGTCTTCCGAATGATCATCGACGAGCAACAACTCCAAACGATCCGGTGGATATCGCTGTGCCAGAAGAGATTCAACGAGGCCGTCGATTTGCTCACTTTCGTTTCTCAACGGAACGACAACTGATACGAACAGCGCCTTGTCCATCTCATCGGCGTCGGAGTGCGGAGCGCTGCTCAATGCACGAATACCGTACCGAATGCGCATAAGAAACAATGCGTACACTGCCGTGAGCAGTGTGAGGAAGACGAAGTATGCAAATGGGATCACCGGACGCCGCTCCAACCGAGTCGGGCACGATACAAGAAGGCAAGCCCCGTCACCGCTGGAAGAAGAATGTTGATAGCGAAAAGAAGCAGCGAAGCACTGAAGGCTACTGAGGCAGCGATCCCAACCTGTCCGAGCACCATGACGGATGCACCCTCGCGAATACCGAGTTCGCCCAGTGTCACTGGCGGCACGACGGTTTTGAGCAGCATAATGGTTACTATGCCTGCGAGAGCCGAGAGCGGTTCCACCGGACCGAACGCGTAGAGCAAAAGAAGAAATTGCGTGATGAAGGTAAGGTAGAACAACACGGAAAAAATGAGCGCAATGCGCATGGATTCAGCATCCAGTAGCAATATCGCGCTGCGCACCCGTTTCAATCTGTTCGCAATGCGCCCGGACGAGGCGACCCAACTGCGCCGAAGGGTCAAACCGTACCGCAGCAACAATGCCGCCGCGAGGAGCACCATGATCTCTATACCGAGCAAAAGCCAGACATTCATGAAGGGGAAAGCAACACAGTAGAACAGAAGTCCGATCGCTCCCGCCGCGATTGTCATGCTCATTGTCAGGAGTTTGTCCACCACTGTCAGTCCCATTAACGTCATGACATCGGCATGTCTCACCACTGCGGCACGTCCGCTGAATTCGCCTATACGCGCGGGAGTAACGAGACCGAATGTGAAACCAAGAAGCAACGACGCGCGAACATCCGCAGGTGTAACCCCTGGACATGCACGACGTAGAATACATCCCCACTTTGCGTTTTGAAACCACAGATTCGGTGCCAGCAAGACAAGTGCTGCCATGACCGCTAAGGGTCTCGCTTCGCCGAACGTACTGATTAAAGCATCAGTCTCGATTTCGGTAACAAGCAGAGCGAGCAAGGCGAACGCGAGCAGCAATCTTCCCGCCCAGCGCAACCATGCTTGCCGATGCGGCAATGCAGCCGACGTCATCCCGTTTCCCCTAAATCATCGGAGGCGGTAACGAATGTTTTCATCATGACATCCACATCTTGGATGAGTTTTTTCTTTTCGTAGCGGGGTGCGAACACGGAGCCGTCGAGAAAGTAGATGCGTTGCTGCGTTTCATCATAGAACAGGTAGCTGACGAACGGTCCTCCCATGCTGAAATCCTGCATTCGCCAAAGGCCTTTCATGCGAATGGCGAATCGATCCTGGAAGTTGACCTCGTCGAATTGGAGGTGGTTGACAGTATCCACCACAGCCCAAGTCGAGTCGTCGTAGGTACGATACAGTATCTCGGTCAAACGATCACGAAGTTCCAACGCGAAGCTGCTCGTGAGCAATGCCGTATTCGTCGTATCCATCCAGTGCACCATCAGCCAGCGCTCGGTGTGCGCGGGATGTTGCCGACGGAGAAGTACGGTGTTGATTTCACTGCTGTCCTTGGCAATGAACCAATTTCGAATCACCGCAAGAGAGAAAGCGTACTCACTGCGCAAGTGCGCCTCCACTTCCTCTTCTCTCGGCAGATTGAGCATACGTGCACGCTCACGTTCGTCCCAAGCCTGCCTGAAATAGTATTCAAGCTTCGGCCCGTTTGTAAGCAGGTAATCGCCGAGTTCAGCGATGCTGCGTGCAGTGAGATGCGAGACAACCTGGCCGCGGTACCAGAGATCCTTCTGCACGAAAACATGCTCCTTGCCATCATCGACCAGTTTTCGAACGTCGGCATCGAGCGCCCCTCTCATATACTCTCCGAGCGCATGGTCTGCGTCGAGCGCTGCAAGAATGAGAATATTCCGATCCCGTTTTCTTTCGAGCAAATCGGCGAGATCGTAACGCAGCAGGCGAAACCACGTCTCGGGTTGAGGAGTGAAAAACGGTTGGGCAAAGGCGTTCTCGATAACATCCTCAAGCAGTGCATAGTCCATGCTATCGCAGATTATCGTGATGATGTCGCTTTCCCCTATCGCGTTGTCCTTGCGCTGAATGCCACAGGAGGCGAGAAGCACGATGAGTAACGGCGCGAGCAGGATCATCGGGGATTTCATCTCATCCGTCCATAGTGTAGATATTCAGTTCAGGTAAAAATAGAATATACAACACCCACAACGTGAAGCCAATGGCAACGGGTATAGCGAAATTATCGTCGATGATATCGAAGGAGGCCACTTCCGCGAGTGCGCCGACAATAGCGGAGACGAAGGCGATGCCGTATTCCATCGCTTCTCCCGCGACCTTGGGTGTCAGCAGCACGACGATGAATGCCGAGAGGACGAAAGCCGACGATCCCTCGAGCGTCTTCCCGCGATACATCCGGGTGCCGTACCGCCTGCCGACCAGAGCGGCGACGGTATCCGAGACGATCAGAATAGCGAACGCAGTGATGGCAATGAGCTTCGGGAACACCAGCACGCAGAACGTAGCCGAGATCAGCACCCATGTGGCGCCGTTAAAGGTTTTTTTCTCCGGTGTTTTTTCGTGATGACGCAACATCCGGCCGAAGATTCGCTCGTACAATCGGAATGTTGGTGTATGCCAGGACCGGAGCGCATCCACGATAAGAAACATGGTCATCAGCGGGATGAGGATGGCCAACGCAAGCTCCCGTTCTATCATCGAATAGATCAGCGGGATGGATAGGGACGTCAGATGTATTCCCTTTCGCAATAATTCGAACTTAAAGGATACGGCATGAGTTTCCGTGTTCCCGTCTGCTTTGGACGGCACCGTCATGCCCTATCCTCCTCACGTTCCGAAGCGTCCCGTTCAGCCCCATCCTGTCCGCTGTTGTTTCCTTCGGACTGCTGAGGCCGACGGGAGTCGTGTTTTTGAATTTCCTCGACGGCACGCCGGATTTTATCCGCACGCTCCTTGTCGATTTTCAGCATTTCCTCACCGGTTTTCCTTGCGGAATCGTCATTGATGGCGCCGTTGTTTTTTCTCGGCGGAAGCACTTCGCCACGAAGGATGCTGTCTATCTCATCGCTGTCGAGGATCTCGCGTTCAAGCAAAGCTTCGGCGAGGCGATCAAGCGTTTGGCTGTGTTCCATGAGAATGTTCTCCGCACGCTCCATTCCCTTCATCACGATTTCCCGCACGGCGGTGTCTATTGCAACAGCCGTTTGTTCGCTGTAGTCTCGATGCTGAGTGATTTCCCGACCAAGAAAAATCTCTTCCTGCTTCGCGCCGAAGGTCAAAGGCCCCAAATCACTCATTCCCCAGTCGCAGACCATTTTTCGCGCCAAGCTTGTAGCGCGTTCGATGTCGTTCCCTGCACCCGTCGTCAGTTGTTTGAAAATCATAAGTTCAGCCGCACGACCTCCCATGGCATACGCTATCATGGCTTCCAGATACTGCTTCGAGTACGTATGCTTCTCGTCTATGGGCAGATACGTCGTCACACCCAAGGCACGGCCACGAGGAATGATAGTCACTTTGTGGACGGGGTCGGCCTCGGGAATCATTTTCGCCACGAGGACATGCCCGGCCTCGTGGAATGCGGTCATGCGTTTTTCAGCTTCGGAAATGATGAGGCTCTTTCGTTCCATACCCATCATAACCTTGTCCTTGGCCTCCTCGAAATCGCTCATGGACACGGTTTTTTTGTTGTTGCGTGCTGCGTACAGTGCTGCCTCATTGACGAGATTTGCCAGTTCAGCACCTGCAAGCCCTGGAGTCCCTTTTGCAAGTGTTTCCACATCCACGTCGGGATCAAGTGGAATGTTGCGCGTATGCACCTTGAGAATGCCCGTCCGACCTTTCACGTCGGGCCGATCAACGACGATCTGCCGGTCGAAACGTCCCGGACGCAGCAGAGCGGGATCCAACACATCCGGCCTGTTCGTTGCGGCGATAATGATCACCGTGCTTCCCTGCTCGAAACCGTCCATTTCAACAAGCAATTGGTTGAGCGTCTGTTCACGCTCATCGTGACCGCCTCCGAGGCCCGCACCTCGTTGGCGTCCCACAGCGTCGATCTCGTCGATGAACACGATGCAGGGAGAATTTTTTTTCGCATTTTCGAACAAATCCCGCACGCGACTTGCACCAACCCCGACAAACATTTCAACGAATTCAGCGCCTGAAATGGAAAAGAACGGGACGCCTGCTTCTCCCGCGACTGCACGGGCAAGAAGGGTTTTACCAGTTCCCGGCGGACCGAGCAGCAACACGCCGCGGGGTATCTTACCACCAAGGCGTTGGAACTTATCCGGTTCCTTCAAGAACTCGATCACTTCCTGCAACTCGTATTTCGCTTCGTCCACGCCCGCGACGTCGGAAAAATTAATGCGAATGGAATCCTCGCTGATCATTCTCGCCTTGCTTTTTCCGAAGGAAAACAACCCCTTTTGACCGCCGCCCGCGCCAGCCTGCATGCGACGCATGAAAAACAACCAGACGCCGATGATGAGCACCCAAGGGAGAATGCCTACCAAGGTGTTGGTCCAAGAGGAATTCTTCTCCTCGAAGGTGATGTCGATTTCCTTTTCCATCCATTCTTTCTGTGCCTGCGTATCCACTGCGCCAAGGTTGACGCTGAACGCGGAAGCATCCACGGTTTTCCCGTCAATCGTGCGGAGGGGCGTGGTCTGGTTCAGCGATCCCTCCATGACGAAATCATTGAGATTCGATTTGTACACGGTCGCCTTGACGATTCGTACAACGGAGTCGTCGAGATTTTTCACTTCACCGTCCAACAGCCGCTGATACTGCGAGTACGTGACGACTGGAGGTTGATCTCGTGAATCCAGAAAGTTCATGGCGACGAAGGCCACGAGTACGACAAGCACCCACGTCAGGATGACTTTGGAATACCGTGTCCAGTTCGTCTCTTCAGGGCCCTTCGTAGGCCGTTGCCCGCCTCTGCGCGACGGTTGCTTCCCTCCCTGATCGTCAGGGGTGGACATGTGCCAGTTCGTTCCAATGCCGTTGTGCATGTATATCGTTTCGATTATCAGATTATTCGTAAGTAATAGCGTCGCTTTTCGAAATATAGATGGCCGGGATGTTCCTAGCTTTACGTGCATAATCAAGTCCGAAGCCTACGACGAATCGAGGTGGAATCTCAAAACCGACGTAATCCAGTTCATGTGCGATTCTGGTGCAAGCCGGCTTATGCAGCAATGTAACAATTTTCAACGACGCAGGGTTCTTTTTTTCTAAATGCTTTTTCACGAAGTCGATGGAATACCCCGTATCGACAATATCTTCAACGATGACGACATGCCTGTTCTCCACATCCATGCACAGGTCTTTGACCAAGCGCACATCTCCGCTGGAAATATTTTCTTCACCGTAACTCGAGAGTTTGAGAAACTCCACTTCGCAATCGATAGTCAAACAGCGAAGCAAATCGGCGCAGAAAATGAATGCACCATTGAGTATGCAGAGGAAAACTGCTTCCTTACCCTGCATGTCGCGGTCTATGCGGGCAGCGAGTTCCATAATGCGGGTCCGCAATTGCTCGGTGGAGAGATAGAGCACGAATTCGTCGTCGCGAATTCGTAGAACTGCAGGAAGTGAAAACGGAGAGATCATGATTCGTCGTTATCCGAAATACCTATTCTCGCAACATGCCGGGTGTTTTGGTCGAGTGCGACGCGTTGATCGAGACGTACGCCACAGATCCACACGATTCCACGGCGCCCCTCGAGGACGGGAATGCGTTCGCGTCGCATTCTGGTATAAGCACGTGCAGACAGGAATTTCCATACCAGTTGAACGCCTTCTGAACCCAGAGGCTGAAACACATCATCAATTCGCCAAGGGCGCAAGCACCAGATACGACCTGCTTTGTCCAAATCAATACACTCCCTCTGGGGAGTATCGTCGAAGTCCACCGGTACCGATGCAAGTTCCTCGGACGTGAAGCGTTGATGCCTGAACGCAACCGTTTCACCAACAGTAACCGTCACGGGCTGCGGTGGATTGGAGGGCGGATACAGGACGATTCTGTCACGTTCACGCTCTGCACGCACGCCGTGGCGCAAATCCGCGCGTCTACCGGGAGCTGCATCAAGCAACGCAAGCAGTGTTCGAACTTCGTCGATGGATGCTTCTTCATCACGCAATCGTCCTATAATCGTATGCGCGAGCAGCATGCGCTCGAATTCAAAATACCCCTTCAGCGCAGGAAGCGCAAGGGACCACGTATCGCCTAACTTTTTCGTTGTCTCGTGCAACAGAGTTTCCGCGTGCTGCGTCAGGTACCGATCAAGCGCGGCGAACACGGCGGATGTGTTCGCGAGCGTCTGGTCTATACCAGGTGCGACATAACGCCGGATAGAAGGAAGCACGTGATGTCGTATAGCGTTTCGCGTGTACGCATCGCTGGTGTTCGAGACGTCCTCCACCCAACGCAGCGCATGTGTTCGTGCCCAAGCTTCGATATCGACACGGCTCACCTCGAGTAACGGTCTGAGCACGTTTCCGCGTACAGGTCGGATACCGACGAGACCGCGCACGCCGCTTCCGCGAAAGAAATGCGACAGCAGTGTTTCGGCTTGGTCATCGGCGTGATGCGCTGTCAACACCGCCTCGGCACCGACTTCCACACGAACATGTTCCAGCGCTGCATAGCGCAGAGTGCGGGCGACATCCTGAAGCGAAGCACCGTGGGGCTGGAGATTCCCGGAAACATCGATACGACGTTCAGCGAATTCGGCACCGAAGTCCGAGGCCATTTCGCGGACGAATTCCGCCTCGGCATCGGCCTCGGTTCGAAGCCCATGGTGCACGTATACGAGATACAGCTCGAAAGACCATGACTGAGCAAGTCGAGACATAATATGCGCGAGCACGGAAGAGTCAAGACCACCACTGGCGGCTACAACAAGGCGTACATTGCGACGAAGCACAGCGCTAGTGCGAAGAAACTCGACGCAATGTGTATCCAGAGATTTCACTCCGAGCCCTGATCCCTTGTCATGTCAAGTTCCCAGTTCTTCAAGATGTTCATGTCTCCGGCAAGTTCGAGAAGTCGAAGAAAGGAATCATGCGATACCGCGAGATACCGTTGTCGCACCGTTTCCCCGAAATCGGCGTCGGCGTCGGCAAGAAACGCTTCGACGAGGATGTGGAATTCGCGTGCCGCCTCGGCAAATTCTTCTTGCAGTTTGGCATGCAGATCCGAACCCGGAACATGTTTGCCGAGTGTGTCATTGAGTTTCCATAGGTACTTGCCGCGAAAGCTCAGCTCGCCCAGTTGTTCTTGTCGTTGCGTATCATACGCATGTTGCAGGAAACACGCCAACATCTCGGCATCCGAAAGGTGTCGCGTGCTGTACTGCATCAGCATTGAGAGTATGCTCTTCACCTGTTCGTTTATCTGCATCTCACATCCCGTTTTTTTCATTGCAAGCGCAGCGTGTTTCAGCAAACGGCGCATGTTCAGTTCCTGTTGTTCCGTAGCCACATATCGCTGCGCCGCACCGGGAAACAATGAAGCGGGTGTGCCCGTATTGGCCATGATGATGTCGCAGTGTATTTCTTCTCAATTTTTTCTACCGTGGACTCGCGGAACAAAGCACGAAATACCGTAATATACAGAGAAGTTCCGCAACGCGGAGATTTATGTGCACGAAGCACAACGCACTCGATCCGCTGCGGATATGTTGTATGGCCGTTTCCAAGACGCGACTCCGGACGGGGCAGCGTTCAGCACTTAAGGAAGCGTGCTTTTTCGTCCTGATTCTGTTGCATTTCAGGCGATAAAAAAGTAGTTTGATCTCTTGATGGTACACCATCTCCAATACCAATTGACTACAGATATTGTACTTACCATACTTTCGCGGAGTGTTATGAGACGCAGTTCCTTCCCTCTGCTGCTGGCGTTCCTGCTTTTCCCAATCATCATCAGCGCGCAGCCGACTACATCACCGGATGGCGTAGTGTTCACGTACAAGAACACCACTGCTTCATCTGTTTCCTTGGTGGGTGATTTCAACGCATGGTCCACAACATCGCACCCGATGGTGCGATCGGCCACGGGTGATTGGAGTATCACCGTTCCGCTGTTACCAGGCACGTATCAGTACGCATTTTCCATCGACCACAGCAGAATCGAGATCGATCCCGAGAACCCTCTCACGTTCGAATCGCTTGACGGCAAGCGCCTGAATTCGCTCGTTTCTCTCAACGAAGACAGGCAGTTGATCACGCAGGGATATCCTGTACGCAGAGATATCGACGATAATTACGAGAATCCAGGCGGTACGGTGTTTCTCAACATCGTCTTCAAGCATCACGTGCCGCTGTTCTACAATCACGTCACGGATCGTATAGAAGCACCATTCGTGCGTCAACACGCGCTTCGCGACTATTTCGAGCTGGCAGATGTGATTCAACGATATCCGAACGTGCATGCTACGGCGGTACTGTCGCCAACCCTGCTCTGGCAGGTGCAGGAAATCTACGTCAAACGGTTGGAGCCGTTCATCAGGCCCTACCGTCCGAACAACCCGAGAAATGCGGATATGGACGGTGCTCGTTTCCTTGCAGCCATGAAGGGAAAAACCGATCCTTGGATTGACATTTGTCTGACACCTGCCGAACGCTTGACTGAAGAAGACAAAGCGTATTTGTACAGGAACGAATGGAACGCATTCACCATCAGTCCCGTCCGGCTCCGCCGCTTCCCGGAACTGATGGAACTGTACGAGAAGTGGCAGGATTCGAATGGCAATCCGAATTACACGGTGGATGAATTGCGCAGACTCAAGTTCTTCGCCATTTTCACGAACTTCGACACCGAATTCTACGAGCGCCGGGTTTCATTGATTCAGACCGGAACGCGGATATATCGATCGCTCGATCTCCGGGATCTCATTTCTTTCCGCAGTGATGGCAAGTATTACCTCAAGCGCGAGATCACGGAACAGGATTGCGAACGCATAGTCGCATCGGCATGGTATGTCATGGCCAGCATTCTCCCAGCATTCGAAAAGACAAAATACAATTACAGAGCAATGATCGGGCAAATCGAAATGGCGACGACATCGTATTCGGACGCCGTACTGCCGTTGCTTATCGACTCCGATGTTGCGAAAATCGCCGACGCTTCCTTGAACATGCCCGCTCCGTACAAGAATCCCCAAGATGCGGATGCACAACTCAAGATGGCGATCGCCGCCTATCAGCACTACCTGAACGTCACACCAACAGGGTATGTGCCGCCGTATGGTGCAATGTCGGCAGACGTGATACCATTGCTCGCGGACAATGGCTTGGAGTGGTTCATTTCCGATGAGCAGGTGCTGGCCAAATGCGAACCGAGAAATTTGCCTAGTACGCTTCCGTACTCCGTTACTGTCAACGACAAAACCGCGTATGGTGCGTTTTCCAGCGCTCTTCTGGGGAATCGCATCAACTGGGTGTACAGGCAGTATTACGGTGAGAACTCATCCGACGATCTTGTCCGCAACATTCTCTCCATGGCACCGAACAATCCCAGGAAATCAGCGCTCGTCACGCTCGTCATCGACGGCGACAACGCTTGGATGCATTACGAACGCGACATAGACGGCAAGGGAGTGATCAACGGATTGTTCCGCAAACTCGAGCGTCTCTATGAAACGCGTGCCATCATTTCCGTGACCATGTCCGAGTTCATTCATGGAAATCGACTGCGCGGAGTACCGGCGAACAACCCGGAGAATTTCGACAAAATCCGACAACTCGCTCCCGGCTCGCGCTACAACAGAAACCTGAGCATGTGGATTGGCAACGAAGAGATGAACCAAGCATGGGAGTATTTGCGGCAAGCGCGAAGTGATATCGGCGGCAATGCGCAACCAGTCGTCGACGCAACGTATCTGGAGAATTTCACGAAGATGCCGTTCAATTTCCTGTATGGTCTCAGCAGTCCGGATTGGTTTGAATCGTTCAACAGGCGCTCTCTTCTCAGAATGAACCCCAAACCTTTCGAGGATGTTTACACTACGTTGCTCGGCAATGCGTACACGCTTGCGGGCGCTCAGGCACCGACATTCGCTTCCTTCGTCAATCCTGCCGATTTCAAACCGGAATGGACAGCACCGAGGAAACGGACACAAGTCACCTTCCTCAGCCGCCTGGTCGATCGTGAAGCGATCACATCGGTGTTCATCGCCGGTAACAGAAAAGAATTGGCGAATCTCGAGCCCAATACGGTACGTATGTGGGACAACGGCGAACACGGAGACAAGGTGTACGGAGACAATATTTGGACGCTGGTCGTGGAAATCGACGAGGGCGAATTACTGTACAAATACTCCAACAGTGGCGGCCAAGGAACATGGGAAGGGGCGGAAACCTTCCCGGATGAATGGCGTAGAATCACGATTCAAGGCGATAAAATGACTATCGAAGACATTTTCGCCCGGTTAAGAAAATAACGAGACGCGTCTCGTCAAAAGGGACATCGCAACGCGGTGTCCTTTTTTTTTTCAAAGAAACTCATGAAATCGGAATCGCATCGAATAATTAAAACGAGTTCGACTGCTGATGTTCGGATAGGATTCGGATCGATGCGATTCCTTTTTCACGCCGGATGAACATGTTGCGAAGGCAGTCGAAAGATGGATTCGGTGAAAATTTTTCCTGCAAGACTGTGTGAGAATTCGTACATTCAAAGCAATGTTCGAACAGATGACTGACATGATTCCTGATTCCCGGCAATTTCATACATTGATTGTTTCGGTCCTCAATGCACGCTTCGCTCCCACTGTATAATCAAACAGAGTATTCACGCGACGAACTGATTGCCGACATCTCGCAGCACGTTGATCCTGTAGGATTGACGACAATTCTCGGTGCGTACGATATGTCGTCGAGCGTCCATGAATTCCAGGTGCGCAAGGACGGCACACCGTATTTCCGTCATATTTCGCGTGTAGCGAGAATTCTCATCCGTGAACTGGATTACAGAAATGCCGACGCGATTTCCGGTGCTTTGCTTCATGACGTACTCGAGGATTCCGAAATCATCACTGCAGAAGTGATCAAGTTCAACTTCAACCCGTATATTTCCTACATCGTCGAAGTGCTGACCAAGGATATACGCATGTTCGGTGTTCATCGGAAACAGTTGGACGAGGAGTACATCGACAGACTCAGATACAGCAGTCTGGACTGCAAACTGATCAAATTCGCAGAACGTCTTGACAACTACCGATGTCTTGAATTCGGAGTGAAACGTAATCCTTTTCGCTACATCGACGAGACGGAGCAATTCTATTTTCCCATGGCGCAAACGGAAAACAACGAGATGCTCAATCGCATCATCGACGAGATGAGTCGGATAAAGAAAAAGCTGTACAGTTGATGTTGCCGCCTCGTTCATGAAGTGACCGGCGACTGGCAGGCCTGAGAAGGCGCAGTAAGATACTGTGATTGAACACATACTACCGTGAATATTCAGCCTGTGCTATGCCGTCCCAACCTTGTCCTCGTATTGAATAAACCTCGAATTCGGAAGCAGAATGCGCATACTTGTTCAACGTGTTTCTCGTGCGACCGTCACCGTCGATGGCAAGGTGACAGGTGCTATCGGCAGGGGTTTGCTGGTATTCGTCGGTGTGCGGCAAGGCGATACCGAAGCTGACGCCTCGTATCTGGCTTCAAGAAGTGTGCGATTGCGCATTTTCAACGACGAAGCAGCAAAGATGAACCTTTCCAT
>Ga0114946_10000572_pt1 | contig 24864 bp, 13 predicted proteins | sample WalLakDeSediment_FD_88676 | JGI IMG/M metagenome (GOLD analysis project Ga0114946, IMG submission 88676) | Lake sediment microbial communities from Walker lake, Nevada to study Microbial Dark Matter (Phase II) - Walker Lake 11/02/13 Deep Sediment | ecosystem: Environmental > Aquatic >... | reverse complement strand
GCGGCCGTCCTTGTTGCCGGCCCACACACCGACCGCGATGTACGGAGTGTAGCCGATGGTCAGGTTGTCCCGGTAGTCGTCCGTCGTGCCCGTCTTCACGGCCGTGGGCCGCGTGGTCTGCAGTGGGCCACCCGTGCCAAAGGCCGACCGGCGCGCCTCGGCGTCCGACAGCATGCTCGTGATCTGGTAGGCCGTCTGAGGGCTCACGACCTGTCGCGGCCGGGGCTCGTGCGCGTAGAGAACCACGCCATCGCGCGTCCGCTCCACGGCGAGCACCCCGGTCGCAGGCGTGTAGCGTCCGCCGGCGGCAAACGCGGCGTAGGCGCCGGTCAGGTCCAGCAACCGGGTCTCGGCGCCGCCCAGGGTCAGGCTCAGGCCGTAGCTCCAGGGGTCGGGATGGAGCCGCAGGCCCAGGACCGTGGCAAGGTCGTGGACCCGCGCCAGACCGACGTCCGCCAGCAAGGCCACGGACGCGGCGTTGAGCGAGCTGGCCAGGGCCTGCCGCATGCGCACGGGACCGCGATACTGCCCGTCGTAGTTGCGCGGCTGGTAGCCTGCGGGCCCGCCGAACTGAAGCGGCACGTCCCACAACACGTCCGCCGGCGTGTAACCCGCCTCGAGTGCCGCGGCATAGGTGATCGGCTTGAAGGCCGAGCCTGCTTGACGCGCGCTGACCGTCACGTTGACCTGCCCGGCCGCAGGCTCGTCGTAGTCCACGCCACCCACCATGGCTATGATCTCGCCCGTTCCGGGCCGTACCGCGACGACTGCCGCGTCCCCCAGATCGTGTTGGGGGTGCAGGGCGGCGACGTGGCCGCTCGCGATCCGAGCCACGCGCTCGGAGAACGCCAGGTCCAGCGTGGTGGTGACGGTGAACCCGCCGCGAGTCGCCACCTCCGGGCCGATCAGGTCCGGCAGCTGGGCAAGGACGTAGTCCACGAAGTGCCGCGCGCGGCGAGGGGGGTTCTCGGTCTCCACCACGAAGCCCAGAGGTTGCGACCAGATGGTCTCGACCGCGGCGCGCGTGAGGTAGCCGGCCTCCACCATGCTGTTCAGCACGACGCGTTGCCGTTCGCGCGCGGCAGCGAGGTCCGCCAGCGGATCCAGGCGCGAGGGAGCCTGGAGCAGGCCGGCCAGGAGCGTCGACTGGGCGGGCGTCAGCTGTCTTGCCGACCGGCCGAAGTAGACCTGCGCTGCCGCTTCGGCGCCGTACGCCCGGTGACCGAAGTAGGCCACGTTCAGGTAGGCGGCCAGGATCTCGTCCTTGGTGAACCGCTCGGCGATCTCGGCCGCGAGGTGCGCTTCCCGCACCTTCCGCTCCAGCGACTGCTCGAATCGCTCGTTCGCGTCAAAGGCCACCAGCCGCACCAGTTGCATGGTGATGGTGGACGCGCCGGAGACCGTCTCGCCGGCCTGAGCGTTCTGGATGACGGCCCGCGCGACGGCGCTCGTGTCCACTCCCGTGTTGCTGTAGAACGAGCGGTCCTCGGTGGCGACCACCGCGTGCCGGAGCGTGGGCGCGATCTCATGCAGGTCCACCCAGGAGCGGTAGCCCTCCGGGGCGAGCTCCGCCAGCAACGCACCGTTGCGATCGACAATGTATGCCGTCTGGAAGAACTCCATGCGGTCGAGCGCCGCCAGACGCTGACGATAGGCGTCCAAAGACACCTTGGGATCGGGCTGGTCCACGCAACCCGCCAGTGCCACCGCCGCGATGGCGGCCGCCGCTCGCACCGCCGCCGCCAGGATCCTAGGACGCATCGCGCTTGAGGATATCACAGGCCGGAACGGCGTTCCACCGTCCGAAGTGGTCCCGGCTTCCCCACGCGCGCCTCCGCTTGCCTGTGCGCCGGCAATGCCATATATTCAGTGGTCATGCTGACGACGGTTGCGGCACTGGGCACCACCGTGGCTCTTGCGCTGGCCTATCGGCTGGTCACGGAGCGCATGGACTACGGCTCGCTGTCGCGCCGACAGTTGGACGCGTGGGTGTTCGTGGCCGGCCTTGGCTGCCTCTCCCTAATGGTGTACGGCGGCGCCGACGTGCATCGGGCGGAGCTGGAGGTGGGGGCCGCGCTGCCCGGCATCCCCGAAGGCGCAACGGTCATCGAGCGCCGCGCCACGGTGGCGCTGGTCTCGGCTGGCGGACCTGCCCAGGGCCCGCTCCAGCCGGCCCCGGTCGGCGCCTGGACGGAGCCGGACGAGAACACGGAGCCGGAGCCGCCGCCGGTGGGCGTTGACGCGGCTGGCGCGGCTTCGACGGCGTACGTGTTCCTGCGGCGAGTGCCCACGCCCACTGCCCCTGCGCAATCGGTTGCCGCGCAGGCTGTTGCCGGCGAGGAACTGGTATCGGCACGCGGTGCGTACACGCCGTCCATGGCGGCGCGATCCCCGGAGCTGTTGCCGCCCGTGGCCGGGCCCATCGTCGTGGTTCCGCCGACGGAGCGCGCCGTCGTGGTGCCGACCGACGAGCCGCCGCCGCCCACGGCCACGGCGCCGCCGTCGCCTTGGGCCACGCCCACCCCGTTCTGTGGCCAGCCCGGCGACATCGTGTTGGACTTGGACGTCCTGGACGCGTCCATGGAGCGGGTGGCCGGTCAACTCGCCGTGCGCTACAGGGCCCAGGTGTACAACCGATCCACCTTCCCCGTTCGTCTGGTCGACCTCACGGTGACGCTCGAGGGCCGGGACAGCGGCTCCGAGCGGTTCGGCCGCTCGCGTCTGGGGGACGTGCAGATCGAGCCCAGCGTGGTGCACGCCATCGAGGGCACGATGGTCCTGGACAAGAGCCCCTCGCCCTTTGGCTCCACGCAGCTGTGCGTGTCCCTCGTCGCCGAGACATGCGGCCGGTCGCTGCCATACCACAGCACGAAGCGTTGCGTGGCGGCCCGCGGCTTCTGACGCCGTCTCGCTTGGGTCCCGTCCCACAACATCCTTGACGGTTGCGTTGGGACAGGGTGTCTCCAGAGGGGCTCTGCCCCTCCGGCGCCCGCCTTGGTTGGGCAAGGCCGCGCGCGCCCCGACGGCCTGGGGAAGGGCCCTCCGCAAGCCCCCAGCGGGACCCGGACGCCAACCCCGGGAGTCGCGCGGCATCACACGGGCCGCGTAAAGCAAGAGAGAGGCGCGAGCCAGTCATCCGGCTCGCGCCTCGGTTGTCGCCGTCCGGTCCGATGCCGGGACGGTGCCTATCTCATCAACGACCGAGCGGGCGCTTCTTGAGCACCGCCGGCAGGTAGGTCGGCTTGGTGGGCTGGAGAGCGGCGTTGATGCCCAGCGTGCCGTCCCAGACAATCTGGGACGGGCTGCGGTACACACCACCGCCCGGGCCGGCCGCCACCACGACCTGGTACTCACCCGGTTCGAGGTAGTAGAACTCGTAGCGGCCCTCGGCGTCGGTGGTCTGCGGGTTGAGCTGGTCCGAGGGCGCCGCGTTCCAGCGCACCCACTCGCCGGTGTCCAGGTTGAGCTGCTCCAAGCGAACCTCGGCGCCTTGCACCACCGGCTCGCCCTGATCGTAACGCCGGTTCAAGGCACCGCCCGGAAGGATGGCCACATCGTCGATGTACCAGCCGTCGTCCTCGTACATGGCGTCGCTGGACAGGAGGAAGCGCAGGTAGAACGTGGGTTCGTTGGCGAACCGGTCCAACGAGATGACGTCGCCGCGCCAGGCACCGATGGTGTCCCGATACCGCTGCAGCACGTTCCACGATCCCGTGGCCGACAGCCGGTACTCCACCGTGCCGCTGTCGCCCCGGGCGAAGCGGTAGATGTGCCAGAACCGGAGCTCGGGCGACGGCACCGTCCTCAGGTCTATGGGGCCCGGAGCGCGCAGGTCCAGCGAGGCCCGCGGCGGGTAGTTGCCGTTGGGGCTGTCGTGCCAGGAGTGGACGGGGCTGTAGTAGTTGTTGGTCACCAGCGCCCACGGCGACGACCCGGTCCAGCCCGCGGGGCCCGATTCAAAGTCGAAGTCGAACGGGTCGCCCTGCGGGGTCATGGGTGGCGGGCCGCTGGCGCCCACGTCCTGGAACACCACGCCCTGTCCGCCCAGGTAGACGAAGCCGGTGCACGAGGTGGCACCAGCGCCGCTGACGCGGATGGCAAACGAGCCCTGCACCGGCTCGAACGGCTGAGTGACGTAGGTGCGCGTGGCGCCGTCGTACTGCATGGGCCGGGCCGGCTGGCCCGTCTGGACAAACTCCACCGCTGCCGGCGAGCCCTCGACCGGCGCGTGCACGCGGACCGGAACGCCCACCGGCAGCGTTACCCGGCCGCTTGTCTGGTGCCCGCAAGCCGTGGCACACCCGGATCCGTCCCGCAGGGGCTGCACGCGGCGCGTGCCGCCGGTGCCGTACTCAAAGCGGATGCCCATCGGATCCACGCTCGAGTCCGCGACCTGCAGCACCCGGAAACCCGACACCGGGCTGCGCATGCCGTCCTTCACCGCCTCGAAGCTCAGCTTGTGCGGCCCGGGCGAGAGGTTGAGGGCGATGCGGAACTCGCCCAGATCGTCCGCCTCGATGCTGCCGATCGGCACGGTGGGGTCGGGTGCCGCGCCGTCGTACACGTGCACCATGGCGCGCGGCGTCGTCTCGCCGTACGCCTCCTGCTGCGGATTGCTGGTCACGCCGCAGCGCGGGCTGTGCACCATGGGCACCAGCGGCGGCGCCTGACGCAACCAGTTCGTGTAGTTGACGTGATCGCTGACGCGAACGCCCGTGCCGCCCGGGTTGTCGCGCAGGCGACACGCGTCGTTGTTGGCGATGCTGCGGTCCGTGGGGCCGGTGATGGAGCCCCACCAGTTCTGCTGGCCGTCCACGCAGACGTCCAGGTCGCGGTTGACCACGCCATGACTGCTGCCGGCGAAGCTGTTGCCGCGGACGATGGGTTGCGCATCGACGTTGGCCAGGACGCCGGACGACACGCTCACGAAGCGGTTGTACTCCACGGCCGGATTCGTGCCCCTGTCCTCGACGCGCACTGCGCCGCCTCGATCGCCGCCGAGATCGCGGAAGAGATTGCCGCGGATGGTCATGGGCGACTGCTTGCGGGCGGACACGGCGATGTTCTCGATCCGGCGGAACACGTTGAAGCTGACGTCGAGCGCGCCCTGGGACTGGGAGTCCACGGTGCCCTGCTGGCCGTACCCACCGTAGAGGAAGCGGCTGTGGCGGATGTGCCCGCCTCGGCTGTTGGTCTCAAACCGCAACCCGCGCCAGACGCCGTAGTCCCCCGAGTCGCTGATGGAGGTGAACGTGACGCCCTCCGCTTGGAGCTCGGATGTGATGTTGATGCCCTCGCGGTCGCTGAACCGCAGCACCAAGCCGGGATCCAGGCTCAGCGTGGCTCCCGTCACGTTGATCAGGCAGGCGATGTCGCGGTCCAGGTCGTTGGTCCAGGACTGGGTCGTGTTGACGGCGGCGCAGAACAGCATGGCGTCCTCGGTGTTGCCGATGGCCACGTTGTTGCTGGTCACCGTGTTGCCACTCGCCCGGTGCTCGATCGAACGCCCGTTCTCCGTGAAGATGTTGCCGTCGATGGTGGCGCTGGCGGCGTTGCGCAGCTGCAGGCCGTTGCGCAGGTTGCCGTGGAAGAGGTTGCGCGAGATGGTGACCCGCGCGTCGCTGACGTAGACGCCGTCCGTGTAGGCGTGGGCGATGACCGAGTCCTCGAGCCGCACCAGCTCCTTCTCGATGACGATGTTGGCGTTGCGGCTGCCGCCGTAGGCGACGTGGAAGCCCTTCATCGCGGCCGCACGGGCGGTGCTGGCCAGGATGATCCCCTCCCAGTCGCCCGGCACGGGCCGCGTGGCGGTGCCGTCGTTGTTGGTGTCGCAGGTCCCGTCAAGCGCGCCGCACGTGTCGTCCCTGATGGACGTCAGGGTGACCGGGTCGTCGCCGCTGCCCTCCACCGGCACTTCGAGGGCACCGTAGTCCACGGACAGGGCCGCGCCCTGCAGCGCCTTGACCAACGTGCCGGCTTCGATCCTCAAGGTGCCGCCACGACTCACCAGGACACGCCCCTCCAGCAGGTAGGGCAGGTCGCCCGCCGTCCACTTGCGGCCGACCGTCATGGCCCCCTTGACGGAGATGCCGTTCAGCATGTTGTCCGTGGCTTCGTTGTCCTGGAGCTGCGGCTCGACGTTGGCGTCCATGGCCATGGCCACCGCGCAGCCGGAGATGTTGTTGCGCTGGATGACAGGCTGCAGTGGCTCCGCGCGGGTGCGGATCTCGATCCCGGCGCCCCGCTGGTTGACGATGACATTGTCGGTGATGGACGGGCTCACGTTGTCCACGCGGATGCCCACCGACGCGCCGTCGCGCACCTCCACATGCTCGACGCGCGCGTTGCCTATGCTGACCTGCACCGCCGGCTGTGCCTGCCGACCGGCGTAGAGGACGAGCGCATGCGCGAGAACGCTCTCCTCGCGCTGGCTGGCCGTGGTGTCGAACTTGAGCCCGTTCCAGTCACCGGCGTTGGGCTCCGCCGGGCCGTCCGCCGGGTTGGAGTCGCCGCCATGCCGGTCGTCCTTCAGTGAGGTGAAGACGATCCGATTGTCGGATGTCCCGCGGGCCATGAGTGAACTGCGCTCGGCGACCGAGATGCCCGCTTGGCCCAGGAACTTGATGACCGCGCCGGGCTCGATGGTCAGGCGCGACTCCCCGACCACGTTCACGGAACCCGTGACCAGGTACGGCAGCGAGCCCTTCTTCCAGGTTCGGCTGACGCGCGAGTCGCCGGCGACGCACAGCCCGTTGCGGGCATTGGCGTTGGCCTGGTTGTCGCCCTCCATCACCAACTCGACGTTGGCTTCCATGTCCACCGCACAGCCGCCGTTCTTGTCGAACGTGTTGGCTTCGAGCGTCACGACCACGGCTGCGCTGCCCGCGACGAGCTTGATACCGGCGTCCCTGTTTTCCGCGAACAAGTTGCGCGTCAGGGTGGAGTTGACCTGGAACACGCGCAGGCCGGCGTTGCTGCTGTACCAGAACTCGCTGTCCTCCACGGCCGTGTTCTCCGTGGCCTGCAGGTCGAGCTGGCTGTACGAAGGAGAGTCACCGCCATACCGCAATACCGTGCGCCGGACGAATCCGCCTCCACCGCGGATGATGACCGCGCCCCAGTCGCCCGGGGCCGGCTGCCGAAGACCGCCGTCGCCGTTGGTGTCGCAGCCGGCGTCGATGTCCGCCGAGCAGGCGTCGTCCGCGAAGGAGGTGATCAGCACGCGATCGCCGTTCGCCACACCGCTGCGCAGCAGGCCCCGCACCGCCTCGATCGTGGAGCGCTGTTCCATCTTGACCGTCAGGCCCGGCTCCAGGACCAGCACGGCCGCGGTCTCGGCCAGCTCCAGCCGGCCGGTGACGACGAACGGCAGGTCGCCGGCCCGCCAGGTCTGCGGCGTGGTCTGCCGGCCTGTGATCCGGTAGCCGTTCACGCCGTTCGTGAAGTCCGTGGAGTTGCCCTCGTTCTGCAACGAGATGTTGGGGTTGCGCAGCGAGACCGCGATGTCGTTGTCCGCGAACGTGTTGCCCCGCAGTTGCACTGTGATGGAGTTGGGGCTGGTGTTGTCCAGCAGAAGCCCCGCCGCGTCGCGCCGATCGGGGTTGCGACTGCCCGCGAAGCGGCAGTTCACGAACGAGGCCGAGACGTTCTCCACCTTGGCCCCGTGATCGCGCGAGCGGGTGAAGACGGTGTTGGCGACCGTGACGCCGGCCGTGCGGATCCAGAGCACCGGGCCCGTGCCGAACCGGAACTCGGCGTGGCTGACCGAACTGGGGCCGCTGGTGCTGACCAGGTCGACGTAGCGCCAGCTGCCGCGGTCCGGCGTTGTGGCCGCGCCGTCGTTGTTGGTGTCGCAACTCACGTTGGGCGCCGTGCACGTGGTGTCGTCCGACAGGGCGGTGAACACCACGGGGCGCTCGGCGGTGCCGTTCACGTGGAAGGTGCCACCGCGCACGGTGAGCGACCCGGTGGGGCTGGCCTTGACTGCGCTGCCGGCGGTAATGGTGATACCGGCGTTCACGATGACCGTGCCGTCCGGCACGATGGGCAGTTCGTGGGCCTGCCATGTCAAGGGCAGGTTGACGGTGCCCGACTGCACCACGATGCCGTTGGTCTTGTTGTTCTGCGCGGTGATGTCGGACTGGACGAACTGCACGTTGGCGTCGGACCGCACCGCGTCGCCGTCGTTGTCCCGCAGTGTCACCGACTCCAGCCGGACCAGGGCGATGATGTCGGGTCCCTGCCGCGTGCGGATGGCGTGCTGAGAGGAACGCTCGATGCGCGACCCACGGACGGTGACGTTGACCCCGTCGATCCGAAGCCCCTCGGCGGCAGTGTCCTCGATGGCCAGGTTCTCAAGCACGGTGTCGGTGGCGCGCACCTGCAACGCCGGGTTGGTGCCGCGGCCGGCGTAACGGATGGTGAGGCCGTTCACGCTGGCGGTGGCGTTGCGGTCTATGACCACGCCGGGCCAGTCACCGCGCGCCGTCTCCGGCTTGTCCGAGGTGAAGACCACGTCGCCCTGCTGACCTCCCGCCACGGTCATCGCGCCGGCGATCTGCAGCGAGGCGTTTTCCGCGAACCGAACCTCGACTCCGGGCTCGATCGTGAGCCTGACGCCCTCCGACACCCGAACGCTGCAGGAGGCCCGGTACTGCCCGACCGCGGCCGACCACAAGGTGTTGGTGACCACGGTGCCGCACACGTCCGGCGGCTCCTGCTGCATGGGGCGATGCAGATGGGCGGCACCCGCGGCGTCCGGGCTCGGAAACAGCGCGAGGAGGCCCACGAGCACCAGCAGGGCGGTAACGGCGAGGGCCGACAACAGGGGCCACCAGTGGCGGGTGGTACGGGCTATCATGGTGCGCGTCTCCTGAGGATCGGATGAGGGAGGGTCCACATAGCAAGCCACGGGCAGACACGACGTCTCTGCCCCGGGGATGCCCGAATCATATCACGGCCGCGTCGAGGCGTCCAGGCCCTCACGGCGCAGAGACACGGCCGGCGTCGCCGCCGGCCGCGGTGCCGGGACGGTGGGCCTCAGCGAGGCGCGAGAGCCAGGGGCACGTGGAGCCGACCGCCGGCCGACTGAATGCCGACGTCGGGCACCACCGACCAGGTCGACCCGGTCGGTAGGTCATTGCCGTTGGTGACGGTGAGCAGGATCAAGGTCGATGCCGCACCTGCCGCCGGCCTCTCGAAGCGCCAGGCGATCGGTGTGCCGGGCGCGGTGCAGCCGACATGGATGGGCGCGCCCCGGGCCCTGGGAACAAGCGTCGCGCCCAGGCAGACGTTGGTGAACCCGTCCATCTCGAGCTCGAAGCCGCGGGAGAGCACATCGAGCCCCTCGGACCGGAACGACCACGGTCCGTGCTCCGCGCTGCCTCGATCGGCATCGCGGAGGGTGCGGCGGTTGAGCCGCGGCATCGGGAACGTGTCCGGCGCCGTCGGGCCGGAGGCGAGGTCGAGGCTGCGGAAGCCGTAGCGGCCGTCTCCCTCTCGTTCCAGGTCCAGGTGCAGCGCGAACGCAAAGTCGCGCAGCGCGTGCGGCAGCGGTCGGTCGAGCGGCAGTTCCGCGGCCAGCGCGCCGATGCCGCCGTCCTGGTTCTGCACCAGGCGCCGCAGCCAGTGCCGGTTGCCCTCGCCGACCTGCTCGTAGAGGTAGAGCAGGAAGAGGTAGACCTTGCCGTAGTCCCTGGGATGCCCGTCCCACGTGATCAGGGACGCGGCCGGCGCGTCCAGGAACGCCAGCACGTGCTCCCGCGGGTGGCCGAGACCGCTCAGGTGAACGGCCAGCTCCGACAACCCCTCCACCAGCCAGTCGGCGTCCCGCTCGCCGTGTGCCCATTGCACGAGGTGCGCCATCTCGTGGGCCAGCGTCTGGCGCACCACCCGTCCGTGCGGGTCGGAGGGTGGCGCCACGTCCACGTAGAGCATCTCCCGTTCGTTTGACCGCGCCGCCGAGCCGGCACGATCCAGGTCGACCTGGCGGCGCTGGTTCACGGGATCGAAGTACCCCGAGAAATAGGTGGGCGCGTCATGCCGATGGTACAGCGCATCGCGGATGTCCAGCAGCAGGACCGTGATGGCCGGATCGCCGTCCATGCCGGGCAGCGGCTCCGGTCCGTACGCGTCTCGTACGGCAGGGGCCACCATGTTCACGAAGGTGGCGTGGAGCGCTTCCGCGGCGCCGGCCGGGAGCTCGAGCCCGTGCTCCACGTACACCCGGGCGACATCGCTCCGAACGGCCAGCGCGGCCCGGGTTGGGTAGTACGTCGCGAGGTGGAAGTCGTAGGTCCAGAACAGCTCGTCCTGTTGGGCCCCGAGTACGCCCGCCGGCGCGCGGTCACCCACGCGCCCGGCCGTCAGACCGTCAACGGGCCACGAAAGGAGCGCGTCCGGCTCCCGACCGCGCGCGGCCGCCGCTTCCGCGACAGCAGCCGGCGTGCGCCGGCCGGGCACGGAGGCCAGCAACGACGCGTGCCGTCGGGCCACGGGCAGACTGCCGCTGACGCCGACCGCAGCAGGGATGGGCCGCGGCTCGGGAGCGGCGGCGGCGAGCGGCAGCAGCGGAGCCCCCCCGAGGGACTGGCTGATGCCCCACACCAGCGCCGTCACCAGCGCGGACTTGCAGAACCGCATCGGCTGCTCCGAGTGCATCCGGCTACTGGGTCATAACGCAGGAACGAACGCAGCGGAGCGCGACAAGGTTAACATCTGGTTAACGAGTCGGGCGCGGCGACGCCCGGGGCTCGACGTCAGGCCTGACGCGGTACCTGCAGACTCACGACCTGGCTGGCGCCGTCGTCCGACATGGTGATGCCGTAGACCGTGTCCGCGGCTTGGATGGTGCCGCGGTTGTGGGTGATGATGACCACCTGGGTCTTCTCCGCCAGCGCCTCCAGCGCCGAGCGGAAACGCGCCACGTTGGCCTCGTCCAGGGCGGCATCGACCTCGTCCAACACCACGAAGGGCGTGTCGCTCACCTGCAGCAGGGCGAACACCAGGGCCACGGCCGTGAGCGAGCGCTCGCCCCCGGAGAGCAGCCCCAGCGGCTGACGGCGCTTTCCGGGCGGGCGCGCGACGATCTCTATGCCCACGGCGTTGTCCGTGCGCTGCAGCACGAGCTCCGCCTCGCCGCCGCCGAACAAGCGCGGGAAGAACGACGCGAACGCCTGGGCAACCGCCCCGAACGTCGCGTCGAAGCGCGTGGACATCTCGGACTCCAGGCGATCCAGCACCGCCATGATGTCCCTCTGCGCGGCCAGAAGGTCGTCCTGCTGCGCGGTCAGGTGCTCGTGCCGCTCCTCGGTCTCCCGATACGTGGCGAGGGCTTCGCGGTCGATGGCGCCGATGGCCCGCAACTCGCGCCGCAGTTGACCGATGCGGCCCTCCACGTCCCCGGGCAGGGCCGGCACATCGTGGAGCAGGCCGGAGGCCAACGCCTCCACGTCGGCGTCGCCGCACGTGTCCCGGCCGGCCTCGCCCGTCCCCGACGGTGCGGATGCCGCGGGCGCAGGGGCAGCGTCCAGGCGCTCGGGGACCATCAGCTCCATGTCCGTCAAGAGCTGCTCGCCCAGTCGCGCCAGCCGTTCCATGGCGTGGGCCTCGGCCACACGCGCTTCGGCCAGGCGCGTCTCCAGTCCGGCCACCTGCCGCGCCGACTCCTCCAGCGCTGCCGCGGCCTCGGCCCGGGTGTGGTTGGCGTCGCGGGCTTCGTCCTCCGCCGCCTGCAGCGCTGCGTCCGCGGCTTCCACCTCGGACGCGAGGCGCGCGGCCACGGACGAGAGCTGGTCCGTCTCCGCCGAGAGGGCCAGGCGCTCGTCCGCCAGAGCCGCCTCGCGGTCGCGTGCGGCCGCCAGGCGCAGGCGCGTCGTCTCGAGGTCCGTGGTTGCCGAGCGCAGCATGGCTCTGCAGCCGGCTGCGGCCTGGCTGGCCTCGCCGGCCAGCGTGCCGGCCGCCGCCACCGCATCGCGCGCCTGCACCACGACCGCCGCCTCGGCCAGGCTCTCCGCGTCCCGCAGCGCGCGTTCGGCCTCCGCCAGGCGCTCCTCGCCCGCCTCGGCTTCGGTGGCCAGCGCATTGCGCTCCGCTTGGAGGGCGTCCGCAGCACGCGCCAACCTCGCCCGTTCCTCCTCCCGCCACTGCTGCTCGCGGGCCGCCCGTTCCGCCAGGGCACGCGCCTTCTCGTCGCGGTCCACCGCTTCGGCGTGGGCTCGGTCCAGATCACGACGGGCGCTGACCAGTTCGCTCAGGCTGCCTTCCGCCTGCCGGCGCACCAGAGCCAGCGACTCCACGCGCGACGCGTGCTCCAGCGCATCGACGCGCGCGGCATCGATCCTGGAAGGCAGGTGACGGCGTTCGGCTTCGATGGCCAGGACCTCGCGGGCGGGCGTTCCCATGACCACGACGCCGTGCGGCAGGAGGAGGAGGCCGTCGCGGGTGGCGGCGCGGTGGGGCCCGCCATCCCTGGCCAGAGCGGCCGTCGCGGCCTCGAGGTCGGGGACGAAGGCGGTGCCGCCGAGGAGAGCGCGCGGCAGGCCCACGGCATCCGGCGCGCGGGCAACGGCATCGCAGTCGAGCTCGCCTTCCAGGGCCGACCACGGCCGGTGCGGGCCGAGGGCCTGTGCCACGGCGTCCTGGTCGGACGCGGGAACCAGGGTGAGCGTGCCCCTGGTCCCGGGGTCGGCCACGGCCAGCGCGGCGGCGAGGGCGCTGCGTCCGCGCAGCACGACACCGTGCACCCAGTACCCGAGAGCGGCGGCCACGGCAGCCTCCCATCCGGGCGCCACCTCCAGCAGGCGGGCCACAGTGCCCACGATCTCGACGCCGGGCGCATCGGCTATGCGCGCCATGGACTGGTGCGACTCATCTCCGTCACCGAACAGCGCATCGAGTGCTTCCGAGCGCGCCTGCACGGCACCCAAGCGCGCCGCGGCGACCGCATGCGCCTCGCGCGCTGCCGCCAACTCGCCGTCCAGTTCCGTCAAGCGGGCTTCCACGGCCTGCAGCTCGGCCACCGCGCGCTCGCGTCGCCGCGCTGCCTGCTCCTGCACCTCACGGGCCGCGACCGCCGCCGCGGCAAGTTGCTCGCCGGCGGCTTGCGCCTCGACCGCGGCCGCCGCCGCCGCCGCCAGCTCCTCCGCGCGTCGGAGGCGGTCGGCATCGACGGTCTCCATCCGCTCCCGCAGGGCGCTGGCGGTGGCGCGGAGCTGGAGCGCGGAGGCTCGGGCGGCATCCACGCTCCGGGCCAGGTCGTCCCGGCGCGCCTCGGCGGCGGCCAGCGCCTCACGCGCCTGGCGCAAGGCCTCCGAGCGCTCCTCCTCCTGCCGGGACAGCGTCGCCAGGTCCGCCTCCAGTTCGGCGACGCGCCGCAGCATCGCCTCCTCCTCGGCGCCCTCGGCGACAACCGCCGCGTGCCTCTCCGCCTCGCGCGACGCCAGACCGTCAAGGCGCGCCCGCGCCACGGCCGCCGCCTGGCGGGCGTGACCCACGTCGGCCAGCAGCGCTTCGCGACGCCGGCGGGCGTCCTCGTGGCGCTGGCGCGCCGCCGCGCGCGAGGCGTCGTGATCGGAGAGCAGCGCCTGCAGCGCGACGGTGCCGTCACGCGCCGCCTCCACGTGTGCTCGCAGTTCGGCCACCAGGTCCTGCTCGCGGTCGCGCTGCCGCCGGGCGCGGCTCCAGTGGTGCCCGTACCACAACCCGAGCAGCCGTCGCAGTTCGTCGGCGACCTCGTCGTGGCGAGCCGCGCGCTCGGCGAGCCGCGCCATCCGGCGCATGCGCGGCCCCGTCTCCTCCAGAATGTCGCGCACCCGGGTCAAGTTGTCGTCCGTCTCGGCCAGCCGCGCCAGCGAGCGCTCCCGCTGGCGCTGCAGCGGCACCAGGCCCGCCGCCTCGTCGATGAGCAGGCGGCGCTCCTCGGGGCGCAGCGTCAACGCGCTGTCCACCATGCCTTGCCCGATGACGCTGTACCCGCCGTGGCCCAACTGCGCGCCGAGAAGGTCGCTGACGTCGCGCAGGCGCACCGGGGCGTCGTTGAGCAGGTAGGTGTTGGCGCCGTCGCGCTGGGCTCGCCGGCCCACCACGACTTCGGCGTACGGCATGTCGATGCGTCCGGACTCGTTGTCGAGTACGAGGTTGACCTCCGCCAGGCCCGCCCGCGCGCGCTTCTGGGTGCCCGCGAAGATGATCTCGTCGGTTCGCTTGGCGCGCAGAACCGTGCCGCGCTGTTCTCCCAGCACCCAGCGGACGGCGTCCGCTATGTTCGACTTGCCGCTGCCGTTGGGCCCCACGACGGCCGTGATGCCCGCGGGGAACACGAATCTGTGTTTGCCGGCAAAGCTCTTGAACCCGTGCAGGCTCAGCTCCTTGACGCGCATGGCGCGGCAGTATAGCACAGCGGCGACGGCCGTCCCGTCGGGGCCGACCGGACGCGTGTGCTATACTTCGCGATCGGATCGGAGGTCGGCATGTCGGAGCGCAACGTGCGGGTGGACGTCGTGATTCCCGTCTACAACGAGCAGGCGGCCCTGGCCGACTCCATCGGCAAGCTGACTGCCTTCCTCGAGACGCGGTTCCCCTATCCGTGGCGGGTGGTGATCGCGGACAACGCGTCGGTCGACCGCACGCCCGAGATCGGTGCCGGACTGGCCGCGGCAGACGATCGTGTGGAGTACCTCCGCATTCCCCAGAAGGGCAGGGGCCGGGCACTGCGCGCCGCCTGGCTGGCCAGCGACGCCGACGTGGTGTCGTACATGGATGTCGACCTGTCCACCAACCTGGATGCCTTCGTGCCCTTGGTGGAGCACATCGTCGACGGGCCGTTCGACGTGGCCATCGGCTCGCGCCTGCTGCGTGGGGCGCGCGTCACCCGCCAGTGGAAGCGCGAGCTCGTCTCGCGCATCTACAACCTGCTGATCCTGCTCCTGTTCCCGCGGCGCGGGTTCTCGGACGCGCAGTGCGGTTTCAAGGCCGTGAGCCGCAGGGCGGCCGATGACCTGGTGCCGCTGATCGGCAACAACGAGTGGTTCTTTGACAGCGAGCTCCTGATCCGCGCCGAGCAACGCGGGTACCGCATCGCCGAGGTGCCGGTGGAATGGGTGGAGGACCTCGACAGCCGCGTGGACATTCTGAAGACGGCTGCCGAAGACATCCGCGGCCTGCTGCGGGTGCGCCTGAACCCCCTGCCGTGAGCCCCGATCCGCATCACCGAGACGCGCGACCCCACGGCGACCCGGTGTTCGCCTGCAGCTTGACCGGCGAGCCGGTAGCGGCCTCCGTCCGGGTCTGGCGCAGCGCGGCCGGCGCGCCGCTGGTGCCCCGGTGGCCGTTGCCGAGCTGGAACGCCGTGGACGAGGGCACGCGCTCGGTATGGCGCTACCGGGCGTGGCTGCCGCTGCCTGCCGGGACCGAGCCGCTGACGCTCGGTGAAGGCGGTACGCCGCTCGTGCCGGTGACCGTGCTGGGCATTCCCGTGCAGGTCAAGGTGGACTACCTGCAGCCCACCGGCTCGTACAAGGACCGTGGCTCGGCCGTGCTCGCCGCCGCGCTGACGGCCGCCGGCGTGCGGAGCGCGGTCGAGGACTCGTCCGGCAATGCCGGGGCCAGCCTGGCCGCCTATCTGGGGCGCGCCGGCATCGCGCTCAAGCTCTTCGTGCCGCAGGGCACGCCGCCCGTGCGCGTGGCTCAGGCCGCGGCCGCGGGCGCCAAGGTCGACACGCGTGCCGCCACGCGAGCCCAGGCCACGGAGCTGGCCATGGCGGCGGCCACAGGCTCGGTGGTGTACGCCAGTCATGTGTACAGCCCGTATTTCCTGGCGGGTCAGGCCACCATGGCCTTCGAGCTGTATGAGGAGCTGGGCCGCCGCGCGCCGGATCGGGTGATCGTGCCGGTGGGGCACGGCGTGCTCCTTCTTGGCCTCTACCACGGCTTTCGGCAGCTGCAGCTGGCCGGTCTGACCGGGCACGTGCCCCGGCTCTACGGCGTGCAGGCCGCGGTGTGCGCTCCGGTGTACCAGGCGTTTGCCAAAGGGGCGGACTGCGTCACCAAGGTCGCGCCGCGGCGCACGGCCGCCGTCGGCATCAGCATCGCCGAGCCGCCGCGCGGCCGCGAGGTTCTGGCGGCGGTGAGGGAGACCGGTGGGGCCGTGTTGAGCGTGAGCGAGGCCGAGATCAGGCGCGGTCAGTCGTTGGCGGCCAAGAGCGGCTGGTACGTGGAGGCAGCGAGCGCGGCTGCCGTGGCCGCCGTGGCCAAGCTGGACAAGGTGCTCGCCGGCGACGGCATCACGGTGCTGCCCTTGACCGGAAGCGGCCTCAAGCAGTGACCTCCGGACGGATGGCCGGAGCCGGGGCTGGTGCGCGCTGATGGTGCGCAGCAAGGTCGGCAAGACTTCGGCCGAGATCCGTCTGACCCAGCGCGCGTCGTGCGCGGGCTGAGCGTCCAAGATGGGCTCCGATGCCCTGGCGCAGGTCCTGCGCCCTCTGGCGGAACGGTTCCCGAGTGCGTCGCACCCCGACGTCCTGGTCGGCCTGCACGGCCCGGACGACGCGGCGGTGTTCCGCTTGAGCCCGGAGATGGCCGTCGTTGCGACAACCGACTTCTTCCCGCCGGTTGTCGACGATCCATATGCCTTCGGGTCCATTGCGGCGGCCAACGCCATGAGCGACGTGTTCGCCATGGGCGGCGACGTGCTGTTGGCCCTCAACCTGGCCGTGATCCCCGCGGACTTTCCACCCGCGGTAACGGCTGCCATCATCGCCGGCGGTGCCGACAAGGTGAGCGAGGCCGGCGGCGTCCTGGTCGGCGGGCACACCGTGATGGGCAACGAGCCGATGTACGGCCTGGCGGTCGTCGGCCGGGCGCATCCCGAGCGGCTGCTGCGCAAGGTCGGCGCCAGGCCGGGCGACCGGCTGGTGCTGACCAAGCCGTTGGGCTCCGGCTTGATCACGACGGCGCTCAAGGGCGGCCGGGCCGACTCCGCCCACGTGGCGGCCGCCATGGACGTCATGGCAGCCCTGAACCGCAGCGCCGGGCACGGCGCGTTGGCGGCCGGGGCGTGCTCGGCTACCGACATCACCGGCTTTGGGCTGATCGGTCACGCGCTCGAGATGGCGGACGCCTCCGGCGTGTGCTTCGTGATCGATGTTGCCGCGCTGCCGGTCCTGGACGGTGCGCTGTCCTACGCGCGGTCCGGTGCGGCGCCGGGCGGCACGGCCCGCAATCGCGCCGCGGCGGAGGGCCGCGTGACGGGGCTGGCGGGGCTTCCGCCGGAGTGGGTCGACCTCGTCTTCGACCCGCAGACGTCGGGCGGGCTGCTCGTGGCCCTGGCCCCGGCCGCCGTGGGTGGTTACATCCGGGCGTTGGAGGCGGCCGGCGCGCTGGGCGTCGTGATAGGCCGCGTGGAGACAGGCGGCGGCATCGCGCTGTTGCGCTCGGACGGGGCGGCCCGCCGGAGCGCGTCGGCCGGCGCGCCGGCGTGACCGTCGCCGCACATCATGCAAGGAGCCGTGTGCCCATGGAGCGTTCGTCTCGGGTTGTCATAACAGGCCTGGGTGCGGTCACCCCGCTCGGGACGGGCACCGAGGCGACGTGGGAGGGGCTGATGGCCGGGCGATCCGCGGCCTCTCACATCCGGCGCTTCGATGCCAGCCAGTTCGCCGTCAAGATCTGCTGCCAGGTCGCGGGTTTCGACCCGCTGGTCTTCATGGACTACCGCGATGCTCGTCGGTTCGATCGCCTCGTTCAGTACGCGGTGGGCGCCGCCAGCGAGGCCCTGGCGCACTCGGGTCTCGATCTGGCCGACACCGACCTGGATCGGGTGGGGGTCCTCATCGGGACCGGCTTTGGTGGCCTGGAGACGATCAGTCACGGTTTCGAGGCGCTGCTGACGCGCGGCCCCATGCGCGTCAACCCGCTCACGGGTGCCATGATGCTGCCGGACATGCCGTCCGGTCAGGTGTCCATCGTGTTTGGGCTGCGCGGGCCCAACTTCAGCGTCTCCTCGGCCTGTGCCACCGGCGCCAACGCCATCGGCGAGGCGGCCGAGGTCATCCGTCGCGGTGACGCCGACGTCATGGTCACCGGATCGACGGAGGCCGGCGTGACTCCGCTTGGACTGGCCGCGTTTCACCGCACCGGCGCCCTGTCCACCCGCAACGACGAGCCGGAGAGGGCCAGTCGGCCGTTCGATGCTCTGCGCGACGGCTTCGTGTTCGGCGAGGGGGCCGGCGTGCTGGTGCTGGAGGAGCGAGAGCACGCGCTGGCACGCGGTGCGCCGCTGCTGGCCGAGTTGACCGGCTATGGCGCCACGTCCGACGCCTTCCACATCAGCGCGCCGCTTGAGGACGGCGCGGGTGCCGCCCGGGCCATGGCCTTGGCGCTGCGCAAGGCCGGTCTGGCGCCCGATGACGTCGACTACGTCAACGCCCACGGCACCAGCACGCTGCTGAACGACATAGCGGAGACACGGGCCATCAAGACCGTGTTCGGCGAAACTGCCTACAGCGTCCCGATCAGCTCCACCAAGAGCATGCACGGCCATCTGATGGGCGCCGCCGGTGCAGTGGAAGCGGTGATCACCGTGCTGACCATGCTGCGCGGCGTGATCCCGCCCACCATTAACTATGAGGTCCCGGACCCCGAATGCGACCTGGACTACGTGCCCAACGTGCCGCGGCCGGCGGCCGGGCCCATTCGCCACGCCATCACGAACTCGTTCGGGTTCGGCGGCCACAACGCGTCGCTGGCCATCTCGCGCTGCGATGACGTCCACTGAGAGCCCGCCCGACGGCCCGACAGGTGTCGCGGACGCCGGCTCGCCGGGCTCGGCGTCGGGTCACGCGTCGCGCGCCGCGCGTGGATTGCCGGACGCCGACCTGGCGGCGGTCCAGTCGGCCATTGGGCACGTCTTCCGCGAGCCGCGCCTTCTGCGCAGCGCGTTGACGCATCGGTCGTACCTGAACGAGGTCGAGGAGCCGGGCAGTTCGGACAACGAACGCCTGGAGTTCTTGGGTGACGCCCTGTTGGACTTCGTGGCCGGGGAGTTTCTGTTCCGGCGCCTGCCCGAGGCGCGAGAGGGCGAGTTGACGGCGCTGCGCGCGCTCCTGGTCTGCGAGGCGACGCTGGCGGGCTACGCGATGGACATGGGCCTCGGCGCCCACATCCGCATGGGCCGTGGCGAGGCAGCCAGCGGCGGTCGGGAGCGGCCCGCCATTCTGTGCGACGCGTTCGAGGCCGTGGTTGGGGCGCTGTATCTCGATGCGGGCCTGCGTCGGTCGGCGGCGTTCCTTCTCCGCTTCATCGAGCTCGAGACGGAGCGGGCGCTCGAGAGTCGGCGCTTCAAGGACGCCAAGAGCCTGTTTCAGGAAGTGGCGCAACGGCTGTGGCAGACGACACCGCAGTACCGCACCGTGGCCGAGAGCGGGCCCGACCATGACAAGCGCTTCCAGGTCGTGGTCCTGGCGGGCGGTCAGGTGTGGGGCTCGGGCGAAGGCCGCTCCAAGGCGGCGGCGGCGCGACACGCCGCTCAAGGGGCATTGCGGCGTCTGAGCGAGGCGGATCGGCAGGGCCTTGCTGGGCCGGCGGACCAGCCGCCGGAGGACGACCCCGCGGCAGGCGACCCGTCGACCGATGGTCGAGGTGGTCCGGAACCACCACGGCGGCGTGGCCCCGTGGCGCCTTGAGGTCGGGACGAGCCGACCGGGAGCAGACAGCGCCTGTCTACAACTCCACGAGCCGCGGCAGCGCGGCGTCCGGCGCCAGGTGTGACCCTTCCTCCAGCGCGGCGCCACGGCGGGCGAGGCGCAGGCCGGCGTTGCAGTCCTGACACGTGACCACTTCGTTGCGGTCGATCTGGCCTCGCTCCACGGCGAGCTGCTGGCCGCAGGTCGGACAGGCGAAGCGAACCAAACGGATCCAGTTCCTCACGCTGTCCGCCCAAGGCGACGCAGGCGCTTGCTCACGGTGTCGGGGCCGAATCCGAGCCGGAGTCGGCGTCCGTTCCGGGCCTGAAGGTGGGCGACGCTCTTGGTGGCGACCACTCCGCCGGCGCGGCGATGGGGCTCAGGAACGTCACGGCGGCCCACCCGACGTTGCCCAGCGCGTCCTGAAGACGCCACCAGGCGTAGCCGTCGCCCGTCTCCGGCCCGCCCAAGACCAGGAGCACCTCGTCGTCCTGCGCGATGCGGATGGTGGCGTAGTTGAGACCGGGTCCGAATCGGAAGCGCACGCCGTCCACGCCCGTGCCGTGGATGCGGACGAAGGTGCCCTCCATCAGCGTGCCCGGCGGTGCCTGCGCCCCCGTGGGCGGCATCGTCGGCGCAGGCTCCAGCGTTCCGCCGGTCGGCGCCACCGCGCCCTCTGCCGGCCCGCCGGCATCGGCAGCCGCTTGCTCTGCAGCCGTGGGTTGCGGGGTTCCGTCGCCGATGGTGACAAGGGTGCCGCTGACCGCGGCCCCGGGCGCCACATCCCCGGACCAGCCGATGGGTGTCTCCGTCGCCAGGTCCGGCGGCGCCTCGGCTTCGGGAACGGTGAGCAACCAGAGAACGGCAATGACGGCGATGATGAGCAGGCCGGCCGCGGCGGTCTGGATGCTGATCCCGCCAGGGAGCCGGGGACCGCTTCTGGGTTCCTGGTCCGGGTCCTCGCCTGCACCGAAGGCGCTGTCGTAGCTACTCACGCGCGTCTCCTCCTTGGCGTGACTTGGTGGTCCGCGGCGGGCCCGCGGCCCACCGCGCGATGGCATCAGGCAAGGGGTGCCTCGGAAGCGCTGAAGCCCTCGGCGATTCCAAGGAGCGCCTGTCCAACGACGCGATCGAAACGGGGCACATCGCCCGCGGGCCCCACGCTCTCGCCACCGGGCTGACCGACTGCGATGGGCAGCAGCGACGACCGGAACTGCAGGTAGTCGGAGGCGGCATGCAGCAATCCGCCGCCGCCCGCAACGGTCAGCCTGGCGATCTCCATGCCCAGCCGCAGCGCGTCATCGCTCAGCCGCTCGTCGGCGTCCCCGTGAACGAGGTAGCTGGCCACGACGCCACCCAGGCGCTGCCAGGTCTCGCGCAGAGGCTCGGGCTGACCGTTCTCGCCCCATCGATCCGACCACTCCAACTGCACGGCGGCGCCTTCCTCCGCCCGTTCTGGAGAGGGCATGCCCCCGTCCAGGAGCGGCAAGAGCGCCTGGCGGCCGAATCGCCTGTGTCCGCCCGGGGTGCGTTGGCACGGTACCAGGCCGCCGTCCGCCCAGCGCCGAAGCGTGGAGGGATGCACGTTGAGCATGGCGCTGGCCTGGCCCAGCGACAGCCACCGATCCTGCAGTGGTTCCGTCATGGCTACTCCCCGACGAATCTGGCCTCAGTCGATGCCCGGTGTACTCCACGACCGGGCTGTGGGCCGCCATGGGCCGGCGCCGACCCGAGCGAGAAGTGTACCGTTCGCGCCGGTACGCGTCAACGTTCACATAGCTTTGCGCGATGCAACTCGGCAACGCTCAGCGACTCACCGCGCCGGGCATCGTGGCAACGGGCGCAGGCGCTGGAACGCCGCGAAGTGGTCCGCACTTGGCGTCCACACCCGCGGCGTCCTACCATTGGTCGCGAGTTGACATAGTGTGGAGCATGCGATGGCGCCGTCCAGGCGGACCTTGATGAGCGTCGGCGCGGCGTGCGCTCTCGGTGGATTGTCGGCCGTGGTCCTGGCAGCCGCCACGCTGATGGCGCAAGAGTCCGAACCGGGCCCGCCCGCGCCCGCCATGGACACGCGCGCTGCCGTCGCCGCAATCGTGGAGCCGGTGGAACGGGTTGCGCTCCAGGCCCAGCAGGGCGACTGGCAAGCCGCAGACGCGGCCTTCAACGCTATCCTGGACACCCTGGACGCGCATCGTCCCGCCCTGGAGTCCGCGTTGGGCGACAGCGCCCGGTTGTCGTTCGCGCGCTGCGATGCCCTGCTGGTCGACCTGGCATCGGCGCTGGACGCCGAGGACCTGGCGCGGGTTCGAGCAGTCGTGGCGCTGGTTGTCTCCGAGCTGTTCTCGATGGAGCCCGGCGCCGTCGGGGCGGCGGGGACGGACGGGACGCTCCTGGCACTGGAGTGGCATGCGCGCGTGGAAGCCATTCTTGCGCTCGCGGAGGCCTCGGCGTGGCGCGACATGCGCAACGAAGCCATGGCGCTCACCGACGACATCGCCCGGCGCGGGCCGGCCGTGGCGCTGGCGGCCGGCGGTGAGGCTTCGCGACACGTGAACGTGGCGCGCGTGTTTGCCATGAGGCTGCGCAGCGCCGCGCTTTCCCAGTCGCGGTCCGAGGCGCGGGACGCGGCCGCATTCCTGACGGAGGCATTGGACGCGCTGCTGCAGCCGCAGGGCGATGCCCCACGGCCCAGGGATTCCGCCGCGCGGCGCGGAGTCGGTGCCAGGGCCTTCCAGGTCGATGCCCTGCCGGGCGAGGTCGTCATCGTGCCCATCACGCTCGAGGGCGTGCCGCAGATCGGCCTGGGCTCGGTGCGCCTGCTCGCGGGATGGAGCCCCGGCGCGCTGCGCCTCGTGGACGTGGCCTGGGACGCGGTCGAGGGCAGCGTGGTGCGCTACGACGCGGCCGGCCGTGTGGAGATGGACGTTCCTCCGGCTCCGATCGGACCGTCCGGGGACGTGGTCCTGGGTCGACTCGTGTTCGAGGTCCTGGGCGGCCGTGTGGACCCGCGGGACTATCTGCCGTCCGAGGAGCTGGCCGCCATCGAGGCGGGCGCCGCCGACGCGCGCGTGTTGACGACGCAAGGCGACACGCCGCGCGCGTCGGACGCACTGGCCCGTGCCTACGCGGTTCTCATGAAGGGGCGCGACCGGAACGGCAGCCTGTACGAAGCGCTGCACCGGGCGGGGCTGGCCGCTCCCCTGGCGGAGACCTTGCTGTCGACCCTCGACCTCGTGACACAGCCGGCGGACACGGACCGCGTCTTCCTGGCCTTGCGCGAGCTCGACGAACGGCTGGCCGCCACGTTGTCGGCTCACCTCGCTGCCCTTGGCGGCGCCCAGGGCGTGCCGGTCCAGGTGGACGCCACGAGCATGACGGACACGGCGGGCACCGAGCTTCCGATCGCGGACAGCGTGCCGGGCCTGGTGCGGCTTCCGGCCGGCATGCTCGACGTGGCGTCGTCCCGTGGTGGAGTCGCCGAGGTGGGCCGCTGGCCTGGCGCGCCTGCCGCCACAGCCGTGGGCGGGACCGCGCCCGCGCGGCCCACCCCGGCCGGTGCGCCCGAGCCGCTCGAGCCGCGGGCGGAGGGACCTGTGGCCGATGGCGGCAACGCGGACCGAGCGGACCGGGGCGCGCCGGCCGGGGGCTTCCCGCTGCCGTTGGTGATCGCGCTGATCGTTGCGGCGTGTGCCGGCGTTCTGGCCGTGCTGTGGTCGGAGAGACGGGGGCGTCCGGCCGAGGACGGGCGCGCTCCTATGGACTGGTGACCGTTGCGCGGCCACCCTCGCGGAGGGAGGCGCGCGCCAACGACATCACGTCGCCCAGCACGCCCATGGCGGCTGCCTGCGGTCCGCCGCCGCGGCCCGAGAGAACGAGCGGGTGCGTGCTGTAGCAGTCCGTTTCGAACACGACCACGCTGTTGCCGGGATCGACCGCCCCCAGCGGCGAGCGGTCATCGACGCCGACCAGCCCAACGCGCACGCGGCCCTGCCCTATGGTGGCCAGGAACCGCAGCGCGCCGCCCCCGGCCGCGGCCACGCGTCGCTCCATCTCGCCGTCCAGCTCGGTCAGGCGCGCCAGGAACGCCTGCATGTCGCTGGCGTCCCGGACCGGCGCGACCAGGCCCGCCAGGTCCACGGCGTCCAGCTCCAGCCGGTAGCCCAGCATGCGCGCCAGGATCAGCGCTTTGCGCGCCACGTCATGGCCGCTCACGTCTTCGCTGGGATCGGGCTCGGTCAGCCCCAGGCCAACCGCCTGCGTCACGGCGGCCGAGAACGGCTGCCCACGCTCCATCTCGCGGGCGATGAAGCCCAAGGTGCCACTCAGAGCGCCGGAGATCCAACGCACCGTGTCGCCGCGATCCAGCAGCGTCTGCAGCGTTGCGACCACGGGCAAGCTCGATGCGACCGTGGTCTCCCAACGGGCGCCGCTGCCATGCCGGGTCAGGCGATCGAAGGCGTCGATGGCGCCGGTGAGCGGCAGCTTGTTGGCCAGGGCGAGATACCAGCCCCTCTCGCGCGCGTCGAGCAGCGATGGTGTGGTGTCGGCGGCGCTGGTGTCCACCAGGATCGGTGGGACCCCGTAGGCTTCACTGGCTCGCGGGTCGATGGTGTCTACCGCCACGGCGCCATCACGTGCCGCGGGCCACGCTCGGAGCGGCTCGCCGCGCATCTTGGAGCGCAGCACCCGCCGCAGGGCGGCGTCCGTCAGGCCGCCGCGCTCGGCCTGCACGATGCCACTGCTGTCGGCGACGGCCGTCAGATCGACGCGCAGCCCGGCCCGCCGCGCAAGCTGCTCGCGGCGTTCCAGCAACAGGCCCACGAGCGCCTGCCCCACCTTTCCCGGCCCCAGCAGCACCGCCGGCACCGCTGCCGCCGTGGTGGCGGTGGGCGATCGTCCCGACGCGCGGGCCGTCACGTTGGCGGCCGCGCCGCCGGACAGAGCATCACAGGTCGCGCTCCCAGGGATACACGATCCAGGCCTCCGTCTCTCGACACCAGAGGTCCGGCGAAAGGTGCCTCAGATGCGATGCGGCCGGCTTGTAGTGCAGCACGGCCACCGTCACCGTGGCGGCGTGCTCCTCTGCGCGCCGGCGCACGGCATGCAAGGTGCGGCCCGTGTCCCAGATGTCGTCAACGACGAGCACGCGCCGGCCAAGCAACTCGGACGGTGGCGGGAACTG
>Ga0114946_10000571_pt1 | contig 24866 bp, 22 predicted proteins | sample WalLakDeSediment_FD_88676 | JGI IMG/M metagenome (GOLD analysis project Ga0114946, IMG submission 88676) | Lake sediment microbial communities from Walker lake, Nevada to study Microbial Dark Matter (Phase II) - Walker Lake 11/02/13 Deep Sediment | ecosystem: Environmental > Aquatic >... | reverse complement strand
TTCAAAAAACTGCCTGCTGCCAACCCTAAAAGAAAAAAGAAAAAATACGGCATAATCATTATATATTATACATCAATTCAAAAATAAACAAAAACCAGCAACCTGTAACAGGCTGCTGGTTTTGTCGTGACTAGTTAACTAAGGTCCTATTACTACACAAGTACCAGCAGTAGGGGCAACAACACTACACCGAAAACCTTCTTGTATTGTTCCGTCAGAGCTTATGCAGACGTCATCACGATCATCAGAAGCCATTTCAGTAGAAATGCAGTAATCGTCCCCATCTGCATGACAAATCAATGCTGCACTTCCGTTTTGCCTAAATATATCGTTAAACAGGGTGATTAAGTCTCCGTCTCCTGGAGCTATATATTCGGTACCAGCGGGGTTCATTGTAGGACACATGCCATCATATTCATAGGCGTTCTGGCTGTAATATACTTCAGCTGCTGATCTTGCCTGAGAAAGTTGCGTCATGATTCTGGCATCCCTGGTTGCATCTCTGGCTCCCCTTGTAACAACAACCACAATAGTAGCCAAAATACCTATAATGGCAATAACCACCAAAAGCTCGATTAGCGTAAAACCTTTCTTTTTCATGTTATTAATGATTAATTTTAAACTGTTCTGAATCGACCTTTATTGGTTTTCTTCTGTTCCTACTATACTATATTGTTGGGATTTGGTAAAGGGGTATAAAAAGTGAAGCGACTATAAGGCCCACTATGCCTCCAAGGATGATGACCAGAACAGGTTCCAAAATCCTTACCAAAGATTCGGTGGTTCTTTCTATTTCTCCCCGATAAAAACTGACCACGTTCATTAAACTTTGTTCCAGGGTTCCTGTTTTTTCACCGACCATAACCATCTGGGTCAGCATGGGAGGAAAAAGATCAGGTTTTTCTTTTAAAAGCCTGCTGATATTTTCCCCTTTTCTGACTTCGTTTCTCACCTCAAAAATCAACGATCGGTAACTTTCGTTGCCCATAACATCGCTGGTAATCTCCAGGGAACGCGAAATGTCCAGTCCCCCCTTGGTCAGGGTAGCAAGGTTTTCTGCGAAACGTGAAACATAAATCATTTTTAAAAGAGAATTGACCAAAGGAATGCGCAAAATATATTTATCCCAGATTTTTTTGCCGGCCGGCGTTTTGATGTAACGGAACAAGATTGCGAACAAGACAATGAAAAATATCAATAAGGTCCATCCCCAGCTTCTGACAAATTCTGCCAATTTAATGATGGCTATGGTTATGGTGGGCAGGTCCTGCCCTGTTTCTATCAATACTTCGGCCAGCTGGGGAATGATAAAATAAGCGAGAAGCACCAAAACAACTATGACCACTACCACGACTATAACGGGATAAATCAGGGCTGCTCTGACTTTTGACAAAAGAAAGTATTCCCTTTCCAGATGATCTGCCAGGTAATCCAAGCTTTCAGCAAGCGTACCTGAAGCCTCGCCTGACTTGACCAGGTTGATATAAAAAGGGGAGAAAATTTTAGGGAAGCGGGCCAGGGCCTGAGACAAAGACGTGCCGCCCTCCACTGTTTGGGCAAGATTTAAGACCTTATCTCTGAAGTTGACATTGCTTGTCTGTTCCGCCAAAGTGCGCAAAACCTGCACCAAAGGAATTTTGGAGCGGAACATCAAAGAAATCTGGCGGGAAAAAACAACCACGTCTTTCTTTGATATTTTCCTGAATACTTGAATTTCTCTGGCATAAAAAGGCTTCAGTTCAGCCGCCTCCAGCAGGGTAACGATTAATCCTGAGTTCTGCAAAAGCGCCAGTGCGGCTTCGTCGGAATAAGCCTCAATTACGCCTGTCTGGACCTCTCCTTCTTTGTTTCTGGCCTGATAATGAAATTTCATATTATCTCTTAAGTAGCATGTTCAGCTCCATGGGATTTAAAGAATAACCTAAGGCTGACTCCAAAGAAATTTCTTTGTTTTTAACTAAAATAGCCAAAGATCTGTTCAGGGAAATCATGCCTGCTTCAGCCGAAGTGTCAATAACCAGGGGCAATTCATGAATTTTATTTTCTCTGATCAAATTGGCAACAGCCGGCGTAGCAAGCATTATTTCACAGGCCGGTATCAGGCCTCCTTTAACTCTTGGGATCAGTCTCTGGGAAAAAATACCGAGAAGAGACCCTGAAAGCTGGGCCCTGACCTGCTGCTGCTGCTCTGAAGGGAAAGTGTCAACTATGCGATGAACGGTCTGGGCAGCAGAATTGGTGTGCAGGGTGGCAAAAACCAGATGGCCTGTTTCTGCTGCTGTAATGGCCGTGGACATGGTTTCAGCGTCCCTCATCTCCCCCACCATAATCACGTCGGGATCCTGACGAAAAGTAGACCTGAGAGCCCTGGCAAAACTCAGGGTATCCTGATGCACTTCTCTTTGGTCAATAATGGCTTTATCGTCTTGAAAGATATATTCAATCGGATCTTCTATGGTTATGATATGGTCTGCTCTGGTGTGGTTTATTTCATCTATAAGGGCTGCCAGGGTTGTTGATTTCCCGTGGCTGGACGGCCCGGTGATCAAAACAAAGCCCTGGTTGGGCCTGGTGAATTCATGGAGCATCCGGGGGAGATTCAGCTCTTCAACTGTCTTAATTCCGGCCGGAATTAATCTTAAAGCGCAGGAAACCGTTCCCATTTGGGAAAAAATATTCACCCTGAATCTGGCCTTGTTTTCAAATTTATAAGAAAAATCAATTTCTTTAACCTGCAAAAACCTCTGATATTGCTCTTCGGTTGTTAAGGCCCTGGCCAATCCTTCCGTATCCTCGTGTGATAATTTTTTTATCTTAAACAAAGGCACCAAACTGCCCTGAATTCTTAAAATAGGAGAATGCCCTATGGAAAAATGCAGGTCAGAAGCCTGTTGCATGTAAGTAAGCTCCAAAAAATCGTTAAGCTGTTTTTTATAGTCGTCCGACATAATGATTTATTTTTAATTATTATTGCTGTTCCGCAGCCACCCTGAAAACTTCTTCAATGCTGGTTGTTCCTTCCATTGCTTTAATAATACCGTCCTGTTTCATGGTGGCCATACCCTGCCTTTTTGCTTCTTCTCTGATTTTTGATGTTGAAGGCTCTTTCAATATTATATCTGCCAGCTGGGAGGTCATTTCCAAAACCTCGAAAACTCCCACCCTTCCGCTGTATCCAGAATGACCGCATTTCCTGCAGCCCTGAGGAATATATATTTCAACTGGCTTGGATATTGTAACATCATCCAAATCTGCCATCTCTTTAAAAATCATTTCCTGGATATTCGGCTTGGCTACAACTTTCTTTTTACAATGAGGGCATAACATCCTGGCCAATCTCTGGGCCAAAGCAATGGTCAGACCGGAAGGAATTAAAAAAGGAGCTACTCCCAGATCAATCAGCCGGGGGATAACCCCCATGACATTGTTGGTGTGCAGTGTTGATAAAACCAAATGACCGGTTAGGGCGGCATGGGTGGCTAATTCAGCTGTTTCATTGTCTCTGATCTCTCCCACCATCATAATATCAGGGTCTTGTCTTAATATGTGGCGAAGACCGGAAGCAAAAGTATATCCTATTTCCGGCTTAACCTGGGACTGGTTAACGCCTTCCATAAAATATTCTACAGGGTCCTCCAGTGTTATAATATTCACTCCTTCCTGGTTTAAGGTGTGCATCATGGTATAGAGAGTTGTTGTTTTGCCGGAACCGGTAGGGCCTGTAGACAAAACCATGCCGTATGGTTTTTTCATTACCTCTTTCAATAATTTATAATTTCTTCCTCTTAGCCCCAGCTCTTCGAAGTTTTTTACCCCTTCTGTCGGGTCAAGCACTCTTAAAACAGCTTTTTCTCCCAAGGTGGTCGGAAAAGTGGAAACCCTGAAATCAATGTGCTTATTCTCCAGTTCAGTGGAAAATCTGCCGTCCTGAGGTATTCTCAGTTCATCAATTTTCAAATTAGAAAGAATCTTAACCCTGGCAATAACCGCCAGATGAACCCTTAAAGGAAGCAGCAAGCTGGAGTGCAAAACTCCATCCATTCTGAATCTGACCCTTAAGTCTTTACGGGTGGGTTCTATATGAATATCCGAAGCCTTGCCCTCGGCAGCGTGTCTTAATATGTTATGCACCACCTTGGTTATAGGAGCGTCTTCAGCCATTCTTTCAAATTCAGCTTTTTTAATTTCCGGACGATTCTTTACTTCCACATCCAACTCTTCCAAAGCCTGCTCAACCTCTTTTCCAAGATCTTTGTATTGCTTGAGAATATTTTCAAAGGTGACCGGAGCTATGAGAAAAACCTTATATTTAAATCTTTCTTGTCTTGCTAAAAAGTTCAAGGCTTCCTGTGCCTTAAGATCTTCAGGATAAATCATGCCCACTTCCAGAACATTGTCCTTTTTGGCCAAAGGAACCATTTGATAGTATTTGGCGGATTCCGGCGGAATCATCCCCAATATTTCCGAAGAAATTTTCTCGGAAGACATTTCTCTCAGGGGCATCTTCAGATGCTTTCCTTTCATCTCAAATAAAAAATTCTCGGGCACCAACCCCATGTCTAAAAGCACCTCTTCTTCTCTTTTGCCAGAAGCCTTAATCTCGTATTCCAAATCAGCTATTCTTTTTTTTTCAATCACTCCTTTTTTGGCTAAGTACTCAATAAGTGACATATCAGTAAGGTAAAAATGGGTTTTCCCGGCCTATTTCTACTTGGGAAGGATCGTGAGGGCGTATGTTTTGAAAAACTTTAAGATCAGCCAGATTTTTCACCGTATCTTCATCTTTTAATAATTGCCAGTTTATTTTGGGTAACTGCCTGAATTTTTCTGCTCCGACAACGGACGGCACATCTATTCTGGGTGATTTTTTCAAGAATCCGGGCCAGACAGCAAGCACGAAAACAGCGATAAGGATGATAAAAGACAGGATAATTGTCTTGTTTTTTCCTTCTTTTATTTCTCTGGTAACATCAATAGCCATATGTTTTTAAATTAATTTTAAAAGAAAATTTGTCCCTGGGGTCTTGGGGAGAAGCAAAAGAAACTTCATTGACCGTAAAGAGCCTGGCTGAATTTTCAATGACTGAAAGGAATCCTTCTTCTTCTCTTTCACCGTCTTCAGAAAAAGATCCTTTAAAATAAGGGTAATAATCTCCTGTCAGAGACATGGAGATATTGATTTCTTTTATTTCCGGATTCTTGTCTGAAACAGTGACCCCGGCAAAATCTATTTCTCTCAGGCTTAAGCGTGTTTGAGCTGCCGTTTTTTGAAAATAATCGAACAAAGAAGCAAGACAGGGATCATTGGGCAGGGCGCTCTCTGTTTTGACAAGCACTTCTTTGTGATTTTCCAGTTCTTTATGAATTTTCGTAATTTCATCAAAATACTCTTTCTCTCTTTTGAGATTTTCTTCGCCCTGCTGGACAATGAGCTGCAGTGTCCTTAAGTTCTGATATTTCGGCCAAAACAACAAAACCGGCAAAGCTATCGCTAAAAAAACCAAGAATATAATAATAAGATAGGGTCTTTTTTCCATATTTTTTTTATTTAAACATTCCCGGAGCAAGGGAAAGTTCCAAGGAAAAAACAGCTTTTCCTCCCGGCCCCAAAGAAAGTTGGGTTATTTTTACTTCTCTGATCAAAGGGTCATCTTGTAAAATATAAATTTGCTGGCCGACAATCACAAAATTGGGGGCAGAACCGCTGAGCTCGGCTTTAAGAAGAACCGGCTTCAGTTCTAAATTATCAAACTGCAGCCTGGGATGGGTTGCTTGTTCTAAAAAATCAAAAAATTTGGAAGGTTTGCGGTGATCGGCAAATAAAACAGAAAAAGTTTCTATCCTTTTTCGGGCAGCAAGAACTTCTGCTTCCATTATTTTATCCTTATCGTCGGCAACTGCCTTAATCTCTTTTTCCAAGCGTTCTATATCAGATGCAGCCCTCTGTTCAAGAAAGCTTAACCCGAAATAAAACAAGACTACAACTATTAACAAGGCCAGGGAAAAATAAAGCAACAATGGTTGCTGTGAAGGCCTTTTTGGGGGAGGTTGAGGGGTAATTGTAACCATATTATTTTGATAAGCCTGAGAGTGCAGCTCCCACGGCTATGGCATAGCTCGGACCCATTTTTCTGAGAGTCATTTCCAGAATCGGCGGATAATAAAGGTCAATGAAGGGATTGGCTATTTCTACGGTTTTGGTAAGATTCTCGGAAAAATATTCCCTTAACCCCGGGAAGCGGGCCGAACTGCCGGCTATTATAATTTTTTGAATGTTTCTTTTTTCCTTTAGAAAATAATCCTGGGCAACTTTTCTCAGCTCTTCCATGAACGCATCAACCAGCGGTAAAAATATTTTTTGACCTTTTTCAGACAATAAGCCCTCTTTTTGCTTCAATGCTTCCGCTTCTTTATAATCTATGTTCAAACCTCTGGAAATAGCGTCGGTAAAATCTCCTCCGGCAATGTCGAAACTGTGAGAAGCTCTCAATATTCCGCTGTCAACAACGCTGATGGTGGTGCTGCGCGCCCCTATATCGACCAAAATAAGGGGAATCTTTTCTTGCCCGACCAAGGCTCTGGCTAAGCTGAAAACTTCTGCTTCCATAGCAACAAGCTCCAACTGAGCGTCACTGGCAATCTGCTGATACTGTTGAAGAACTTCTTTAGGAATAGCAACCAATAAAACTTTTCCTTCTTTGATGATCTGCCAGTCCAGAACAACCTCCGAAAGCGGTACAGGAATATGCTGACGAGCCTGATATTGTATCGCGCGGGGAATTTCCTCTTTGGTCATGGGCGGAAGGTTCAGGGTAGTAAAAAAAGATGAAAAATCAGGAATAGCGAAATAAGCTTTCCGGCTCTTCATGCCTGCTTCCTGAATTATGGCTTTAATGGCTTTATCCACCTCGGAATTGGCAATGACAAAAGAATTTTTTTCAAAAGACCTAAAAGGTCTTTCATAAAGAACGGCTGTTGTCATCTCTCCGTAGTTATTGAGTTTTCTTCTGTTGCCTGCCTGAGATAATTCAACAATCTTAATGGAATGTGTGCCGATGTCTATGCCCAGAAAGCGTTTGGTGTTTGTTTCAAAAGGATTCCAAATCATCAACTATGATTATAACATTATAACATTTTAAAAGAAAACAAGATATCCACAGCTTCAGGTTTATTATAACACTATTTAAACCGTGCGCAAATAATAAATTGACCGAAAAGAAAAAAAATGGTATTGAGAAAAAAAGGAGGAGTGCGGCGAATCGGTAAGCCAGCAGTTTGCTAAACTGTACTCGTTTAAAAAGCGAGTTGTGGGTTCGAGTCCCACCTCCTCCGCATAGAAATTTTAAGCGCTGAAAGTGTTTATAAATTTCTATTGGACGGTGGCGACCATAGAACTACCGAATTCCGAGCAAAGCGAGGGAATACCTTCGGGCAACTTGTCCCACCTCCTCCGCATAGGGCGGGGTGCGCCGAATTGGCTAAGGCACCAGTCTTGAAAACTGGGGCCCGTTTTACGGGCTTGTGGGTTCGAGTCCCACCCCCGCCGCAAATAATCAAAAATCTCTTTGGAGATTTAAGATTATTTTGTGGTGTGAGGATGCGGCGAGAAGCCACTCCCCGAATTGTGACGCCGAAGGCAACAGCAATTCCTTCGGGAAACTCTTCGAGTCCCACCCCCGCCGCATGTCCCCGTAGTTTAATGGACAAAATGGAGGCTTGCGGAGCCTCAGACTGTAGGTTCGATTCCTACCGGGGACACATGAATTTAAATACTCCTGTTGAACAAATTCTGAGAATCGGTCCCGTATATCAAAAAAAGCTCAAAAGGCTGGGTGTAAAAACGACCAAAGATCTGCTCTTTCACTTTCCTCATCGCTATGAGGATTTTTCAAATATCACGCCCATATCCGAAATAAAATTTAATGAAAATTGCTGTATTCGTGGGAAAATTTTGGGGATTGAAACCGGCAAAACCTGGAAAAAAAAGATGTTTCTTACTCAGGCTGTAATCCAGGACAAAACAGGAACCTTGAGGGTTGTCTGGTTTAACCGGCCGTATTTGAACAAAGTTTTAAAAAGCGGAGATATTATTTATTTGGCCGGCAAAACCGCCCTGGACAAACACGGCCCATATCTTTCCAACCCGGTTTACGAAAAAACCTCTGACTTTGATGTTTTGGTTTCAAGCTTGACCAATGTGGGACGATTGGTATCTGTTTACCCGGAAACAGAAGGGCTTTCTTCCAAATGGCTAAGACAGATTATAAAAGCGGTACTGATGCAACTGAAAAGCTCTTTTCCTGATCCCCTGCCGGAAAAACTTATAAAAGAACACGATCTTTTGCCGGCTCAAAAAGCCATCTGGCAAATCCATTTTCCTGATTCTTTAAGTCTGGCCCAAAAAGCCCGGAAACGCTTTTCTTTTGAAGAACTGTTTTTCATCGAGCTCTGGGTTTTGAGAGAAAGGGCCAAACTGGCCAAAGAAAAAGCTGTTACCATCCCCTTGAACTTGGAACTCATCCGGAAATTCGTAAAGTCCCTGCCTTTTCGCTTAACGGACGCTCAAAAAAAATCAGCCTGGGTTATTTTAAAAGACCTGGAAAAATCAAGACCGATGAACAGGTTGCTGCAAGGAGACGTGGGCTCCGGCAAAACCGTGGTTTCAGCCATAGCCATTCTCAACACGGTCAAATCCGGACACCAGGCTGCTTTAATGGCTCCGACAGAAATATTGGCCAGGCAGCATTTCAAAACCATTTGGAGCTTGCTGCAGGATTTTAAAATCGACGTGGGCTTGCTCACCGGAAAAACCGACAAATTCTTTTCAAAGAAACTGAAAAACCAGGAAATAGAAATTTCCAGAAAAAAGCTTATGGAAAAAGCGGTTAAAGGCGAAATCAACCTGATCATAGGCACCCACGCCCTAATTCAAGACAAGGTCAGGTTCGGAAAGCTGGCTTTGGTGATCGTAGACGAACAGCACCGCTTCGGCATAGAGCAAAGAGCCAGGCTCTGCTCGGCTAAGGGCTCTGCAACCATACCCCATTTGCTTTCCATGACAGCCACCCCCATCCCCCGCACCCTGGCTCTGACCGTCTACGGCGACCTGGATCTTTCTTTGATCGACGAACTGCCCAAGGGCAGAAAAAAAATAATTACGAAAGTTATTCCGCCTAACGACCGAAAAAAATCCTACAGTTTTATCAAAAAAGAAATTAAAAAAGGCAGACAGGCTTTTGTCATTTGCCCGAGGATAGAAGAAGAGGGAAAGCTGGATATAAGAGCCGTTAAAAAAGAGTATGAAAAATTATCAAAAGAAATCTTCCCTGATCTGAGGGTGGCCATGCTTCACGGAAAAATGGGAGGGCCTGAAAAAGAAAAAACAATGAGGGATATGAAAAGCGGAAAAATAGATGTTTTGATTTCAACCTCAGTGGTCGAGGTTGGCGTTGACGTGCCTTCTGCCACAGTAATGATGATCGAAGGGGCTGAAAGGTTCGGCTTGGCCCAACTGCATCAATTCCGCGGCAGGGTGGGCAGGTCAAAATACCAGTCTTACTGTTTTTTGTTCACTGATTCCCAGTCAAAAAAAACCGGCCAAAGACTGAAAGCCTTGGTCTCCTCTGAAAACGGCTTTAAGCTGGCTGAAAAAGATTTGCAGATCCGGGGTCCGGGAGATTTTTCCGGAGTCAGGCAATGGGGCATACCGGACATGGTCATGAACTCTCTGACAGATATTTCCTTGGTGGAAAAAACAAGAGAAGCTGCCAAAGAAATTCTTCTCAGCGACCCGAAGCTAAAAACCTTTCCTTTAATTAAAGAAAGGCTTCAAAGTTTCAGGGAAAAGGTGCATTTAGAATAAAATGCGGCCCCAACCGGAGAGTTGCCCGAAGGCCGCAAGGTAATCTTTACTCCCGTTGACTAAATATAAATTTACGAGTACCTACGGCACTCAAAATTTCTATGCGGCCCCAACCGGATTTGAACCGGTGTCAGAAGATTGAAAATCTTCCGTCCTAAACCAGGCTAGACGATGGGGCCTGACATTAACAGATTATCATTTTATTGAAAAAAATCAAGGGAAAAGATAATATATATATAGGTATGGAACTGTTAAAAGCTTACGATCCGAAGCAGGTAGAAGACAAGATATATAAATTATGGCTGGAAACCGGCTTTTTTAATCCGGACAAATTACCGGGGGAAAGAAAAAAAACATTCACGATCGCCATTCCTCCTCCAAACATCACAGGAGAACTTCATATGGGGCACGCCCTTAACGCAGTTATCCAAGACATTCTTATCCGACAAAAAAGAATGCGGGGTTTTAAAACTCTCTGGATCCCCGGAACAGACCATGCCGGAATCGCCACTCAGAATGTGGTGGAAAAAAAGCTGAGAAAAGAAGGGAAAAACCGTTTTGACCTGGGCAAAGCCGAGTTTACAGAAATGATCTGGCAGTGGAGAGAAAAGTACGGCAATATTATCCTGGATCAATTCAAAAAAATAGGAATCAGCTGCGACTGGTCAAGAACCAGATTCACTCTTGATAAAGAATATATTAAAGCTGTGGAAACGGTCTTTCTTTATTATTATAAAAAAGGGTGGATTTACAAAGGGAAAAGAGTGATCAACTGGTGCCCGAGATGCTCTACCAGCCTATCGGATCTTGAGCTGGAATACCGGGAAGAAAAAAGTAAGCTTTGGTATATTAAATATCCTTTAGTTAAAAATAAAGGATTTATTAGGGTGGCTACAACCAGGCCGGAAACCATGCTCGGCGATACGGCTGTAGCTGTCAATCCGACCGACAAAAGATATAAAAAATTGATCGGCAAAAAAATTACTTTGCCCCTGGTCAACCGCGAAATACCGATAATCGCAGACAAAGAAATTGATCAAAAATTCGGTACAGGAGCCGTTAAAGTAACTCCGGCTCACGATATGAAAGATTATAAAATCGGGCTCCGCCATAATTTGGAAATAATCCAGGTCATTGATGAAAAAGCAAGAATAATAAACATTGCAAATTATCAGGGCATGAAAACGCTTGAGGCAAGAGAAAAAATAATTGAAGATTTGAATAATTTAAAATTGCTTGAAAAAACAGAAGACCACGACCACCAGATACCCGGGTGTCAAAGATGCGCAACTTCGATAGAGCCGATACCATCAGAGCAGTGGTTTTTAAAAATGGACAAATTGTCAAAAACAGCCATCAGCGCCCTTAAATCCGGCCGGATTAAATTTTATCCAAAACGCTGGGAAAAAATATATCTTAACTGGCTGGAAAACATTGAAGACTGGTGTATATCAAGGCAATTGTGGTGGGGACATAAAATTCCGGTCAAAGAAACAGAAGACGTGCTTGACACCTGGTTCTCCAGCGCCCTGTGGCCTTTTGCCGCACTGGGCTGGCCGCAAAAAACCAAAGACCTTAAAAAATTCTATCCGACAGATGTTCTAAGCACGGCCAGAGATATTATTAATTTATGGGTGGCCAGAATGATTTTTTCAGGGATGGAATTGATGAAAAAGGTTCCTTTTCATACTGTCCTGATCCATCCGACGGTGCTGACCAAAGAAGGAAAAAGAATGTCAAAATCTTTGGGAACGGGCATTGACCCCATAAACCTTATTGAAAAATACGGGGCCGACGCCACCCGTTTCGGAATCGCCTACCAGTTAACCGGCAACCAAGACATAAAATTCACGGAGGATAATATTGTCATGGGGAGAAAATTCTGCAACAAGCTCTGGAACGCCAGCCGTTTCGTTATGCTTAAAATTGGAAACTCTGAACCAAAAATCAGGGAAAAATCACAAATCCAGGATTCAAAGATAATGAAAAAACTGAAAAAAACCGTGAAATCGGTGGATAAAGATCTGGAAAATTACCTGTTCGGCAAAGCCGCCCGCACTCTTTATGATTTTTTCTGGCATGATTTTTGTGATAAGTATATAGAAGAGTCTAAGGTTCAACAATCGGGGGATAAAGACGGAGAACTGCTCTACGTATTGCTCACCTTGCTGAAGCTTCTTCATCCTTTCACCCCTTTTATCACGGAAGAAATTTATCAAAAACTGCCCCTGAAAAATAAAAAAGAAAGCTTAATGGTAGAAAATTGGCCCAAATAACATGCAATACTTCTGGTATATTTTCTTCGGTCTGGCGCCCAGTACTATCTGGCTGCTGATTTTTTTAATAACCGACCCGCATCCTGAATCCAAAAGGATGATTCTGAGAGTTTTCTTTTACGGCATCCTGGCCGCCCTTGCAGTAGTGCTTATTTTGGGAACAGGTGATGTATTATTCAAGTTGCTGCTTAATTTCTTAAACGTTTTTTTCAATGTGCCAGTTAATATTCTGAAAACAACTGCCCTGGCCACGGGTATTTTAATTACGATTACCATATCCCCTATCCTGGAGGAAATATTTAAATATCTGGTTGTTCGCTTAGGGGTAATCTATCATTCTGAATTTGACGAACCGGTTGATGCCATGATTTATATGATAGTAGCTGCCTTGGGCCTGGCTGCGGCAGAAAATATGCTTTTTTTATTCTTGGGCCTGGTTGAGTTTGATCTGCTCATCTTCGCTGCAATGCGTTTTGTCGGAGCAACCATTCTTCACGCGCTATGCTCTGCTCTGGTCGGCTATTATCTCGCCCTTTCTTTCTTTAATCTGAAGGATAAAACCAAACTGATCCGCAAAGGAATCTTATTGGCCATACTCTTGCACGGTTTATTTAATTTTTCTATAATAATGATTGGAGAGGGCGCCAATATGTTAGATTACCAACAATTCGCCGCTCTCGGGATAGTGCTGATCTTTGTCTTTAGCATAACCCTGATTTCTCTCCTGGTCGGCCTGGCTGTTTTCATCATCCACGGATTCAGGAAGGTCAAAAAATTAAAAAGCGTTTGTAAAATATAAATGATATGCCCCGTCAGAAACAAGGATTACGGGGCATAAGATAATCAACAAAGTAAAGGTCAATCAGTAATATATAACTTAAACCAGAATACGCGAAAATAATTTTATACAATAAAATTTTTTCGCCTATGGTTTCTAACGAAGTATGGGATTTTTTGATAAATTAAAAGATACGGAAAAAAAGTCCGAAAAGAAAAAAGAGAAAAAGGAACCGGAAAAAAAAGCCGAAATTGAGCCTGAAGAAAACGCCCAAAAAGGGGGTCAGCTTTCCCTTGATATTTACGAAACCGGTGAAGAATTCATCATACGGTCTACGGTGGCCGGGGTAAAGCCGGAAGACCTGGACATTTCCATTGACGGAGACTTGGTATCAATAAAAGGCTCTCGGACAGAAATCAAAGAAGAAAAAGAAGGAAAATATATTTACCGGGAGTGCTATTGGGGAGAGTTTTCCAGAGAAATTATTTTGCCTGAAGAAGTGGACGAAACAAAAACCGAAGCCACAATAAAAAACGGGGTTTTCACTCTAAAAATTCCCAAAACCAACAAAAGTAAAAAAACAAAAGTTACTGTTACCCCGATTGAATGAGCTTGTGCTTTCTCGGAGGAAGTACAAGCCAAACGGAAACGCAACCGAGCACTCAATATTTTGAGTGCTCGGTTTTATGTGCGGACGGTGGGACAAGTTGCCCGAAGGCCGCAAAGTAGTTCTACTGTCGCCACCTCTGCAATGTAAATAGAAGTTCATGAACGCCTTCGGCGATCAGGGTTTCTATGTGCGGACGGTGGGACTCGAACCCACAACCCTTTCGGGATACGGTTCTAAGCCGTAAGCGTATTCCAGTTCCGCCACGTCCGCACTGATTGATAAAATCAATCCGGCAGAACAAGTTCTTGCTTTAAAAAGCCTTATCGGTTCCTTTCTGCTAAAATCAGTCTCATCAATAAAACAGACCAACGGTTTTCGGTTTTTTTGATTAAGTTTTTAATGATGACTTTGATAGATTTTTTTCCTAACTACTTTCAAGTATGGCCTGTACAAGCATAACAAGACCTCTTGCTCCGATAGCAACACCAACACCGATCAATGCGTAAACCAGCATGGTTCTGGCTTTTTTGATTTTCGTTTCATCACCCTGGGCTGTTATAAAGTTATAACCTGAAAGGAAAAGAAAGATAAGAGCAACAGCCATCACAAAAGCAAAAACCCACCAGACTGCCATATCTATCAAATCAAACAAATTATCAGGATCAACCACGGAAACGCCGTAACATCTGTCCTCTACCGGATTCCACACACAGCCACCTGAAGGATCCCCCAAACAACCATCTTTGTCGTTATTATGGACTGAACACTGTGCCAAAACAGTTGCCGGGAAAATAAGCAGAACCGCCAGAATTAATATCAGTAGAAATCTTTTCATAATAATAAATAATTATTAAACGACTAAATTCGACCTTTGATAATATGTTATCCTTCCAATAGTTGTTGTATCAGCCATCCTAAACTCATGGAAACCAGAACTATGGCCAAGCCAATCACGGTATATAAAAACATGTTTCTGGCTGTCTTAACTTTTTGTTCCGAACCGCCTGAAGTAATAAATAAAAAACCGGAAATAATAAACATCAAAGGAGCCAGAATTATTCCCAATACGAAAACAAACCTGGCAATAGCCACTATCAGTTCCCATATGGTATCAACATTCAACGGATTCTTAAGTTCAAAAAAAGCCATTGAAGAGTCAACAATCAGAAAAGTTAAAATCAGGCCTAAAACGGCTCCGAAAAAAAACACATAAAATATTCTCCTCATATTTTTATTATATCAATACAAAAATCAAATGCAAGCAACTGAAGCCACTTTGTCTCCCTGCTCCAGCTTCATTATTCTGACTCCCTGGGTGGCTCTGTTCAGCTTGCTGATGGAAGTCACCTTAATTCTGATAACGTGCGCCTTGCGGGAAATGACAATAAGGTCTTCCTCTTCTCCTGTCAAAATCATGGCGGCAACCAAATCTCCTGTTTTGGGAAGAATCCTGGAAGTAAGAATGCCTGATCCTCCCCTGCCCTGCAGTTTGTATTCGCGCAGATCCGTTCTTTTGCCAAAACCGTTTTCAGAAACAACCAGCAAAAAGCATTTGCCGGGCAGACATTTTTCTGTAGTCACGTCCATGGCAACGATTTCATCTCCTTTTTGCAGACGAATACCCCTGATGCCGGAAGCCACTCTGCTCATCGGCCTTATCTGTTTTTCCTTAAAACAAATGGACCTGCCTTTTTTGGTCACCAAAAAAATGTCATCGGAACCGGTCGTTTTGCGTACGCTTCTCAATTCATCCCCTTTTTTCAAAGAAATGGCAATAAGGCCGGATTTCCTGACATTTTCAAAATCCTTTAAGGGCGTCTTTTTTATTATTCCGTTCTTGGTAACCATCACCAGATACTTTACGCCCTGCTCTGTGTCTTCTTTTCCAAAGGGATGCAAAGACAAAACCTTGTCCTGAGGAGAAATTTCCAAAAAATTAAGCAAACCCCTGCCCTTAGCCACTCTTGCCCCTTCGGGAATTTCATAAACAAGCGTGCAAAAGACCTTGCCGGAATCGGTAAAAAACAGCAAAGAATCATGGGTCATGGCTGTCATAAAATGTTCAACAATGTCTTCGCCCATGGTTTTCATACCTACCATGCCTCTGCCCCCGCGTTTTTGTTTTTTGTAAAGAGAAGGATTGATTCTTTTGACGTATCCTCCCTGGGTCAGGGTGATGATTGTTTCCTCCTGAGGAATCAAGTCAGCTTCGGCGATCTCCCCTATTTTCTGGCCGTGAACCTTTGTCCTTCTCTCATCGCCGAAAACATCCTTTGCTTCTTTCAGTTCCTTTTTGACCACTTCTTTTATTTTTTTCGGGTCTTTTAAAATAGCCGTGTATTCTTTGATTCTGGCCTGCATTTCTTTCAGTTCTTCTTCAATCTTTTTTCTTTCCAGTTTGGCCAAAGCAGAAAGCTTGGTTTCCAGGATAGCATTGGCCTGAATTTCCGTCAGCTTGAAACGCTTCTGCAGGTTTTTTTGAGCCTCCTGCCTGTTGGCTGAATTTCTAATGGTTTTAATAACTTCATCAATCCTGGTCAAACATTTGTGAAGCCCTTCCAAAATATGCGCCCTTTCCTTGGCTTTCTCCAAATCATGCTTGGTTCTTTTATAAACTACTTCTTTTCTGTGCTCCAAATAATAGCTTAAAACGTCGGTCAAAGACAAAACCCGGGGCTGGATCCCGTCAACCAAAGCCAGCATGTTCAAATGGAAAGTTTTTTGGAGATCGGTAAATTTGTAAAGGCGATTCAAAACTTTTTGAGGGAAAGTGTCCCTTTGAAGCTCGAGAACAATTCTCATGCCCTCTTTGTCTGATTCGTCACGGATATCCCTGATTCCTTCCAGCTTCTTTTCCTGAACCAAACGGGCCAATTGTTCCATTAAAGAAGATTTTAAAACTTGATAAGGAATTTCAGTGATAATGATGCGGGTTTTGCCGGCTTTTTCCCCTTCAACCACCTCTGCCTTGCCCCTCATAAGAATAGGGCCTTTGCCCTGGGAGTAAACTTCGATAATTTCTTTCTGGTTATAAATCGAACCGCCAGTCGGAAAATCAGGCCCTTTGATAAATTGGAACAAATCTTCTGTGTCAGCCTTTGGATGATCTGCCAGATAAATACAGGCATCAATTACTTCTGAGATGTTATGAGGCGGAATATTGGTCGCCATACCCACGGCAATACCCAGAGATCCGTTAAGCAAAAGCTGGGGCAAGGGCGAGGGCATAACAGTCGGTTCTTTTCTGGTTCCGTCAAAATTATCAACAAAATTAACGGTATTTTTCTGGATGTCTTTAAGCGTTTCCTCGCCTGCTTTGGACATGCGCATTTCGGTATTATGGCTGATAAAACCATTGGAAACAAAAGAGTGGCAACCGCTATCAATCCTTAAAGAATAAACACGTTCTTGTCCGCAGAATTCTATTTTTTCTACAGAATCAAATAAATAATGATTTGATAAAATCCCTTCAAGCATTATTTCCCATGACAGTTTCAATGCGGGTTTAATTGTTGATAAAACTTGACTATGATTTTCAATAAGATTGGGATATCTGTCAAAATTATTAGTTAGAGTAAATCTCTTTACTTGGAAGTCATCAATTAAAGATGATCTAACCGCTTCTTGCAGATAAGGAACAAAATCGGTTTGAGAATAGTTTTTTACAAGCCTTTCAATACTTTTTCTCAGCTTTTCTTTTTTCATATTGCAAGAAAAGTCTATCCCATCTCTAAATAACCTGTAACCCTCTAATCCTCTGATATAAAGTTTATGGGTTTTCCGCCATTTGTCGTATCGTTTAGTTGAAATAATACCAAATCTCAAAAGAATTATTTGCAATGATTTTATAAGCTCTTCGCTGGTGGAAATATAACTAAGTTCAGTCATCTTACTGGAAAAACTGATACTGCCGTCTCCCTCAAAAGAAGCTTTTAGAAATGCGGCCACCACCGCTTTCGGAGACTGAAGAATTAATTGAGGAACCCTCTTTTGGGCTGACTTTACCTGATCCAACCCTATATTCCGTAGAAAATCAATTACGTAATGGGAATGAATTTCTATCCTCTGATAAGGTTTTTTCCCGAAAGAACTGGGTTGCCGCCAAAACCCATGCAAACGGCAGTCAGGAAAAACTTTTGACCAACTTTCAATAAACTGCTCTATGAATTGCGAATCACTATTACAAAATTCAATTTTGTTACTTTTTACCGTTCCTTCAGAAATTAATGTTCCGAGAATAAAAGCCAGGCTTTCATTAAGAGTTCCTGGAAGTATTTTTTTCTCTGTACGCCTATTTGCATGATCTGGCCAATGCGATTTTAACGATACTTCTTTTTTTGGCCATAAAAGATCAGGCGTACGATCAATAACCACGACATCATTTGTCTTAATATTATTCAAAAGTTTCCATTTATAGTTTAATTGGCCGGTAGCTATGTCTTTAGACCAAGTTAATAAAGGATGATTATGAGAACCCTTTATTGAAAAACCGTGCCGGGTTGTGATTTTAATTGTCGGATGTTCTCCCGAATCAAACCATTTTGTCGCTAAGTTTACTTTTTTGTCTCTGGAAAGAACCGTTTTTTTAATGTCTTCTTTGTCGTTAGGAGAAATTTCCTTAATTGGTATCAGACCGTTCTCAGTAGGTATTAATGTATCACCTGTAAGGCAATAACGCATAGCAGCGTATTCGCCCGGATCGTCAATAGACCCTATATTACCCTGACCGTCAATCAGAGGATACCTTAAGGTAAAATCTTGAGCCATGCGCATGGCTGCATCATAAACAGCCTGGTCGCCGTGCGGATGATAGCGTCCCAGACAGCTTCCGACAACAGTGGCTGATTTTCTGAATTTAGCTCCGTGGGTCAAGCCATCTTCCCACATGGCGTACAAAATTCGGCGATGAACCGGCTTTAAGCCGTCCCTGATATCAGGCAAAGCCCGGGAAACGATTACTGACATGGCGTAATCAATGTAAGATTCCCGCATCTCCTCTACGATCTCCCTGGATTTTACTTGCCCTATATTATTGTTTTGTTTTTGCGGATTTTTTACCATAATTTAAGGCCTAAGAACCACTATTTGAGTTTCTTCTCTTGGTAAATCTTTCTTTTTTATCAAAAGCTTGTTCTGGGCCGGTATTGATTTTTTGCCCATTGCTTTCAAAAAATTATTCACTCCGTCTCCCATGGGTATAACTATTCTCGGTTCTACCTGAGCAACCAATTTGCTTTTGTCCGAAGGCACCAATAAAATATCAACTTCACCGAACTCATCCGCTTTTTCCCCTCCGGGCAAATAGCAAACCCTTATTCCTTCAGCTTCAATAAGGTAGTCTGAGTTGATCCCTTGGATAAAAACGTCCTTGATTTCGTATTCTCCGGCAGAGTTAATCTCAAAATCATCCACCAAAATCTTGGATTCATCAATATTGATCTTAACCTGCTCTCCTTTGTTTTGAGAAACAATGATTTGAAAACGTAATTGACCCTTCCAGATAATATGCATCTTCTTTATTTTATCATACTGCAATTGACAATTCAACCGTTCTGTTATTATAATGGAGTATATGCAAATAACAGAACAAAGTTTGTTAAATCCTCCCCGAGTGGGAGATATAGTGGAGGGCAAGATTATAGGAAAGGGCCAATCTACGGTTTATGTGGACCTGGAGAACAAGGGAGCCGGCATTATTTACGGCCGGGAATTTTATGCAGCCAAAAACGAACTGAGAAACCTTAAAACAGGAGACAAAGTCTTTGCCAAAATTATCGACCTGGAAACAGAAAAAGGCTATATTGATCTGTCCCTGACAGAAGCGGGCAAAGAAATGGGCCAGGAACAACTAAGGCATAAAAAAGAAGAGGGGCTGACGGTCAAGGTAAAAATAGTGGGAGCGAACAAGGGAGGATTATTGGCGGAAACAGACGGCCTCAGGGGCTTTTTGCCGGTATCCCAGCTTTCCTCTGAGCATTATCCCAGGATAGAAGGAGCTGACAAAAACAAAATCTTAAACCACCTTCAACAGTTAATCGGCCAGGAACTGGAAGTCAAAATTCTCAATATGGATTCGAGAAAAGAGGTTTTAGTTTTCTCTGAAAAAGCCACTGAAACGGAAAAAATCAAAGAGATACTGAAGAAATACAAAGTAGGAGATGTGGTGGAAGGAGAAATAACAGGCATAGTTGATTTCGGAGCCTTTATTAAGTTCTATGCAGATTCCGAGGAAATCGAAGGCTTAATCCATATTTCTGAGCTGGACTGGCAGCTTATCGAAGACCCGGGAGAAATTGTGAAAGTCGGCCAAAAAATACAGGCCAAAATCATTGAAATTACAGAAGACGGCCGCGTTTCGCTGTCTTTAAAGGCTCTTAAAAAAGACCCTTGGGAAAACATAGAAGAAAGACATAAAAAAGGAGATGTGGTGGAAGGAAAGGTAACCAAATTCAACCCCTTCGGCGCTTTTGTGGGGATTGAAAATAAGATTCAGGGGTTGGCCCATATCTCTGAATTCGGGACAAAAAACGAAATGGAAAAGATCCTGAAAATAGGCCAAAGCTACAAATTCAAGATTTTACAGATTGACTCCAGAGAGCATAAAATGACCTTGACATTGCAAGAAGAATAGGATATAATATAAAACTAACCGGTTCATTGAAAGGAGGTTAACTTGCTATTTGAAAGGTTAAAAGAGGGTGATGTCATTACCAGCAAACGATCAAGACAACAAGACGGCAGGTGGGGTTATCCCGTCTACATTATTGAGCAAATAATCAACTCAAACGAAATATTGGTGACGGATTCGAGAGAAAAAAAGAAAAGAATGATTGACGAAAAAGATCTGCAGGCCATGTGCCTGATAGAATCTGCTCTGTTATATAAAGACGGGCTGCTGAGGAAAGCAAGAATCGAGTTTTAACCGGACAAAAAGTGCAAAACAAATCTGTCAAGGATTCTCTTCTTGACAGATTTTTGATTAAATGATATAATATATTATTGCTCATTAAACAGAGACAGAGAGAGAAAAAGGAGAAGTATAGTGAACATAAAGGATCTACAGGAGTTCGTACCATGCCCCCTCTGTGAGGGGAACAAGAAGAAGGGGCACATGGTCTGCCATAACTGTCATAAGCTGTACATAGAGGAAGTGGCAGATATGGTAATGGCCGGCGAAGAGGCGCCAACCAAAGAAAGCTGGGCAGTAAAGAGGCTGCGCGCTCGTCTAGTCGACCTGGAAGTGGGCTTAATCAAGCTGGAAAGGGAAAGGGATGCTTGCAAGGAACAAAAACGCGGGCTCCTGAACGAACTTTTTCGGGAGCAGACCAGAGGCAAGTTCTTGCACCCTGATATAGCCGCGCGTATCCGCACAAGGCTCGACGAAAGAGAAGGCCGCAGACTATGGTCTGAGGTCGGCGGACACCGGGTCGTCCGAGACCTGCGTTTTGCCGAGGCCAGGTTGGCCGAAGCAAAACGCATCCTGGAAGAAATTCCGGAGGAGACCAAGGTCGAGGTCGAAGTCAAGGCCGAGAAACCGGAAAAGGTCAAAACAAAAAAGGCTGAGACCAAGCCAAAGACCAAAAAGGCTGAGGCCAAGAAAAAAGACAAGAAGGTCAAAGCTGAAACTAAGCCAAAAACCAAAAAGGAAAAAAAATAAAAAAACTCTCTCTGTCTCTGTACCAACTCTGTACCAAATGCCCCTTTGTACCGCAAGGTCAAGGGGGCATATTCATTAATATAACTAACCTTGAATTTTAAAAATTTCTGTATTAAGATTAAGTTAATGAAAAAAATAACAAAGCATTTAATTATCATTCTTCTGATTTTTTTGATTATCTCAGGGATTTTTGCTTTAATATCAGATCCTTTTGAACAAGAACAAGAAATTTCCTTTTCGCAGGTAGTGGAAAAAATAAACCAAGAAGAAATAGAAAAGATTTTGGTCGTGGGCGACGAACTTAACATCGTTTACCGCGACGGAACAGAAGTTAAATCAAGGAAAGAAACGGAAACAGGCCTTTCCGAGTCCTTAATCAATTTCGGCGTGGACAAAGAAAAACTGGCGGCAGTGGCGATTGAAAACAAAGAAAAAAAAGACGCCTGGGGCTGGCTTCTGCCCTTGTTATTTGTTCTTCCGGTTGTCATTTTTCTGCTTTTTTTCTGGATGATTTTCAAACAGGCAAAAGGAGGAGCCATGCAGGCTTTTGATTTTACCAAGGCAAAAGCGCGACTTTTCGGAGCAGAAGGCCACCCTAAAGAAAAAGTGACTTTTAAAGATGTGGCCGGTTTAGCCGAAGCCAAAGAAGAGCTTAAGGAAGTGGTAGATTTCCTTAAAAATCCAAGAAAGTTCCTGGCAATGGGCGCCAGGATACCCAGAGGTGTTTTGCTTCTGGGCCCTCCCGGATGCGGCAAAACTCTTTTGGCGCGGGCAATCGCAGGTGAGGCCAACACTCCTTTTTTCCATACTTCAGGATCCAGCTTTGTTGAATTGTTTGTGGGTACCGGAGCTGCCAGAACAAGAGACCTTTTCGCTACTGCAAAGAAAAATGCTCCTTGCTTGGTCTTTATAGACGAATTAGACGCTGTAGGCAGAATGCGAGGCACGGGGGTGGGCGGCGGACACGACGAAAGAGAACAAACCCTGAACCAAATTCTGGTGGAAATGGACGGATTTGAAAGAGATACCAAGATTATTGTTCTTGCTGCAACCAACAGACCCGACGTTCTGGACCCTGCCCTTCTGAGGCCCGGCAGATTTGACCGCAGAGTAACCATGGATTTGCCGGACATAAACGACAGGGAGGCTATTTTAAAAATTCATGCCCAAGGAAAACCTTTGGCTTTAAACGTTAATTTAAGAGAAATAGCTGAAAGAACTCCTGGTTTTTCCGGAGCAGATCTGGCCAATCTAGCCAATGAAGCTGCCATATTTGCGGCCAGACGGAATAAAAGCCAGATCCATCAGGAGGAACTGCTGGAATCAATCGACAAGGTATTACTGGGGCCTGAAAGAAAAAGCCATATTCTTTCTGAAAAAGAAAAAGAAATAGCAGCTTACCACGAAGCCGGCCACGCCTTGGTAGCCAGCTTTCTGCCGGAAGCAGAGCCTATCAGAAAAATATCCATAATCGCCAGGGGCAGAGCAGCAGGCTATACCCTCAAGCTGCCGGCCAAAGAAAAATACATAAAAACCAAAAAAGAATTTTTATCGGAACTGGCAACCCTGCTCGGCGGCCATGTAACCGAAAAGCTGGTCTTCAACGAAATCACTACCGGAGCAAGTAATGACCTGGAAAAAGCCTCCAATCTTGCCAGAAAGTTGGTCAAAGAATACGGCATGTCGGAAAAACTGGGGCCAATAGCCTTCGGCGAAAAAGAAGAAATGATCTTTTTGGGCAAAGAAATAGGAGAACAAAGAAATTACTCGGAAAAGATAGCCGCCGAAATAGATGAAGAGGTTTCTTTCTTTATCAAGAATGCCGAAGAAACGGCCAGGCGTGTTTTACAGAAAAAAAGAAAGCTGCTGGATAAAATAGCCAAAGTCCTGACGGAAAAAGAAACGATTGAAAGGGAGGAATTTGAAAAAATAATTGGAATTGGAAAAAAAACAGAGGGATTTAAGATTAAAAAGATTGCGGGCGCATAATCTATTAAAAAAATAGCTATTGTTGCTCTTTTAAAATATCCGCGCTATAATGAACTAACAAAGAATGGCATAAATGGAGTGTTTTGTTGGTTTGTTTATGGCTAAATTTAGAGAACGAGAAAAAGCAATTGCTTTGCGAAAAACAAAGCAAATGAGCTATAACCAAATAAAGAAAACCTTGGGTGTAAGTAAAGGCACTCTCAGTTATTGGCTCAAAAATTATCCCCTACCCGAAGAAAGAATAAAAAAATTACAGAAGAATGAGGCGGTTATAGAAAGAATTAGAAATACAAAAAAGAGGAAAAGAGAAAAAAGGCTCAAAGAAATTTATAAAACTCAAAAGAAAGCAATTCTGCCTCTAAACGATCGGGAATTCTTTATCGCGGGACTATTGCTTTATTGGGGCGAAGGAAGAAAGTCTCAAGGGGGGAGCCTTTCAATTTCTAATTCAGATCCATCAATGATTAGATTCTTTATTCGATGGCTTAAAAGTCTGGGCGTCCCAAAAAAGAAGTTACGCGTTGGGTTGCATTTATACAATGACATGGACATTAATAAAGAACTATATTTCTGGTCAAAAATATTAAACGTGCCTCTTTCACAATTTATTCGTCCCTATATCAAAAAAACTTCCAGCAAAAGGATAAATCATAAAGGAGGGTTTGGTCACGGAACTTGTAATATAAATATCAATAGCGTACCAATTGCAGAGAATATTTTTATGAGCATAAAAGCGATAACCAATTATTACTAATAAAAATTAATGCGCACGTGGCTCAGCGGTTAGAGCACCAAACTTATAATTTGGGGGTCGCAGGTTCGATTCCTGCCGTGCGCACCAGGAGTAGTGGCTAGCTCCTAATTATTAAGGGCGGTTAGCTCAGTTGGTTAGAGCGTCTGCTCGACACGCAGAAGGTCACAGGTTCGAGTCCTGTACCGCCCACAAGAAAACTTTAAGCGCTGAAAGTGCTTATAAGTTTTCTTTTCGGTATTATGTGGCGAGAACCTGTCCCCCGGGCTTGGCCCGCCTTCGGGCAACTATTCGAGTCCTGTAGTGCCCACTGAAATGGATTTTAAAATAATATACCAAAACAATGATTTGCTGGTGATAGACAAGCCCGCCGGCTTAAATGCCGCTGATTTTCCAATGAGGATCCACCGTTTGGATAAAGATACTTCGGGCATATTACTGATAGCCAAAAACGACAAAGCCCTGAAATTCATGCAAAAGCAGTTTCAAGACAGAGAAGTTGGAAAAAAATACCTGGCACTGACAGTCAATAATTTCAAAAACAAAGAAGGAAAGATTGAAAATTTGCTTGGAAGATCGCCGAAAGACAGAAGGAAACAAAAAGTTTTTCTGCCCCAAGAACCACAAGCTGCAGGGAAAAGACAGGCTTTGACAAAATACAAAGTATTGCAAAGATTTGAAAATTGTGATTTAATTGAAGCCGAACCCCTGACCGGCAGAAAACACCAAATCAGGGCGCAACTGGCCCATTTAGGCCATCCCATTGCTGGCGACAGATTATATGGGTTCAAAGAACAAAAGCATTCCCGGATATTAAAAAGGCATTTTCTTCATGCCAGTTATCTGAAAATAAAATTATTGAACGGCCAGTTCAAAGAGTTCAAATCAGAACTGCCAAAAGACTTAGAATTATGTTTAAAAAATCTAAACAAGACATAAGACC
>Ga0114946_10000570_pt1 | contig 24875 bp, 48 predicted proteins | sample WalLakDeSediment_FD_88676 | JGI IMG/M metagenome (GOLD analysis project Ga0114946, IMG submission 88676) | Lake sediment microbial communities from Walker lake, Nevada to study Microbial Dark Matter (Phase II) - Walker Lake 11/02/13 Deep Sediment | ecosystem: Environmental > Aquatic >... | reverse complement strand
ATAAATATTTTATCATGAATTTCTTGTTTATAATTAATACAGCTCCTACATACTGAATTATTTTTTATAGCATGTTTATAACTTACATGATTAATATATAATGTTTCTTTTTTACAATTTGGATTATTATTTGGATTTTGACACTTTTTTATCCACATTTATTTTTTCCAAGTATTCATTCAAAACACTATCTATAAAATTATTTAATTTTAAATTATTTTTGGCACAATAAATCTTAAATTTTGAATGAGTTGTTTCTAATATTTTTATGCTTTTTGTTTTCATATTAATAAATATAAAGAAATTATAAAAAAGTATATTATTTTATACTATATTTTAAGAATTTTTCTATAAACATTTTCATATATATAATCCTCATAGCGATAATATTTTAATGCAAGATTATAATTATTTTTTACAAAAGGAAACATCAAATTATACAAATTTGGTTCTTCGTTTATATGATTAAATATATCGATTAAGTCATCGAATTTTTCAAATTGTAATATTCCTCTTTCATCAAAATAATCACCTGTATTCTTACACCCCCAATATATTGGTATAGTTCCAACAGCAAAGCAATCTAATAATTTTTCCGTAAAATAATATTTGCTTCTTGAATTTTCTATTGTTATTGAGAATTGATAATCTATTAAACCTTCTTCTTTAAATTGAACTGGGTGTTTAGAACCATCTCCATATAAATCTAAACCGTCTATATTCTCATTTGCAATTTTATGTCTTAATCTATGACCCTCTGTCCAATCTTTAAAAGAATAAATCATAGACATCAATTTAGTTTTTTCATGTATTTTTATATTTTCATCCTGGATCCAGATCCCGTTGTCTGCAGTAAAAATACATTTATTTGGATATGTATCTAAGAGATGTTCGTCATAAGTCATGATATAATCAAATTTATTTAAATGATTTTTTTCTAAATTTAACAATCGACTTTGTTGCAAATCATTTATTGGTCTTGGGTCGTGTAGCCAGGCACATTTATATTTGCTTTGAATTTCGTCTATAATATGATCTTCGCCAATATCAAAACAGCGATCAATAAATACGGTGATGCCATCGTAGTTTTTATTTCCCGTTATATATTCTATTTTGGTGGGAATTTTATTTGGTTCAAAACCAAGAACTCTGCTCATTTGAGCGTCTGTTATTATATTTATTTTTAGTTTATTTGTGTTCATTTTTCAAATATTTTTCACAATCAAAACAATAACACCTATTATTTTTAATACAATTACCAAAAATATTAGACAGCCTTGCAGTCATCATAATCATTCCGTCTTTTACAATTGACTCTCCCTCCATAGATAAGAGTTGTCTTGCCCTTTCTGGAACCACTATGTTTTTATGTTTACAAAATAATTTCATTTATTTTTAATTTTTCTTAATGCTAATAATATTTTTAACCAATTTTTATTTACTTCAATATAATGATACTTAATTTCATTATGAAATATTTGTTGAGCCAATCTATGATTTCCATCTATTACAACAAACTCTTTATTTAATTTTAATACTACTGGTAAATTATTTAAATACCATTTTTCTCTTATCCACTCTGAATTTAATTGTTTTGATGTCCACAAATAAAAATTACTATCATCAATAATTGTTTTTGTTTTTTCATTTAATTTTTTCTTTATTGTTAAATTTTCGCCGCACAATGTTGCAACAACAAAAATAGTTAATGCTCTATATAAGCAATAAGTGACTAATTTTCTTATTCTCCAATCATTATTAACTTTTTCTGATACATGTTTAAAGCCTGGTAAATTTCTTCCTTCATTGTCAGCCTTTAATAAAATACTAAAAATTTGTTTTTGTTTTTTATTAAGTTCTTTATTTATTATTAAATTTTTCGCTATATAACGATAAACTATTTTATAAAATGACAACATTTATAACAATATAATAAATTATTAATTATTGACCATAAATCAATAGCACAACACGATAATTCTTCAACTCCGCATTTAGCACATTTGACATAATGTTGATTATTTTTAGTAAATATTTTTCCGCTATTTTTATTTATTTTTAGTTTATTCATGTGGTATAATATTTTTATAATTTTGTATGGCTATCATCATTTTGTCCATTTCTTCATCTATCTTATTATACGAATAAAAATTTAACTTATCCGCCTTTTCTAATTCTTGCACTAATATTACTGGAAATATTCTTTCTTTATCATAATATAGTCTAACTATTGCAGGAAGCATAACTGACGAAATAAAATCTTGTTTGTTCCTTTCTATAATGAAATTGGCAGTTTGTTCTAATAATTCTGATAATTCTTTTTCTTGTTCAAGACTTTCACATTTTTCGAGCAAACCTGTTTTTATCCATTTATCTCTATTCATAATTTTTCCCTTTCATTTTTAGTAAAATATTTATTTTTAGTTTATTAATCATTGATTAACTCAACATATCAAGTGATAAATCATATTGTTTAAGTTTTTCATACATAAAATCTCTAAATTTTTCTGCATATTCATCATTTTCATATTTTGCTCTATTTCTAAGTTCACTGTCTATATCATATAAACAAAAATATAAATCTATAGCTTTAATAAATACTTTAAATCTTTCTTCTTCTTCTGGTTTATCTAAATCAAATTTTAATATTGCTTTCATCATTTCTCCAATATAAATTTTACGAAATTTTTTGCTTTTTCTACATTATATTCTTTTTTATTTATCCAAATTTTCTTTTCAACGTCTTCATATAACCACCAGTCAATATCACTTCTTATTTGTTCTTCACTTTTTTCATTTTTCTTATTCATTAAAAATAAATTAAAAGCAATTAAATCTAATGCCGTCTTTGTATAATAATTCTCATAGTTAATTAAGTCGACACCATGTTCATAAACTATGTCTCGTTTATCTACTTCTTTTTTCAATAATTCTAGACAATTTATTATTCTATTTCTCATAGTATTTTTACTCATAATAATTCCTCATTTTCAAAAATGTTTCCAATAATTTCTAACATTTCTAAATCATGTTTGTTATTCCAATTGTTAACTATAGGAAATGATTTTAATCCATCTGTTCTTTCAAAATAAAATGATGGAATATCTACTTCCCAACCTGTGTCCATAAATCTTCTTACAATACCAAATTTACATACAACTTTTATTATTTCTCTATCTGCACTTTCAACTTGAAGAATGTCACCTTCATAAATTTCTTTGTCATTCTTATCTTTTAATCCAATGTATTGCATATATATTTGATCATTGTCTCCATCTAAATCGCGAAGCGTCCTATCTTCGATTTCAACTTCATTTAACATCTTGTTGTCTAGCCCACACCAAGCTCTAAATTTTATTTCTCTACTCATAATTTTAAATCCTCCTATATATCATCATCAAATTGTCTAATAACTTTTTTAATAACCAAGTCTTCTTTATTTTTAATCTTTTTTATATCTTCTACTTTTTTAATTAATATTGCAATTACTTCACTGTTTTTATCTGTACACAAATAGAATGGTTCTTCATTTGAGTCTATTGCTTTTTTCAATATTTCAAATTCTTGAATGTCGCCACCATTTAAAATTATTATTTGATTTTTACTCATAAGTTTTCTTTCAAATTATATTTTTTAATAAAAAAATCTTTTTTATTTTCTTTTATATAAATAAAATAAGCTATACTTTTTGAAGTAGAAAAGCCCACTTCTAAACACCATGTTGTTTTAAAAAATTTTTTATCTTTCCAATTATCGTATCCTCGCCTATGAATAAATACAAAATGACAATTATTATCTAATTTTTTCATCATACTCTTAAATGTCATTTTAGTTGATTTTCTTGCCCAAGATTTTGAACAATCTAATTTGTCTATTTTATATTCATACCATTTTTCTTTAGCATCATTTAATAAATTGATTTTATCTTCTAAAGAAAGTTTAGATACGTCATAAAAAATATCTTTAAAATATTTATTCATAATTTTCATCCTCTGGCACGTCATTATTATGCCCTATAAATTCAGATTTTCCATAAGAATTATAACCATCTCTTATTAATTTATGTATAAAACAAATGTTGTCATAAAATGTCATTGAAAATATACTCTTTTCATATTCATCTGGTTCTCTAAATACTTTATTTACTCCTGCTTCTACAGACTCTTTACTTCCATCAATATAGGCAGCAACATTCATTTTATCAGTTAACTGTTTTAAAAATTCCATTGAAGTTATTTCTGATTTTGTTTTAATAATATTAATTTGTTTGCCACCCTTTGGTCCTTCTGGATAGTTTAATATTGTTGATGCGTCTCTATCACAACTATAATCTGGCCAGTATGAATGATAAGTGTCTTCTATTACATATATTCCTTCATTATTTAATAATGGAAACAATGTTTTAAAAGAAGTAATTGTAGCATAATTTTCATGAGATCCATCATCAATTATTATGTTAAATGGACCATATTTGTTATTTATTGATAATAAAAAGTCTTTGTCAGATTGATCTCCAATCTCTATATAAACATTTTCTGTAGGGTCATTAAATCTTTTACAATACGGATCTATATCTATACCAATAATTCTCGAATTTTTAAAATACTTTCTCCAGGAAAAAAGATCACCGGCATTAAAAACACCTATTACTAACATATTTATTTCTTCATTTTGTAAATGATGAAATTGATTTTCATAAATTTCCCAAAAATGGCTATGTTTAATAATACCGCCCATTTTTCTATTTATTATTGCTTGATAAATAGTCATCTTTTATTCCAATTATTTTCAAAAATTTCAACAAATTTACATCCTAAATGTTCTATGATTTCTTGTTTTCTTTTTTCATCTCTTTCAATTTGTTTTTTATGGTGCTTTTCATAATATTCAACAACTACATTTTTATCTTTATCATAACCGTCAACCCAATATCCAAGTTCTTTAATATAAAATTCTCCACCATTCATTGCATGTTGAAAATTATATCCATTTTCATTGCCATATTCATCAATTATTTGACAAGCTCTTGGATTATAATTTGTTTTTATGGGATAATTACTATTTGAAAAAAACTTTATTCTATTTATTAAATTTAATCTAGATTTTATACCAATAATTTTTAGCGTTTCTTTTTTGTGTTTTTTGCCATAAAAACCATTGTTTTTACCAGAATTACTTTTTGAATTCTTTATATTGACTTCTCTTTGTCTTTTATCAGCTTCTTCTTTTCCATATTTTTTTAACCAAATATCATAAGCACTTTTTCCATACATCCCATTATTTTTACCTCTTAACAAACAGCCTTTGCCATACATTGGATTATTTACACCAGATGCAGAACATTTGCGCGAACAAAATTTTCTTTCATTGTTTTTGCTATAAAAAATTTTGCCACAATTATTACAAATAATTTTGCATATTTTTCTTCTTTTGTCTCTAGTAGAAAATTTTCTGGCACAATATGTTGAACAAAATCTACCGGAACCATATTTTCCATTGTGTTTTTTATTACATGTTTCACAATTTATTGTTTTTTGATAATTTTCTAGTTTCAATATTTTTCTCCCAATATTCTTTTAATATTTTGTCAACAAAAACATTAAGTTTCAATCCATTTTCAATACAATAATTTTTGTATTTAGAATGAATTTCTTCAGTTATTTTTAAGTTTTTTGTTTTCATATTAATAAATATATAGAAAAAATCTTTTTTTATCTTTTTTTATTAAAGCACCACGTTTTCTACTAGTCACTGATGTGAATATATTACTCATTTATTTGTCTTAATTCTTTTTTAAATTTTCTGTTTTGAATTGCTCTTTCAACTTTTTCTTCTATTTTCTTTTTTCTATCGTCCCAATATTCAGTTTGAAAAATAGGTGCTTTATTTACTATTTCTTCTTTAGTCATCTTTTTACGAGCTAATCTTTGTTTTTGCCTATGCGCCATTTTTTGTCTATTATTCACTTGTTTCATTTATAAACTCCTTATCGTCATATTGTCCAGAATATGGCCCAAGTTTAAATTCATAACTTTCTACATCGTCTGTCATAGACTCGTAATTATGTCCACCAGCAAATGTCATTGTCATCCAACCTGGATATAATAAACTTTCATCTAATAAAGAGCCATCCAAATCGCAATAAGTCACCCTAATTATTCCAGATTTCACCAACCAACATTCTTGCGTCACATTACTCGTTCTTATAATTTCTTTATGAATGTGTGCTTTGAATTTATGACCTTTATTTTTAATTATAATATGAGCAGCCTGCAAAAATTCATTTTCTGGTGCTATATTTGTTCTTAGTAATCCTGTATCATTAATATATGGCTCATCATTTGGAGCAAATATTAGGTGCAGTAATTTATTTGGTTCTATTTTTGAATAAAAATGTCTAATCAATTTTTTGATGCCTTTCTTTTTATTGTTTTGTCAATAATCTTATTAATAACTAAAAGTCCCTCGATATCTTTTTTATTTTTTAAATCATCAACAACAGTTCTCAATATTGCCTCACTCTCATCTTGAGTTGGATTTGGATATAATTTAAAGATATCATCTAAATATTTATATGTCTCTTTTTCATTCATAATAATATTCTCCATGTTTTTCTTTTAACAATTTTATGACATCAATAGATTTATAATCTTCATCTATTTCTAACATTATTTTGTTAAATTCATGATACGCAGTATTTGAATTCCAAAGTTTTCTTTTACCATTTTCAAATATTCTTTTGTATTCTTCTTTATTTTTAAATAAATATTTCATTTTTTCTTTTGCCTCGTCAACCGAATTAAAAACTACTATATCATTTTCTACATCATAATATAATTCCATATCTGGAAATGGCTCCGTGACTAATATGCACCAATTTGGTATTTCTACAACCCTACCCTTTAATTCTTTTCCTGTATTCAATGAATTATTTGTGAAACATAAAGAATATTTAGATTTACACCAAATATATTTAGTTTCATCGTATGTGTGTGTTTTTTTATTATAAACGTTTACTCCTAATTTTTCAAAATCATTTAATCCTTGAGCTCTATTTCCATGCATTCCGCCCGTGTGAGATATATAATAGCTTGGACTATTTGCATCAATATATCTTAATTCACTCATCATATTGGGATTAAATGTCCAGCGCATTTGATGAAAATTTTCTGGTTTCATCCCGTCGCTCAAGTAATTTTTGACATTTCCTTCGAATGTGATGACCCCGTCAATAAACGGTATCCAAAACTTTGAAAAATTAGCGTATCTCCATTTGTCGTCTGATTGTAGGACAAAAACTTTACAGTGTTCTCTAAGTCGGATTAATTCAGTGTGTATTTTGTCATATGCCGCAATGATAACATAATCTATCTTATTTTCTTTGACTAATAAATATAAGTCTTCTATGTTATAATCTTCATAGGCATAATAAAAAACTTGATAACCAAGATTTTCTAAGATCCCGTACCACCATATCAATGCTGGACTTACATCTGTTTTATTTGAATTTAATTCGTTGACTACCCATAAAATTTTTTTCATTCTTCTTCTTTCTCTTTTACTATCCAATCATAAGCTTCTAAATCTTCTTTTGTCCAAAATCGCTGTGATAAATCTATACAACTACAATCTATTCCTCTGTGATCTACATAATACCATCCATCTTCATATACTTTTCTATTAAATGGCAAGCCTGAATTTTTAGCTTCTTCGTATTTCATTTTAATCAAAATAAGTTGGTGTCCCTTTTACTTTTAATTCTATGTATCTTTTGACATCCCAGTCGTAATAGTCTATCGAACCATCTTCATTCATTCCAATTGTTTGACCGCCCATCCACTCACAAAAATCTTTCCATTTAAGTTTGTTTTTTCTTAATAATTTTTTAACTTCTTTTTCTTTCATATATTTGCCTCATAATTAAATCCAATTTTATGTTTTAATCTTTGAATGAATTTTTTAAATTTGTTTGAATTATATTTTTTAATTATATTTTTTTCTTCAAATGGTTTATAGATAATTTTATTAATAGTCTTTAGTTTCCAAATTGTTTTGATATTGCCCCATATTTTGCTGTCATTAAATTCAATATTATAGAAATTATTCTGTCTCAACAAGTTAAACAGCGAGGTTGCAGTAAAATACGATAAATGTTCCGATGTCCAGACACTTTTTACTCTGTATTCTGCGTTGTATAAACTCGGTACTTCAATATACAATACTCCATCTGGTGCAAGCATTTTTTTAACATTTTGGATCACCTTTGATGGATTTATAAAATGCTCCAATACGTGTGACATAATTATAAAATTAAATTTTGTATCTTTGTATTCATTTAAAAAATCATTAAAACTATCATCATTTTCTATGTCAAATTGATATATAAAATTCTTATATTCTTCTTTAAAAATATCTTTTTCTAAAGTTATACCAATAGAATTTTCTACATTTACACTCATTCTTTCAAAAATACTTGCTATATGATATAAAGTTCCACCCTTCCCTGAGCCAATATCTAATATGCTTATTGATTCTTTTGTATTAACATTATCAAGATAAAATTGAATAATATAATTAGCCCTTTCAATAGAATGATATGCGTAGTCTTCTGGATAACTACACGGCAATGAGTGATAGTATTCTTCGTTATATATATTATTCTGGAATACGCACCCACAAGTTTTGCATATATCAATTTGATATTGATGATTATCTTTTAAAAAATATTTCCACTTCGTTGAAATATTGTCACAAACGGGACATTTTCTATAATTTATTCCATATAAAAAAGTATAAATTTTTATATTATTATTGAAAGACACTTAAAACTCCTTCTAAAGTTTCAATAACATAATCTTGTTCTTCTCTTGTAATTTCTGCAAAAAACGGGAGCCACAATCCACCAGAATGGAATATATTTGTTTGTGGTAAATTTTCTGGCTTATCTCTTACTATTGCTGGCTCTAAATGAATTGCTTGAATATCCCATTTACAACCCACTCCATTTTCTTTTAACAATCTTATCACATCATCTCTATAATATTTTTTAGTATCTAATAATATATGATAGTTTTGCCAATTATATCTTGTGCAATATTCTGGTATTGCGTTTCCTAAAAATACTCTATGACCTCTCAAATACATGTCTTTTATTTTTTCATTATAATATTCGGCAGCCTTTGTTCTTAATTCTATTTCTTCATCCAAATAAGATAGATGTGCTATACCAACTGCCGATGCGATGTCAGATAATTTATAATTTCCACCAAGCTTATCAAATACTTCAATATTTAATTTATTAGTTGTATCTCTCAAATATGGAGGATTATTTGTTCCAAATTGTCTATATGAACGCAACCATTTTTCTGCTTTTTCATCTCTAACAACTATCATTCCGCCTTCGCCTGTCGTTAGAACCTTTCTTGCCTGAAATGAATACGTAACTATATTTTCAGAATTTCCTATTTTATTTTTTTTGTATTCTGAACCAACTGCACAGGCAGCATCTTCTATAATATTGATTTCATATTTTCTTCCCAATTCATTTATTGCATCCATATCACATGGTATTCCCATTTGATGCACAACAATTATTGCAGTTGTATTATCAGTAATTCTTTTTTCTATATCTTCTGCAAAAGGGACTCCAAACTCATTGACATCGCACCAAACTGGTTTTGCACCAACTCTTGGAACAACAAAGCCTGATGCTACCCAGGACCAACTCGGGACAATGACTTCATTTATTTCATTCATTTCATATGTTTTTCCACCATTCAAATATAGCAATGCCATTTCAATTGCTGTTGTTCCATTTGAAACTGCAATATATTTTCCTTCTAAGTCGTTATTATATTTTTTCAATGCATTTTCAAACGCCGCAATTGTCGGTCCACCCGAGATCCATTTAGTATCTAATACTCTTTCGATTTCTTTTAATATGACTTCCTTTTTAAGAAAAGGCTGTCCCAAATTTACTTTCATGACTTATCTTTCTTTATGTTTTAAATTTATTCTTTCAATCAATTTCCAAGTTTTCATCAACAAATTTGTAGTATTGCTTGTATTACTATTAATAAAATTGTCTAATTGTTTTTCTAAATTTGATTTGTTATCTTTTATATCTGCTGATATTTCTATATTTGGTAAAGTAATTAGTGTATAACCTTCATTTCCATGAATGTCTACTATGTTTGGTGTCTTTTCATAATGACTTCTATTAATAAATATAGCATCATTCTCCCAAATGATACTTCCCATAGTTCCAATAATAGTTGTTTTACGTTCCTTTTTAGGATATATCCAAGAAGAAAACATATTAACTTCAGGTGGATAAAAGAAATTTCCAAGTTTTAAATCTATTCCGCTGGCTTTAATAGGCTCGTCAAAATATTTATCAAACTTTACGCTCATTACTTGTGGTATTTCTTGTTCATAGCCATAAAACATATCAAAAAACAAATAGAGATCGTGAAATAAATAGTCTTCTAATATTGATATATCTGTTCTAATTCGCGGGCCCATAGATGCACGTATAGTTTCATATGTCAAAGGAGTTCCAATACTATTCTTTTTTTCTTTTAAAATATTGTAGCCCTCATCGTGCAACCACACGAAGCCATGAAAACAATTTTTCATTTGTTCTGCTTCTTCCAATGTAGTTCCAACTGGTTTTTCTATCAATATTTTATTGTCATCTAAACCATCTAATTTTAATATTTCATATATTTCTAGATGTGTGCTTGCGGGTGTTGATATTATTACATGAGTATAATCTTCTTTTTTTACATCTATTATTTTGCTATAAACATTTGTATCAAAATCACTTTTATTTACTTTTGCATCTACTATTCCTGCTAATTTATATTGAGAATTTTTAATTGTTTTATACCAATTTCGTCCCCAATATCCTGCACCAATTAATAATACTTTTGGTTCCATTTTACCACCATAAATTTTGAAAATGTTTAGCAAATAATCTTAATCCTTCTTTTTGCTGTTTATATTGTTTATCAGTAATACATTCATCTTTATCTATTAATTCAAATGCAATAATCATTTTATCAATTATTTTATTCCATTTGCCTTGTGTCATACCCATAGGATAACCTGCTTCTATTTCTCTAAATCTTTTTAATCTTGGCAATATAAAAGATGTAATAGTATTAAATAAACTCCAAGTTTCTGAATCGTCAAATCCATCTTTGTCATATTGATTTAAGAGATATTCTATTCTTTTGTCTGATCTCAAAAGGGTGTGAACGAATCCATGATAATTCTTATCGTTCTTTAATTTATTTATTCTTTCATCAGTCATTATCTATCAAGCATTTTCTTATCATAATAATCTACTTCTTCTTCAATATTATCACTATAAATAACTTTCATTTCACCATTTTCTTTCTTCACAATTGCCAACAAGCCACAACCCTCGCATAATGTTTGAATAAAATATCCCGGTTTCAATCCTTCAAAAATTTTATTAACATCTATATCTGGTTCTACGTCACCAAATACATGTTTACAGCAAAAATTACAAAATTCAGCCATTTTCTTCTTCTCCTTCATGTTTATAAATAAATCTAATATTATTTGGGCCCGCAATTTGAAAAATGAAATCACTTAGTGTCATTTTCAGAACACCTTCGTTAACAGATCCACCAGCCAATTGAATTGCTTTAAAAAGTGATGCCACACAAACTAAAGCTTTCTCTTCTTTTGTCATTTTATAACCTCATTATAAATAAATTGATTTTAATATTCTGTGCAAGCGAACATACAAGGGAATTTATTTTCATTTTTAGACATCAATTCTAAAAATTCAGCAAATGTATATTTCCCAGCTTTTGCATAATTTAATTCTTCTTCTTCAACAATTCTTATGAATTTAGACGTCATTTCTTTTTTTGTTAATTCTCTTGGATTTTCAAATGCTTCATCTTCTGATATCTGTGTTTCTTTTAAATAAGCTTTTTTAACACTTTCTAAATCATATCCAACCCACCACTCATAATCATTTAATGCAAAAACTTTAAGTTTATTCTTTTTCATTTAATTTTTTAATTATTTTTTTTAACAATCTATATTGACCCCACGTTAAACTAAAATATTTATCACCATTACTACTAACAATAGCGTCAAAACCCTCACCATTATACCATTCTGTTATTTCTATACAATCACCTTCTTTTGCAAAATGACAATATTTTTTAAGTTCACAAAATATAGCATCTCTATTATATTGTTTTATATTATTTTTCATTTTTATTTCTACAACTTTCACATAATGTTTCTATCCAACAACTATCATTTTGGCTAACATTATTAGTTGTTCCACAAATTTCACAAATGTGATATGACATACTTTCTGCAAAATCAATGACACCATATTGAGCATCAGAAGCGCCGTTAACATAGAACCTTAATCCACCAAATTTTTCTTTTACTTGAACAGCCTCTATTTGGTGCTTATATTTTTCATTATGAGAATTATGATCTATATCCCACTGTAATTTACCACACAACGAATCTATTAAAGTATACCAGCCGTCTCTACATTCTATTCCCCAACACATTGCTGTTTGTTTCATATCTAAATCTTTTTGTCTAAATATCTTGGGATATTTTTCAAATAATTTTTGTTGTAATTCAGCTTTCATATTTTATTTCCTTTGATTTTTATCGGTATTCCAAATGCGACACTATTGTCTGGAACATCTTTATTTACAAGACTTAGCGCCCCAATTATAACATTATTTCCAATCGTGACACCGGGTAATACAATTGAATTTGCGCCAATTTGAACGTTGTTTCCAATTTTTACTGGACCTCTTACAATATGAGTTCCATTTATTGGATCTTTTTCTAAATTATTTTGTCTATATGTAGTGCTATCATGTGTATATATGTGAACACCACAACTTATACTAACATGGTTTCCTATTGATAATCCTCCAGATCCATCTATTAAACAAAAGTAGCCAATCCACACGTCTTCGCCAAATTTAATAAATTGTTTTCCACGTATTACATTGAAGTCATTAAATTCATGACCAACTTCATTTTTTAATTCTGACCAAGGTGGTAATTTTAATTCACTATTAATCATATCATCTCCATACAAACCAATAAAATAAAAATAATGCCAACAATTCTATTCCAATAAATATTGTTCCCCATTTAAAATCTATATTACTTAGTTTCACTTATCCATTCCCAAGTCTTTTTAATTCCTTCTTCTACTGAAACTTTAGGTTCCCAACCAAGAGATTTTAATTTAGAAACATCACCAACTCTTTTTAATTCAATGTCTTTTCTTTCTTCTGGTAATATTATTCTATTTAACTTTACATTTGTGACATTTTCTATTATATCTATTAATTGAGTTAATGTTATGCCTGTCTCTGTAGATACATTAAATATTTCATTATCTGCTTTTTCTGTTGTTAATAAAATGGCATCAACAACGTCATCAACATAAACTAAATCTATAATCTTTTCATCAGGATTTCCATATACAAAAATATCTGTTTTTTGTTTTTTAATTTGATTTAAGAAGTTAAATATTGCTTCTGTATAAGGACCTGCGTTATCCATTCTTGGCCCATAGATACTAAAAAATCTATTAATAACATAGCTTAAATTAAACAATTCACTATAACTTTTTAATAATAATTCAGTATATAATTTCCCTGCTCCATAAACTGTATGAGGATGACAAATAGCATCTTCCTTTATTGGAAATTCTTTTGGTCGTTGATATACACTTGCACTACTTGCAAAAAATAATTTTATATTATGATATCTACTTGCCCAATCTATTAGTTTTGCACCACCAGTAGCTATATAATTGTGACCTTCTAATGGTTTATCGTTGCATCTATTTATTCGTGTAGCCGCAAGATGAAAAACATGTGATATCGAAAATGGATCAAAATTTTCAAATTCAAAAGTGGAAACATCCGCATATACAAATTCAACCTTTCTATTATCTAATAAATGTTGAATATTTCTTAATGAATTTGTTCTAATTAAGTTATCCATCAAATAAATTCTGCTTATATTGTGTTTTTCTTCATTAAGTAATCTTTCTGCTAAATGACTTGCGACGAAACCTGCCCCGCCAGTAATTATTACTGCACCATCTATAAATTTTTTGCTCATTTAAATTTCTCCTGATTTTCTTCTACTAATTTAGCATATTTTTCTTGTATTTTTTTAATAGCTATTTGTTGATGCCCGGGATTTTCGTTTGTCCCACGATTTATTAATCCATTTATAACTTCATTTCCAGCAGAATATCTACTTTGACGATAATACCAACAGGGAAGTTGAATATAATGTCCCCTATATTCGTGATATAAAATGTTTGCCCAATAAAAAAAATCTGACGCTCCACCATACGCATCTAAATCTGGCAATCCAATTTTATTATGTAATTCTCTTTTATAAATAGTTCCACTCGCTAACATGTTGTTATTTGCTCTCGTTACTTTTCCATTTGTAATTCCAAACCATTGTTTAAAATTTTCTAATGGATTTCTATATTCAAAATAGGCTTGTGGATGAATTAATATTCCTTGCATAGATAAATCTTCATTTACCTTGAAACCATTTGCTGTTATAAAATACAAGTCAATTTCTTTTTCAAACCAATATTTAACTTGCTCGTAAAATAAAGAAGTCATTACATCATCCTGTCCAATATTGTGTATTATATCTCCCTCAATTAAGTTTTCTTTCTCTGCTCCTGACCAACCGCCGGTGCATTTTTTGCGCCCATAATTTATAGGACTATAATAATAGTCTACATATTTTTCAAACTCTTGTAATTCAATTCCAAAATCATTTAAAGTTTTGTCACCGTGATCATTAAATAAAATATATTGATAATCTATTGAAGCATCTTTTAATGCTTTCAAATTTAATAATATTGTTTCTAAAATAAATGAATTTTTAGTATATATGTTATGAATTACCGTTATTTTCATACGTCTAAAAATCTTGTTCCAATATCTACAAATTTATATTTTTCTTCTTTGCTTTCGACAAGTTTCTCAAATATAACTTCATATTCTTTTTCTTCTTTTGCTCTTTCTGCTAACATAAATTGTCTATCTATTTCATATGCCATTTTATGAATATAAGAACCATTCCAACTTATGTCACTTATTAAAGAATGATATGAAATTTTAAAAGCATATTTAAATTTATTTTTCTTTGCAAAAAAAGTTATTATATCATTATTACTATCATCAATTTTATAATATAAATCATCTAATTTTGCTTGATCTTTAATAATATTTGAAATTTCTTGTAACATTATTACTTTGTCCTTTATTAGTCTCCCTGCTGTAAAATGTCTTCTTCTGTTTTCATTAATAACGCATTTTTATCTGCTGGATCTGTTTCCATATCAGTATAATCTTTAAATTCTATTCCATCATCTTGATATGATCTCGTAATTTCAGCTTTATAAACTCTTCTTCTTAATGATGTTGTAGAATAATTATGTTTAGTTCTATCATGAAAATGTATTGCTGGAATATTCAAATCAATTCCTGTATAATTCTTTCCCTTCCAATCACTTCCCATAATTAAAACATCTGGTCTTATTTGTTCTAATAAATCATGCAAATCATCTTCATTTTCATATACTACTATTTCGTCCACATATTTTATAGCAGATAATTTTTCATATCTTTCTTCTAAAGTTTCAATAGGTTTATTTTTGCTATTTGGTCTATTAAATGTTGAGTCAGTTTGTAATCCAACGATTAAATAATTACAGTGATCTTTTGCATCTTTTAACAATATACAATGGCCTGCATGCAATAAATCAAATTGAGAGCAAGTAAAACCAATTCTACCTAATGAAAATCTTTTCATATATTTTCCTTTTTTAATATTTCTTTAAATTTTTCTAAAAATATTTTTTCACTATAATTTTTTTCATAATCAATGCGCGCTTTGACAGAACATTCATCATAAAAATCTTTATTTTTAACAAGTTCTTTTGCTAAAAATATAGCCTGTTCTATATTTCCTTCTTCAACCGTTGTACTAAAATGTAGTTTCTTTTGAGTATCTAAATTTTCGTAACCTATGCAGGGAATTCCTAAGTATGCACAATTTAAAGCAAACGTACCTGCAGCGTATGTTCTCATTAGGTGAACGCCATATTTCATTTGTGACAAAAATAACATCCAATCATTCCAATTTAAATATGGTAAATAATTAACTTCTGTAATAATATCATTTTCATCTTTCTGTTTTCTTCCCATTGATGGTGCATACATTTTAACTTGCATTTCTCTTGCAACCATCCAAGAATCGAATCCTCCATACCAAGAACAAAAGTTTCCACCAATCATTACTGCTTCTTGTTTTGCTTCTTCTTTTATATTATCTGTAATCATTAAGCTTTGTAATTGATAAACATTTTTTCCAGTTAAACCTTTATAATAATCTACATCGTATTCATTGTGACACAATAAAAAATCCGCCATTTCTAAAATTTGAAAATACCAAATTTGTTTATTTACATCAAAATCTTGAAAATAATAATTTGGTCCCTCTTGCATTACAGCAATTTTTTTACAAGATTTTTTAACTATGTTTTCTACATAATTAACCAATAATTCGTCGCCTAGCTTGAACCAATTTTTCGGAACAACAACTATTCCAAGATCAAAAGAATATGAACTGTCAGCATTAGGAGAATAACCAGACATTAAAGGAATGTGCTGAGCATTTAGCGCGCAAATCCAAGCTTCCATAGTTTTCATATTGGCATGATTGCGTTGAATTTTTCCATACCCTGACATTTCTGTAAAAAATGCTATTTTTTTATTCATTTTGTATTATCTTTGAATAGTGTTCGTTTTGAAGTATTTGTTTTTCTAAACTTTTTTCATGATATAAGCAAAATTCAGATTGTGCTGGTAATCTTGTTTCTGTTTCATGACCAAAAATTCTTTCATGAACTTTGTTATTCCAATTTATATTTTTCTTATTTTTAAAAATCCTACTTTGATAATCGGGCCAATTGATTAATGGATCTTTATAATCAAAACAGTGTGACACATTCCAGTACCATTTTCGTGCCCATTCATCTGTCAATCCTTTTACTATATTAATTCTTGGGACCCAAAATAAATCTATTTCATCATTTTCTAATAATATTGATTTTAAATTTTCTAATAAATATGAAGATGGAATTTCATCTGCGTCGACCTGAAAAATTATATCTCCCCCACACTGTTTCTTTCCATAATTTTTAAATGAAGCAAAATCATTATTTAAAGAATAATTATTGTAAAATAAATCTCCACTACTAAAAATTTTACTCAATAAATCTATTTCTTTTAAATATCTATATATTTCATTTTCTTTATCTGGATTTTCTATGTCTTGCAGCACGACAATCTCGTCTTCTTCATCTTTTTTTGATAATAGATATGGAATGAGTTTTTTAATTTCTTCTAACTCATCTTTTACAGTGACTAAATAACTTATATTCATCTTAATTTTTTCCGAATCGATATGCTACTAATCTTAAATTCTTTATTTCGTCCCACTTATATGTTCTATAAACAAAGTCAACACCCTCTCTATCAAAATATGGTCTTAGTCTTACATGATAAAATGATCTTGGAGTTTGCGATTCAGTTGATAATTTTCTTAGTGCTGGTATAAATCTATCTATTCTTCCCCAACCATATAAACCTGTTCCCTTTGGAGTATCTTCTTCAACTTCTTTGACTTCATTTAATATAAATTTTCTAAATTTATCTACTGCTTTCATAGACATTTGATTTAATAATAGACCATGAGTTAAATCTTCAAATTTGGGATTTAATATTATTACATGTGGACGAATTGTATGAGGTGCATTTGGATAGTAAAAATTAACTATTTGACCAATCCTCATACTTCTTCTTTGCATCGGAATATAACCGAGAATTCTTTTTTCTATGTGATAATTTATGTAATCTCTCATTTATAACCTCTTTAATTTATTCTATTTCTAAATCTGGTGCTACCATTCCCATTTTTTTGCAAGCGTCTAAAAATTTAAGATTGTCAATTTTTTCGCTTAATTCAACTGCAAATCTTGTATTAAATTCTTCTCCGTATTCTTTTCTTTCTTCTTCTGATATTGGCACAATCGGTGTAAATATCCAATGCCAATCATCTTTACTTCCTTCTGGATATATTGATCCAAAAGTGCTTATTAAAATTATTGGAAACCAATGCAATCCTTTTTGTTCTTCATATAAACTTAAATCTAAGATCAATTGTGAAACATTATTAATATTTTTAATCATATCTTGTGTTGTATAAGTGTCATTCGTTGTAAATCCACATTTGATACATAGATACGAATAAATTTCTTCTTCATTTTCTAATTCTATTTTATCTTTTATTACATTTTTTGTATTACAATAAGGACATAATTCTTTTTCTTCCACTAAAATTCTCCATTTTCATATGAAGTTATATAACTATTACTAGCATTAATAACCTTTTCCATCTCTAAGTCGAGACAAGTATAATAATTTTTATTAGAATATTTTTTATCACTATCTTCTTTATTTAATTTTATGACCAAATTTTCTATATCTACATTATCTTTTATTTTATAAAAAATTCTTGCAGTAGTTGGTAGTAAAACTGTTTTTACAAAATCACTTAAATGATCATTTCTAAAAATATAATTAACACAATTTTCTAAATTCATTGCTAATTTGCATTTTTCATCATAGTTGTTAACACCATCTAACAAACAAGTTGGCAACCATTTATTAATATATTTTAACATTTTTATTCTCCTTTAATTTTTCTCTATTAATCTAACAGTAATTCTTTAATTGGTTCATAATATATTTTAAAATCTTCTTCACTAAACAGTTTTTGATTACCGTTTTCAAACGTCACGATCCAATCGTTATTTTGAGCGACAACTTCTTTATATTCAGCATATTCTTTTAATAATATTTTTTGATCATCTGCTTTTACTTGTTCGGCAAATACTATTTCTTTTTTATTAAGTTTTCTCTGAAATTTCTTCAGCATTGTTTTTCTCCTCTTTCTGAATATCTTCTTGTTTAACTATTTCTCTTAAAGAGTCATCCATTTTCATACTTCCAGTTTCTTTCATTATCTTTAAAGCTTCATTTAAATTTTGATTTTCTATTTTTTTACCAATTGGTTTTAATTTAGGCAATTTTGGCAATTTAATTTCTGCCTTGACTGCAAATTTTGGCACATTATCTGTCAATATCTTATCTAACTGTTCTACCATCTTGTCAAAATTAAATTCTTTTTTATTTTTTTCTGATAAAACTTTTGCATTAGGTAAATAATTTTCATATCTATTGAATACATCTAACATAATATTAGAAGCAAATGAATAATTTATATTAAACCATTTCGATTGAGCCTCAATAACACCGTTCCAAACTGCTGATGGGTGAACTTCTCTTATTTCACCGGGTAATAAAATTGCTAATTCTTTTGGTAAAAAATCAACATGTCCAGACCAACCGCTTACCATAACTGGTTTTTCTGACAATGATGCTTCTAATAATGGTCTGCCAAAACCCTCACCCTTTGTAAATGATATATGAGCCTTAACTTTAGAATGATTATATAAACCATTCATCTCTTCTGGAGTTAATTCACCAAATATAATATAAATATTAGGTAAATCTCCCACCATGCTTTTCTTAATATCTGTAATTTTAGATGTTAATTCTAATCTATCCATATAAGAAAATGTATTTCCAGTCTTTAATAATAATGCTGGTTTCTTTTTTCTATTTTTAAAGGTTTCTAAAAATGTTTTAACTAACATTCCTACATCTTTTCTATCTGCACCAAGTTGTCCATTTAACCAATGACCAACAAATAAAAATGCAAAGTCTTCGCTTATATTATTTAATTCTTTTCTTATTTTTGTAGGAATATTTTCTGTTTTATAATATATAGAAGTGTTTGCACCTTCAAATAATACATGAATCGGTTTATTACACTTTAATTGACTAACAATTTGTTTTGTATTGTTGTCTTGTTGTGTAAAAACAGTGCCTTCAAAAACCATTTTAGAAAAATTAGAAGGAACAATTGTAAAATTCATTCGATTTAAACCTTCTAACCACTGAGCAGAACATAAATTTGTTTCAATGCCTGCAGTAATTCCTATGTTGAATTCACCAATTGGTTGAAATTCATTTGGGACAGTCAATTGAATGCATAATTCTGGTTTTTTAGGAAGTTGAGGGTTGTTCATTATTCTTGACAACAAATCATTATCTATTCCTTCTTTCAGTGCGTTCAACGGTGTCATCCCCCAGCGAATGGGCAATATCTTTACATCATATTTATCTAATTTTATTAATGCGCGCACAATGTCTCTTGCATGTTCACCGTATCCAGAACGTGACATTACAGGTGCTATAAATAATAAATTTGGTTTAATCATTATATCTCTACTCCCTGTTTTTTAAGTTCTTTTCTTAATTCTTTATGCCACTCACTTGCAGTTTTAATAGACTGATAACTATTGTTAAAAGTAATCTTATTATCTTCCATAAATTTAAGCCATTTTTTATTATATTTCTGAAATTGTTCCATTGTCCATATATCATCTTTAGCAAAAAGTTTAAACCACAAATTGTTGTAGACAAAATCTTCCATCTCGTTACTATAGCTAGTCAACAATTCAAATCTTTCTTTAATTGGTATGCTTCTATAATAATTAGCCAATAATTCTTCTCTTTCTTTTAAAGATAGTTTATTTAATAAATTAGTAACGATCCAAGATTTTATTTTTAAAAATAATTTTTTCATTTTAATCTCCCTATAATTTTATTAATTCAAATCTTTCTCTTGGTTGCCAATTGCTCCAAGTGGTTTCCATATCCTGCATAAATCTTCTGCACATTTCACCCATTCTCATGCCAACTTCATCTTTCATCATAAATTCTCTCCCAAGCAAACCAAGTTCTTTTCTTTTTTCTCTTCCAAAATTATACCAATACAATAATCCTTCTGCTGCATCTTCCCATCTTCCTCTATCATCAAAAATATATGGTGTTGGTGGTGAACCAACTAATCCCCTTGCAGCCGGATAAATTGGATAAACCCATTTTCCGTGATTTCTATATCTTCCATCATGATTGCTTGGCCAATCAAAAGTAAATTGTATTGGATTTCCATTCTCATCTACAAAATCCATTTGGTCTTGTAGTCCACCCGTAACTGTTGCAATTATAGGTGTCCCTGTCATTAGCGATTCTGCTGTTGCCAGGCCAAAACCCTCGGCACTTGCTAAATTTATTGTGACATCAGAAATGTTATATAAATAATTCAAAACATTTGGTGCCAATCTATTATCATAATAAATTATATTATTGTCTTTAGCAATTGCTTGACCAACGGCCGCAATATCAGTTCCATTTGGATCTACAATTTGAGTATGCATTATTAAAACACATTTTTTAGCCTGCTCTTTTGTTAATTTATTGCAAAAAGTTTTGAAAGCTAATATCACATCACCCGGATTTTTTCTTTTTATATTTCTATTATTATATAACACAACAAAATCAAATTCATCCTTGCCAAAAATATCCTTTTTATATTGCTGCATAGAATCGTAATCATTTCTTAATTCTTTTTTACCATTAACTTCTATTTCTCTCATTTGTCCAGAATTTTCTTCTGTAATAAGAAAAAATTCAGTTTCATCTATACCATGAGGGACATAAGTTATTTGATGTGATTTAGTTGGAAAATCTTGCAATACATTTTTTATAAGATTTACTGTCTGTTTGCTTATACATCCGATCCAATCACAAGATTGATAAAACGTCAAATTATACATTGGTGCGGGCGGAGCATCCCAAATAGAATAAAAGAAAATTGGCAATTTTTGTCTCAATTCATGTTCCATATTATATAACCAGATCCATTGCCTGGGATCTGTGTAGTGTAATATTGCATCAAATTTGAATTCATTTAATAGAAACCTAATCAAATCAGGATCACCATAACCATCACTTGGTTGAATTATTACTTTACTATCTGTAATTCCTAAATACTTATTTATATCTTCAGAAACATCTATTCTTTTACCTTTATCCGGATGATTTATTGCAGCGCCGACTTGAAACCAATTGTAACGATGAGCAGTTCCCGTAACAAATTTCTTTGACACAACGCCCACACCGCTTGTAAGTCTCAAATCATCAGATAAAAGTAATATGTTTTTTCTTTGTTCTTTGGGAATGTGTTCGAAACCATTTATTATCATATTTTTTCTCTTCCTGCTAAAAATGCTTCTTTTATTATTGGATATGCAAAACCTCTTCCATCTTTCTTAAATGCATCTGTATTTTTATATTTTTCTAACCAAATCTCAAAATTATCATATTTATGTGCTCTATTTTCTTCACTTATCTTATAAATACCTGTTTCTTTTTCTCTCGTTGGAATATAGACAGCATCTTTTATATTTAATCTTTTAATAACCTTATGCGTATATTTATCTACTTTATTTTGGCTCAAATTTCCAACATTAATATATATGACAAATTTTGGAATAACTTGTTTTTTCATTATAAACTTCCACTTATTTCTATTTTAAACTTTTGCAAATCTATTGAGCCACTTAAATAACCGTGAATACAACTTATAATCATCTCCGTGAATGATAAATTGTTGTCTAACAACTTTTTTCTGCAATCTTTATATAAACTACTATCTAAATTAAATGACGTCATATGTTTATCTTTTTGTTTTTTCATATATTTTTCTCTTTTAATTATATATATATTTATAAATATATATAAATTAAATTTTATTCAACTAAAACCAAATTTTTTCCACTTTTTTTAATCATTTCAATCAATTTATTATCTTTTAATTCACTTTGTTTTTCTGCAAAAAATATAAAGTTGTCACAATATTTGACAAAATTACTATTATTTATAAAAAAATATTTCGGCGAATATTCTTTTCCCATTAAAAATGCTCTTTCAATACAATAACTATTCCAGCGTTTATGTCTTGGAATAAATTCAAAATATTTTAAACCAAATTGTATTGAATATTTTTTAACAAATTTGTCAGCGCCATATTCTTCACCAAGAGAAATGATTTCTATATCTTCTTCACTTTTTTGTTTTATCATCCACAATAGTTCTTTTATCTTGGTTTTTTTGGTGTATAGCTTTGACCCTGTTGCTCCGATTTTCATTGACTATCTCTTTATTTATCATTGCTTTAATAATATTAAAAAATTGAAATACTGAATTGATAAATGAATTTTCATCATTATAATATAATTTAAATTTGCACTCATAATCATATTTTGCTGTTGATATATCGATTAAAGTTTTGTTATATTTTATTACATGATCGTGCAATGTTATATTATTAACTTTACAAGATTCGATTAATGTTTTCTTCGATTGAGTTTCTAACATATTATTATCATACCACAAAAATAATTCTAATAATATATTAGGATTATTTTCGTTAAATAATTTCATGTATTCAAAAAATGCATCTAAAACTGAAATAGTGCATTCTGCTAATTGAACTCTAATACTAAAATGTTTCTTTTTTATCATGTCACTCCCGCTGGACAAAGCTGTTTTTTATTTGCAAATGTACAAAATTTACAATTGTATTTAGAGGGTGTCGGTTCATAATTAGCATTTAAATTATAAGTTCCATCTTCATTAAAAACTGCATTCACAAATATATCTAATTCTTTGGAGATTTGTTTTAAACTTCTATCACTTGATGGTGGTGAATATCTTTGAACTCTCGGTATGGGAAAGTCTGCTTTTTCATATATCTTCTGCTTAAATATCATAAATTCTATGTCAATATTTTCTAATGGAAATTTATGTTGTTCTGAATAAAATCTTTTATATAATTGCAGTTGACCTCTTTTCATAGGATCTTTTTTAGTTTCATCATCCCACCCTCTCATTGATTTTTTAAAATCAATTATTTTTATCTTATTTAATATTTTATCTTTTATTGCAAAATCTATTCTACCTATAAATAAAACGTTTTTTCTTATTGGGTGTTCCAATTTTATTTCACATCCAAGAAATTCATAGCCTTTTTTCCAAAAATAATTTCCACGTTTTTTCTTAAACCAATTAAATATTTTAACACCATCAGTGTAAAAACTTAACAACTCATCTTTAGTTGTAAATTCTGGTTCTTGTTTTACATATTCATTAAATATTTCTATCATTCTTTCTAATAACAATTTATCTAAATCTAATTCATTTGCTGCTTTTTCAGTTTGCTCATAATAAGTTATCAAATATTTTTGCAATATATCATTTAATGCAGAACCAAAAAGTAAATGAATGCTTATACTTGGAATTTTATTTTTATCAATGTATATTAATTTCCATTGAAGCGGACAAGTTTTCCAACAGTTAAATTGAGAATAAGATATGTAGTTCATTTTTTTACTTTCTGCATTATGAATATATTATCAAAACCAAACATCCAATAGCCACCCTTTAATTCTCTATATCTATACAAATTTCTTTTAAATCTATCACCGGCTTTTGTAGCACCATAATCTTTAATTATATGGCCCTTGCATATATATCCGAAACTTTCTACAATATCTGCACATTTATGTCCTAATCTTAAAAATTCAGAATTTCTATAAAGATCTCCACAGACAAAGGCAAAAATTCTATCTTTGTCTAAATATTTATTGCAATTATTAATTACTTCTCTCCACATTCCAAAAAATTCTTTTGAATTACTTAAGTCATTTTGTTTATCAGAATATTTAATTATATCAAAATATGGAGGGTGTGTCATAATCATTT
>Ga0114946_10000568_pt1 | contig 24901 bp, 21 predicted proteins | sample WalLakDeSediment_FD_88676 | JGI IMG/M metagenome (GOLD analysis project Ga0114946, IMG submission 88676) | Lake sediment microbial communities from Walker lake, Nevada to study Microbial Dark Matter (Phase II) - Walker Lake 11/02/13 Deep Sediment | ecosystem: Environmental > Aquatic >... | reverse complement strand
GTCGAGCGTGTCTGGCAACCGGGGCTCCGGCCCCGTCTCGTGGCTGCGGGGTTCTGGAAGGTCCGGAACGTGGCCTGAGGGAGGGGCGTCATCCTCACGGGGCGCATGAACGTCCGGTCGCCTGGCTCAGGGACCCGGGACCCTTGCCGTTCACCGATGCCGCTCCCTCCTGCCGTTTCCCTCAGTTCGCCAGGTTCAGAAAGACCCGCAGGCTGCGCTGAACCTCGAGGGGCGTCAGGCGGACCTCGTTGAAGTGCTGGGTGGGGTGGGCCACCGAGGTCGCCACCATGCGCTCGGCCACCTCCTTCAGGTCGGCCTCCACATCGGCATCGAACGTCACCTTGTTCTTCTTGAGGACGTCACGCTGCCGGCGGAAGAGGGCAATGTAGCCGGTGGGACCCAGCATGGCCCTCCCCAGGGCATGGGTGTTTGTCCGGGTCGGGTCGGGGATGTCTCCGGAGAGGCCGGCCTTCCTGAGAAGCGCCCCTACCACCTGGTCGACCGTGGTGACCTTGCCCGAGAGCCTCAGCTTCTTCACCAGCTTCTTGTAGCTCGTGCTGAAGTTCTCGGCGGCCCGGGCCTCGACGCTGTGCGAATTCCTGGCCAGCTTGTTCAGCGCCGGCGACGCGGTGGCCCCCGAACCGGTGAATTCCTTCTTCACCCATGCGGCGCCGTGGAGGATCGTCCCCAGCCCGAACCCGGTGAGGGCATGCCCCTCGCACTTGAGAAAGAGGTACGGGGTTCCGGCTCGCTCGCCCTCCACCTGCACCAGGAGTTCCTCGTACCCCTTGAGAAACGTCCACCCCTCGTGGGCCGACGCCCCCTTCCCTCCCAGGTGCGACGAGATACGGGAGGTGATGGCCCCGCCGGCAAGCAGGCGCGTCTAGGCATCCTTGACGTTGGCATACTCCTGGGGCCGAAGCTGGAGCATGAAGCTCCCCTTTTCCACCGGATGGTGAATCCAGCACGCCACGTAGAGCGCCTGGAAGCACGCCCGGGTCCACCATGCCCCGCTCCGGGCCAGCAGCAACCCCACATCCTTCATGGGCATGTGGTCCAGCATGGTCCTCCACCCCGACGAGGTATGAAACCCCTGGCCGAAGATGTCCGTCACCTGCCTGCGTGCGGTCGCATCCCCCTGGGCCGCAGACGCCAGCATTCCCCCGATCTGTCCGTGCATGGCCGACACTCCTGATGCGGGTAATGCTCCACCCGGCGTCCAGCCCGTTGAGGAGGATGGACCCTGGCCTGGCCCGGTGAGCCGAGAGCCAAGAGCCGAGAGCCACGAGAGCCGAGAGCCGACAGCCGAACGTCATGCTACGTCGGACGCGTACGAGGGGCAACGAGGGGCCGCCGCTGGCGCGCTCCTCCGGAGGGCGGCGGACTACCGGGCAGGATCCAGGGACGCCCACCATGTGACGAGGAAGTAGACGGCAAGCCCCAGGAGAAGCAGACCGGCCAGGGCCTCGGCCCCTCGGCCGAAGCGGAGTTTCTTCATCCGGCCGAGCCAGAGTCCCGTGAAGGTCGCACCGAACACCGAGGCGGCGGTCAGGGCCCCCAGGAGGTAGGTCGTTCCTCCCTGGAGCCCCAGTCCCAGCCCCACGAGGAGGTTGTCGGAGCTGAGGCCCATGGAAAGGAGGATGAGGCCGCCCAGGGGGAGGTCCATGGCGTCCGGGAGGGCTGCCGGGTCGGAGCGGAGCGCGGCGTGGAGAAACCATCCCCCGAGGCCGGCCAGGACCAGGGCCCCCACGCCCCCGGCCACCTGGGCCAGGAAGCCGGAGGCGAGCCATCCGATTCCCATCCCCAGGAGGGGGAACGTGCCGCCCGAGATGGCGAAGACGATGGCCACCCGGAGCCAGCCACGGGGAGGCGTCCGCATCCCCAGGGCCAGGGAGGCCGCAAAGGTGTCGAGGCTGATGGCTACGGCCACCAGGTAGAGTTCGAGAAACCCGATCACCGGTGACGAGCGGCTAGGCCGCCGGCCCTCCGTTCAGCTCTGCGGACGCGTCGTCCGCCTCGTCCGCGTCCTCGATGAACTCCCGGGCAATGACGCGTGCCGTGGCATCCAGCAGCTTCTCCCCCAGCTCCGCCTGCATCCCCCGGGCATCGCCCAGGATGCCGGTGGGGGTGATGGAACGGAAGCCCTTTTCGATGATGTCCTCGAGCCCCTCCTCGTCGAGCTCGCCCGGCGTTCCTTCCACGGCCAGTTCCGTGCGGACGAACTCGGGGCGGAGGAAGAGCATCTCGGAGGATTCGGCGATGTCGGCGTGTCCCCCGACCCGGTCCCCCATCCCCGTCTCCTCCTCCACGACCCAGCGCGCCACGGAAATCAGCTCCACCAGATCCGTGTAGGCGTCCACCCGGCACTCAGGGTTCACCGCCTGCACCGCCTCCTGCAGCCGGGGGAGCATCTCCCGAAGGGGCCGGAAGTTCCCACCGTGGCCCGAGAGGAACAGGATGTTCTCGAAGCCGTGCCGGGCCAGACTCACCGCATAGTCGATGCAGACCGCCTCCAGCGTCTCGGGACGCAGTGAAATGGTCCCGGCATAGCCCATGTGAAACTCCGAGCAGCCCACCCGGAGCGCGGGGGCCACGAGAGAGTCCTCGAGCTTCTGAGCCACTCGAAGCGCCAGCGCGATGGAGCGGTCGGCATCGCTGCTCAGGGGGAGGTGGGGACCATGCTGCTCCACGGCCCCCAGGGGGACCACCACCCCGGTCATCCCCCGGGTGAGGGCCAGTTCCACCTCGGTCCAGGTCAGGTCCTCGAGGAAGATGGAATCGATTCCATGGCGAGAACGGGGCACGGCGGGGACTCCTGCGAGCGGGGACGGGAGAGGACGGGACAGGACGGGAGAGGACGGGAGAGGACGGAACGGAAGAAGACGCAGCCGAACGGGCGCGGACGCTCCCTTCACGGGACGCTCCCTTCAAGTATCGTTCCACACGGGGGATCCGGTCCAGTGGGGGCGCCCCCCGTTCGGGCGGAGGGCCGCAGCCGAAGCGCCGGCGAACCTCAGCGGGATCGGAGCCCCCACCGCTCCAGCACCACCCACGTCTCGCGCTCGAAGGCCAGCCCACGGGGGAACCGCGCCAGGGCGTGGGTCCGGAGGCGCCCGGCATGGTCGGCAAGGTACCGGTCCAGCGCCGCCCGATCCGGGGCCAGGTACGCGGATCGGAAGAGAACATCCGCCGGGTGTCCCGCCTCGGGAGCCGCGCCGCTACCCTCGGAACGGCTGAAGGTCGCCTCCTCGAAGCACCCGGTGGCCATGAGGTCCGGGATGTGCTCCTCGCGGAGATACTGCTCGTAGGCCTTCGCCTGATCGATGGGCACCCGGGCCCGCACCTCGTAGGCCATCATGCCCGATCCTCGCTTCCACCCATCAGGTTCGCACAGACGGCCCGGGCGGCATCCACGATGTCCGCCGTCTGCACGAGGACCAGGTTGGCCGCCGGCCCCAGCGGCACGTAGGTGTCCGCGGCGCGGACGGAGCGGAGCCGTGCCTCCACCCCCCGCTCCGCCAGGTCCGCCACCACCGCCTCGGCGATCCCCCCGCCGGTGCGGCGACACTCGTCCACCACGAGGACCGCCCGCTTCCCCTCTGCGGCCCGGGCCACGGCGTCCAGAGGGAGGGGATTCAGCCACCGGACATCCAGCACGTCCGCCCGGATCCCGTGCACCTCCCCGAGGATGCGCTGGGCCTGGAGACTCATGCGCAACCCGTTGGCGTAGCTGACCAGAAGCAGCTCGGCCTCACCTTCAGCCTCATGTGGATATCGTCCCACCTCCCCCGGCAGGATCGCCTCGCCGGGCTCGGGATAGTCCGCCAGCCAGAGACCGTCCCCCTCCTCGTGCAGATCCCGCTCGTGGTAGAGCGCGATGGGCTCGAGGAAGACCACGACCCGCCCGCAGGTCGCGGCCAGCGCCAGGCACCCGCGAAGCATGCGCACGGCGTCGTCGCCTCGGGCCGGCGTGGCCAGCAGAAGGCCGGGGATGTCGCGAAGCCCCCCGATGGAGTTGTCGTTGTGGAAGTGCCCCCCGAAGCCCTTCTGGTAGGCGAGCCCGGCCATGCGGACCACCATGGGGTTCTGGAACTGCCCGGCGCTGAAGAACTGGAGCGAGGCCGCCTCGCCCCTGAGCTGGTCGACGGCGTTGTGCACGTAGGCCAGGTACTGGATCTCGGGGATGGGGAGGAAGCCCGCGAGGCCGGCGCCCTGGGCCACGCCCAGGATGGTGGTCTCGTCCAGGAGGGTGTCCATGACCCGGCCCACGCCGAACCGCCGCTGGAGCCCGGCCGTCACGTAGTAGACGCCCCCCTTCTTCCCCACGTCCTCTCCGAACACCAGCGTCTCCGGGCGCCGGAGCATCTCGTCGGCCAGGGCGGAACTGAGGTGGGCCGCCATCGTGCGCCTCACCGGGTTCGCGGACTCTTCAGGGAGTTCCCGCCCCCAGAATGCCCGGCGGGTCTCCGGGTCCACCCGCCCCTCGGCATCGGTCCGGACGGCGGCCTCGTCCCAGGGCGCCAGGGGTTCCACCACCTCTGCCACCGACTCCAGGGGGCGCCGGGCCGCCGCCTCCTCCCCCGCCGCCTGCACCCGGTCCCGGGTCGACTGGAAGATGCCAAGAAGCCGGCCGGGGGTCGCGGCGCCGTTCTCGAGCAGACGCCGGGCATTCCGGAGGAGGGGATCCCGGGACTCGGTGGCGTCGATCTCGGCCTGGCTCCGGTAGGCCAGCTCGATGTCGCTCCCGGCATGCCCCCAGAGTCGCACGGTGCCAAGGCGCAGGAAGACCGGCAGTTTCCGGGAACGGCAGAGGTGGATGGCCTCTTCCACCACGTCCCAGACCTCGTCCATCTCGGCGTCGGCGTCGGCCTCGAAGTACCGGAGGTTCCGCATCCCCCCGAAGCTCTCGCGGATCCAGCGCGGGGGCGTGTCAACGGAAATGCCCAGTCCGTTGTCTTCACACACGAAGAGGACAGGGACGGGATTTCCGCGGCGGAGGGCGTACCGGGCGGAATTGATTCCGGTGAGGGCCGACGCGTGGTTCGCCGACGCGTCCCCGAAGGTGCAGCACACGATGGAATCTTCGGGGAGGTCGTGGGGCACGTGTCCGAGGCGCCGCGCCCGCCCCAGCGCAAACGCCATCCCCACCGCCTTCGGGAGATGGGAGGCGATGGTGCTGGTCTGGGGAGGAACCCAGAGCCGCCGGCTTCCCCACACCTTGTGACGCCCCTGGCTGATGGGGTCATCGGCCCGGGCACAGATGGAAAGCAGCGTGTCCAGCGCGGGGTCGACGTCCGGGGCCTTCCTCGAGCGGGCCATCATGAGCCCGCCGGAACGGTAGTGGAGGAAGCAGGGGTCGGTGAGTCGGAGCTGGGCGCCGACGACGGCATTCTGCTCGTGGCCCGCGCTGGAGATGGTATAGAAGCTGCGGTTCGAGGCCTTGAGGCGACGCGCCTCGGCGTCGATGCACCGGCTCAGGACCTGGTCTTCCCAGAGGGCCACCGCCGCCGCCGCCGTCAGGGTGGAGCCGGGACGAAAGGGTCGATCCCGCTCCAGGTGCGGGTCCGGCGCGGAGTGCGGATCCAGCCGGGGGGGCGGCGACGCGGAGGGGGTGGCAGAACTGGCTGCCTCCGCCTCCCGGAGAAACCGGAGGAGGTTCTCCTCCACGAGGGTCACGCGATCAGTTGCCACGAGAGGATCAGGCTCCGGTGGGGTCAGAGGAGAGGAAATCGGTGGAGAAACAAATGACGGCCCCGGGGGTGTTCGCGGTGGGATCCAGGATTGCGTGCGATCTCGAAGCCGGCTACCTGAACGCTGGTCTCGCCGCTCCGGTCCCTGACCTCGCACCCAGGCGCGTCCCGGTGGCCGACCACGGCCCGCAACCTACGAAATCCCAGGGAGCGTGTCGAGCCGAACCGGGTCCGGTACGCCAGAGCATGGATCGCATGAGGCAGAGAGGTTTTCACGTGAGGAGTTGGGCATGAAGGCACCACGAATTCTTCGCCACATCCTGCTCACCCTGGCGCTGGCCGCCGGGGGGTGGGGGGCCGGGGAGGCCGTCGCGCCCCTCGAGGCGGAAGCCCAGCTCACCTCCGAGGCCCTGACCAACGGGACGCCTCCGGGTCGGGTGCGGGTCTTTCTGGACTGCCAGGCCCGGAACTGCGACTCCACCCACTTCCGCACCGAGATTCCCTGGGTAAACTGGGTCCGTGACCGCACGGACGCCGACATCCACGTGATCTTCACCTCCACCTCGGTGGGAGGCGGTGGGAACCGCTACACCTTCGACTTCCTCGGCCTTCGGGGCATGGCCGGGCGCGACGACCAGCTGACCTATACCTCGGCGGGCTCCGACGTCCGCACCGAACTCCTGGATGGTCTGACCCAGACCTTCTCGCTGGGGCTCCTGCGCTACGCGGTGGAAGCTGGCCAGGGCAATGCCTTCGAGCTCCGAACCCGCCAGGGGATGGCCATGGGCCCGCAGGACGGGAGCGGGCCAGGCGCGGACCGCGCGGATCCCGCTCCCTTCGTTGACCCCTGGAATTCCTGGACCTTCCGCTTCGGCCTCAGCGGGAACATGGACATCCAGGAGCGGCGGTCCGAGCAGCGCATCAACCCGACGCTCTCGGCAAACCGGGTCACCGACGACTGGAAGCTGGACTTCTCCTTCTGGTCCAACATCCGGCGTCAGCGCATCGAACTGCCCAATGGACGCGAAGTCCGCAACGACACGGATTCCTGGCGGGTCAGCGGACTCGTGGTCCGCTCCATCACCGACCACGTCTCCGTGGGCTTCGATACGAGCGCCCGGAACGCCATTTCCCAGAACCAGCGGAACCGGATGACGCTCCGCCCGGCCGTGGAGTGGAACTACTTCCCCTACGCCATGGCGAACCGGCGCCAGCTGATCGCCCACTACGGCGTGGGGGTCGAATATTCAGACTACTACGAGGCCACGATCTTCGGCGCCGAGCAGGAGACCCTCCCCACCCACCGCTTCGCCTTCCAGTACCGGGTGCGGGAGGCCTGGGGGAATGCCGGCGTCGGCTTCGAGAGCGCCCAGTACCTCCACGATACGGGGCTCTACTCCTTCGGGCTGAGCGGCGAGATCAGCTACCGGATCAGCCGGGGGCTGGACCTGAGCCTGTCGGGTGACGCCTCGAGGGTCAACGACCAGATCCACGTGGCCGCATCGAACTTCTCCGACGAGGACATCCTTCTCGGGCGGGTCAACCTTCCCACCGGCTACCGCTACCAGGCCTCGGTGGGTTTCGGATACCGGTGGGGCTCGAGCCTGACCAACGTCGTCAACAACCGGTTCCCGGGCTCGGTGCGCTGACGGGGTAACGCGGACGACGCGCCGAGCCTCCCCCCGGCGCGCGGCCCTCCCCCTGACGCGACATCAGTTGGGCGCCCGCACCCCCGGTCCGCCGTATTCCCGGTCCCGCCCGATGTTCGGGCCGTTCCCGTTTCGCCCCGTGTTGTCCACGTGCGCCACGAACTGGCGGATGGCCCCGGGAAACGGCTCGGTCCGGCCGTTTCGGCCGAAGGGGTCGGTGTACCAGACCTGCGGCCCGTCGGCGTTGGTGATCCGATTCTGGTTGATGTCCACCATCCGGCGGACGCCGTTGAAGCGGGAATGGGGATGGTCCCAGGTCACCTGGAGGGCCTGACCTCCGCCGGTGGATTCCCCACAGGCACCGTGGGTGGTATAGACGCCTCCGAAGCGGCTGCTGGGGAGACAGAGCTGAAGCGGACGGGCGACGCCTCCCGGAACGGCCGGGTCGTGGTACCGTGACGGCAGGAAGACCTGATAGTAGGGGTTGAAGAAGGCCAGGGACCGGCCATCTTCCCGACGCACGTGGTTCGAGGTCTCCCAGCTCTCCCGAAGAAGGCCGAAGTTGGGGCGTCCGCTCGCCTCGGCGATGATCCGTTCGGCGCAGTGGTGATCCGGGATGATCCGCTTTCCCCCGCCGGTGGGGGAGTTGAGAGGCGTGGGCGGCCCCGCCCTGACCACCCGATCCCGATCACACGACACCACGAATTCGCCGGGTTTTCCGATGGCGGACATGAGCGTCACGTGGAGGCGGGTTCCGTCGTTGCAGGCCAGGTGGTAGGCCAGCTCGTGCAGGTTGTTCGTGAACGCATCCGCCGAGTGGGTTCCCTGGTGGAGCTTGGTGAGGACATCGCAGCGGATGTTCAGGATGGCGCCTCGTGGACCTCCGAAGCGGAGGGAGACCTGGTTCTGCCATTCCACCTTGTGGCCCACGTGGTCCTCGTGCCGCGGTCCCAGCGGATCCCAGATGTCGAGCTGGGCATTGGCGTATCCGAACGGAATGTCTCCGACGGCGGCGTGGAGCGCGGATCCCCGAGGGTCCCGGCCGTGCTCGTGCCCGAAGCTGCAGCCGGTCTCCGGGTCCACCGGCGGGTGCCAGGTGGGATACAGGAGGCCGTCGGGACCGACCACCGAATACCGGGCGTGGATTTCCTCCGAACAGCTGTCCAGCGGCCCCGGACTCCAGGCCGTCATGGCCCGACTGAGGCCCGTTGGCTCCGGGGGGGGCGGGGGCACGAAGGGACCCTCATCCCGGTCACAGCCCGGCAGCCCGAGCATGGCGCCCAGGACCAGGGCCACGACCCAACCCCGAGCCGCTCCAGGTGGTGCGGGACGGTGGGGAATGCGGAGCGAGGAGGTCGGGACCGGAGACAACGGGGTCACGGTCGCAGGGACGGCAGAACGTCGGCGCATGGGCACACCCGGGGCGGCTGGGGGTCGGGGGAGACCCAGCCCCTTCGCGCAAGAACCAGGCCCCTCGGACGCGGTTCAGTCGCCGCCCGTCTACGCCCTCAAACGACGGAGTCCCGAGGTCTGGCCGACGGAAGAACAGCTGCGTTCCGGAACGGGTTTCCGCTTCGGGGCGGAATTTTTTCGGCCACGCCCGCCGAGAAGGGAAGAGAAGTCCGATCGGGTTTTCCGGCAGGTCGGTTCCCCTGTCCGCTGAGCCCTCCGTCAGCGTGATTCGCGAAGACCTCCCACCCGGGCCACCGAGACGCCGCCGCGAAGCACGTTGAAGCCGGCCCGTTCCCATACCACCCGGTCTCCCTGTCGGAGGGTCCCGAACCCGGCAAGGTTCGCCGACACCACCGGGCGAAGCCGGTACCGGCGCCCTACGCGGGCCTCCGCCCCGAACTCGAGGCGAGTGCTCAGGGCCAGCATGGACAGGTCCGGAGTGTCGCCGGACTCAAGCCCCCGATAGTGGCCGGTGCCGAGCCCCACGCGCAGGTGGACCGGCCCTCCCGATGGCCGGACCTCTCCGAAGAGGTGGATCGTGCCGAGGATCTGCCGAGCCGGGTCAGCCGAGGTCAGCCAGCCGGAGGCTTCGGCCCCGAAGCCTACGCCCGGCCGAATCCATGTCCCGACCCCGAACCGGACCTCGACGCCCCCCTGTCGCTCCCCGCTGCAGATGGCGCAGGTCACCTGCCCCCACCCTGCCCCACCACCGAGTTCGAGCCAGCTCCGGGCCTCGCCCCCGAGGGGGATCGTGACCGGCGACGCCCCCTGCGCCTCCGCATGATCCGGCACAGCGGCCACGAGAACCACCAGAGCCGCGAACAGGGGGAACCCTCGACGACTCGCCCCGCGTCCTCGCGTCGCGACCGCCCGGCCGTGGCGTGGGGCACCCACCCCCTTCGACCCTCGCCACCCCCTTCCCCACCTCCATCCAGCCATGTCTCCCCCCGAGTCCCGCGACTTCAGATGCCTGCGTCGCCCTCCGGCGAGGGCGCGGTATCCGACGAGGGTGCATGCACCGTGCCGATGCGAGACCGCAGGCTGCTCCGAACCAGGAGGAGGAGCCCGGTGATCAGGAGGAAGCCCCCCGCCGCCATCACCGGGATGGAGACAAACCCGAAGACGGCCAGGTAGCGGGCCGTGCAGGGAACCCCCGTTCCACAGGCGCCTACGTCGAGTGTGGGCCGGAACTGGATCATGACGTGGTACAGCGCGATCACGAGTCCGATGACGGACAGGGGAAGGCCGTAGCTCCAGGCTGCCGGATCCCGGCGCACGAGGCCTACGCCAAGGACCAGTACCAGGGGGTACATGGTGATGCGCTGGTACCAGCAGAGGAGGCACGGGATGAACCCCACCACCTCGGAGTAGTAGAGACTCCCCGCCGACGCGGCGAAGGCGGTGAGTGCGGCCATGCCCACCAGAAGGGACTCGCTTCCCTGCACCCGCACCACGAGGGCGCGCCGGAGCGAGGGAACCGCCAGTCCCACCAGCAGGGCGAGCCCCAGCGCTCCGGAAAGCAGGGCGAGGGAGGCCAGGGACTGGGTGACGGCGACGAAGTTCATGGGCGGCGAGAGAATGTCCCGAAGGAGCAGCGGGAGGGGTCTGCGAAACAAGTGAACCGGACGGGTGGACCGAAGCCTACTCCACCCCGGGCCTGGGGTCCAGATCCTGGTCCGGATTTCGGTTCACACCCGACTCCGGATCCGAGTCTGGATCCTGGCCCGGATTCCGGTCTCCCGCGCCCCAGGTCCGACCCGCGAGGCCCTCCCCAACCGGAATGACCATGGGGACGTCGTCCCAGGTCACCGCATTCGCGGCCTTGGCGAGGGAGAGCCCACGGGTCTCCTCCTGGAAGCGGGCCGCGCAGGAGGCATCCTCCTCCGAGAGGAAGCGCAGGTGTCGGCGCGCCAGCGACGCCACGTGCCCGTGGGCCGTGCGAAAGAGGATCCCGTCCAGCTCGAGCTCCCGACAGAGGGTGACGAGCCAGGCCACCACATCGGCCAGGCTGCCGAGCCCCGGGTGCTCCTGCCCCGGCAGCGGGGGTCGGGAGACCGTGAACGAGGCCCGGGGGTCCTGGAGGAGGAGCCACTCCACGCGGAGCATGGGATGCCCGGGGAGGCTCCGGCGGTCCAGTTCGAGGCGGAGCTCGACCAGAAGATGCAGCCGTGCCGGCTCTCCCCAGACCCGCACGACGGGACCCAGGCCGGTGGTGGGATGCAGTTCCACCTCGGGGTTCGGGTACCCACGGTTCCGCAGCTGGGCGAGGATCCCGAAGCGCTCGAGCTGGGCCACGACGTCCGTGCGGGTGAAGCGATCCAGGAGGAGGGTTGGCCCACCGGTGCCGGGCGTGCCCAGCGCCGCCAGGTCCCCCCGCTCCAGCGTCCAGTCGAACGGGTCGCCGCCGGGCGTCGGGCGCTGCCCGCGCGCACGCGGTTCGTCGGCCCACCGGCGCCCGGCCCGTCCGAGGGCCATGCGCAGATCATCGGGTGGCTCTTCCACCTCTCCCGTGGCCAGCCATGCGGCGTAGCGTGCCGTGGCCCGCCAGGCCGAAGCGCCGTAGCCCCCGGCCAGCACGATGGCCAGGGGGGACCCCACCTGCTCCGTCACGAAGCGGTCCCGCTCCAGGAGTGCGGCCCGGGTGAGTCGTCCATCGCCGTAGCTGTCGTCCGCGCCCGGATCCACCCCCGCCAGGTAGAAGGTGAGGCCCGGGGTGTGGGCTGCCACCACGGGGGGGAGGGTGCGACGCAGGAGCTCCAGGTAGGCTCCGTCCTCGATCCCGGCCCCGAAGGCGATGGAGGTGTCGGCCACCGCATCCGGCGTCTCCCAGTGCTGGTTGTGGAGCGAGTAGGTGTATACGCTGGGATCGTCGGCGAAGACGGCCCTCGTTCCGTTGCCATCGTGAAGGTCCAGATCCACCACCAGCACCGGAGCCTCAAGCCCCCGGGCCCGGAGCCGCCGGATTGCCACGGCCACATCGTTCAGGAGACAGAACCCCGTCCCCCGGGCCGGCCCCGCGTGATGGAACCCGCCGCCGAGGTGGAAGGCGACGCCCCGGCTCCGGAGCGCCAGCCGCGCCGCCTGAAGCGTCCCGCCGGCGGCGAGGCGCTGCATGGCCAGGGCGGCCTGCGCCTCCTCCACCGTCACCTGAAGCCCCAGGATCCGCCCCACCTCCTCCGGGCTTTCCAGCGACCGGAGGTAGTCGGCCGGATGCACCCGGAGCAGGTTCTCCAGCGAGGCCGGGCGGGGGGTGATGACCTTTCGCTCCGGGACCCACCCCTGGTCGAGGAGCCAGGTGAGGATCCGTTCGCCCCGCATGGCATCCATGGGCACCCCCGTCAGGCCCCGCCGGTAGCGGGCGTGGTAGAGAAACCATGGACGGCGTCCGCGTCCCGAGGGAAGAATGCGACGACCGAGGCGCTGGAGCCGGCGGAGAGGAGCCATGGAGGGAAGCTCCCCTTTGGAGAAGGCCGCTGTCAACGTCCGGGATCCGGTTCCCCGGTGGAACGCGCTCCTCCCTCGCGGGTTCTCGGTCCCATGACCGCTTCCGTCGCCGCGCTCCGCCTGGAGCTTCGCCCGTCCCGTCGCCCCGAGGCCATCGACCTGCGGAGCCCCCTGGCCGACGCCCTTCGCGACGGCCCGCTGCAGGCCTCCGAGCGACTTCTCTGCATCTCCCACCACACCACCGCCGGCTTTCTCGACCGAAAGCTGCAGGACCGGCTGAGCCACGACCCCGGGCGTCTCGAGGCCTTTCTCACGGCCCTGGGCTCGGTTTTCCCCCCCGAGGCAGGCTACGAGCACGACCGCCTCCACCTGCGGGACGAGCTCACCGAGGTGCAGAAGCAGAGCGAGCCCCTGAACGCCGACGCCCACCTGGCCTTCATCGGGGGCGGGTTCACGAACTGCACCATCGTGCGCACCGACGACCCCCGCCCTTTCTGGTTCGTGGACCTGGACGGCGTCTACCGGGATCGTCAGGACATGCCGATCCGCCGCACCCGCCACGCCACCGTGGTGGGCTTCGACCGTGAGGAATTCGTGACCCGGCTCCGGATCGATGTACCGGTGCCGGCGGGGCCCGGGGTGGTTCGCCTCGACGACCCGGAGCACCCCGTGCTTCTGCAGGTCCAGGAGAGGATCGCGCAGGAGGGGATCTCGGCCGGACGGATCGGGGTTCGGCTTGCGGATCCCGCCCCCGGCGTGGGCATCACGGTGAACGAGTTCGAGGCGCTTCTCATGGAGCGGGACCTGACCCGGGTCTTGACGGATCCGCTGGGGTTCGCCCGAAGTGGCGCACAGGCTCTGGCCGGCGCCCTCTCCGCCCTCGGAGTTCCCGGGGACCGCCTGCGCCGCCTCCTGGACCGGGCCCTCGCCCATCCGGCCACCCGCGTGCTGCGCATGCAGAACCACGTGTCCCTGGGGGTCCTCCCCCCGAAGTCCGGGGCGGCCGGGGACCCGTGGGTGGACATGGACGCCCCGGGGACCCTGGTACGAGGTACGTACCAGAGTCCCCTCCTGGTTCAGCGTCGGGGGAATCCAGAGGGTCGTCGCTCCCTGGACGTCACCCTCCACCGCTTCCACTGAGGCGGAGCCCTCCGTCTTCCTTCGTCGGGTTGGCTCCGGAAGCCCGGATTCAGATCAGCGTGTGGCCCTGGCTCCCGTCCACCGGGATGCAGGTCCCGGTCAGGAGGGAGGCCCGATCCGAGGCCAGGAAGGCCACCAGATCGGCCACTTCCTCCACCGTGCCGAAGCGCCCCAGGGGAAGATTGTCCTTCACCCAGGTGGCCATGGCCTCGGGATTCTCCTTCACCCTCCGGTCCCAGCTTCCGCCCGGGAAACGGATGGAGCCCGGCGCCACGCTGTTGACCCGGATGCCCTCGGGGGCCAGTTCCAGGGCCATGATCCGTGCGGCCGAGATCATGGCGGACTTGGTGGTGTTGTAGATGGAGAGGCCGGGGCCCCCGGCTTCCCTGCCGAAGATGGAGGCGATGAACACCACCGACCCGCCCTTTCGCTCCCTCAGGGCTGGAATGGCCGCCCGGGTGACGCGGAAGGAGGTGGCGACGTTCAGGTCGAAGAGTTCCCGCCAGTCCTCGTCGGTGGTCTCCTCGAAGGGCTTCCGCCGGTTGCCTCCGACGTTGTTCACCACCACGTCCACACCGCCAAACGCCGACCGCGCCGCTTCCACCAGCCGCTCCCCGGCGTCCGCATCGCCCAGGTCCAGGGCCAGCGCCTCCACTTCGGCTCCGGAGGCACGGAGTTCGGAGGCGGCGGCCTCGAGCGCCTCCGCTCCGCGGGCGCAGATGACGAGCCTTGCCCCTTCACGGGCCAGGGCGCCCGCGATGCCGCGGCCGATCCCCCGGCTGGCTCCGGTGACGATGGCAACCTTCCTGTCGAGTCCGAGATCCATGCCTGTCCTGCCTTCGTTGAAGTTCGTGGTGACGTCGACGGGAAGTCGCGGCGACGTCAATGGATGATCTGGCGGGCGCCGCCAAGCCCTGAACTACCTCCAGGACTCAGTCCAGGGGGCGCAGGTTGGCCACGATGGCATCCCGGCGCGGCTCCAGGAAGGGGGGCAGCGCCACCTCCTCGCCGAGGCACTCCACCGGCTCGTCCACGGCAAAGCCGGGGCCGTCGGTGGCCAGCTCGAAGAGAATGCCGTTCGGCTCCCGGAAGTAGAGGCTCCGGAAGTAGTAGCGATCCACGGGGCCGCTGTTGGGGATGCGAAGCTCTCCCAGCCGCTCGCTCCATGCTCCGTAATCCAGGTCCGGGACCCGGAACGCCACGTGGTGGACGCCGCCGGCGCCGGGCCGGACGGGAGGGAGATGGGGCTCGGCGGCCAGATGCACCTCGGCATGGGGGCCCGATTGATCCCCCATGGTCCACCGTTCCACCTCCACCTGGCGTCCCGTGCCTGCCGAGTCCTCCTGCATGAAACTCCCCTCGCTGCTCATGCCGAGGACCTGCTGCAGGACCTCCCGCGTGGGTCCCGGATCCGGGACGCTCAGAACCACCGGACCCAGCCCCCGGACCTGGTGCTCCACCGGGACCGGACTGTCGTCCCACGGCGTGGGGGCGTCGCCCGTGCCCCCGTCGACCACCAGGGCAAGGCGCTGCCCCTCCGGATCCTCGAAGGGGAGAATGCTCGTACCCCCCACCTCCATCACCTCTCCCAGCGCCGGCAGGGAGGCCTCGGCCAGATGGCTTCTCCACCAGGCCAGGGAGGCTTCGTCCCGGACTCGAAGACCGGTGCGCACGACGCTGTGGGTCCCGCGGCGCTCCCGGGGAACCGGCCAGTCGAAGAAGGTCAGGTCCGTTCCCGGCGTTCCGATGGCATCGGCGTAGAAGAGATGGTAGGCGGACACATCGTCCTGGTTGACACTCCGCTTCACCAGGCGCATCCCCATGACCCGGGTGTAGAAGGCGTAATTCTCCCGAATCCGCGCGGAGACGGCCGTCAGGTGGTGCAGTCCGAGAAGATCCATCAGGGCGTGTCCTGGGGGAGGGGTTGAGGGGCATCCGTGGAGGAAGGGGACACGATGGGACGTTCACTGTCCCCGCTCCACTCCACGAACGAGCCGTCATAGAATCGGGCCTCGTGGCCGAGCATGCGGGCCACGAAGTAAAGCTGCCCCGCCTGCCCCCCGGTGCGGCAGTAGGTCACCACCGGGCTTCCGGGTTCGACCCCGACCTCCGCGAACAGGCCCTGGAGCGCCGCAGGATCGAGAAAGAACGGAGCGTCATCGGGACCCAGCGTGGTGCGCCAGGGCAGGTTCCGAGCTCCCGGGATGTGACCGGGCCGGACGACGCCGCCGCCGGGGATCTCGCCGCTGAATTCCTCCGCGGGCCGGGCATCCAGGAGATGGAGGTCGTGCAGGGAGGCGGGAGACTGGGTGGAGCGCGCCCAGACCAGGTCCGCCACCCGGTCTCCGGAGAGAACGACCCGGGGGTCCGGCGTCAGCGAGAGCTCCCCGGGGGTGGGCGCATCGGGAGATCCAAGGGCCACTTCGCCCCCGGCGCCCCGCCAGCCGGCGAGCTGCCCGTCCAGAAGCCGCGTCCGCGCCCCCAGGCCGACGTAGTCCAGAACTGCCCAGGCGCGTCCGGCCTGCAGGCCGGCGCCCCGGTCATAGAGGACGATCCGCGATGCGTCGGTGACCCCCCTCTCGCGGAGGTGGTCAGCGAGAAAATCCAGAGGCGGCACCTGGTTGGGGAGGCCGCCGCGCTCCATGGCCACCGACTCCCAGGGAAGGAAGTGTGCACCGGCCACGTGACCTTCCGTCTGGAAGATCTCCGGATCCGATCCCACCTCGAGGATCACGAGAGAGGCGTCGCCTTCATCCCGGAGGCGCATCAGTTCGTTCGGGGACACCAGAAAGAGCGCCCGGCGGCTTTCCAGCTCCTCCACGGAGCCGAGTTCCGGAAGAGCGGGCGGGGCCGGCGTCGTGCAGCCCGATCCAGCTGCGCCGAGCCAGGCCACGGTCAGGAGGATCCCGGGAAGATGCGTCCATCTCCGGGAACCGGGGGTGGGGCCCAGGGGGATCCCCGCGTCAACCGGGAGCGGGGGGGAAGTTCGTGGCGTCGGCGTTGGCATCGGGAAACCTCCGGGCAACCTGGCCTCCCCCCATGAGGGCGAGGGAGAGGGGCGTGAACGCGGAATCGCGGGCCCGCAGTGGCGGGCCTCCATGAGATCCCCCGAAGCCACCCAAGGGTCCACTTCAGCCGTGGGCCTCCGATGGAGGCCCGCAGCAGGACGCCTCACTGCGCCTCGGCAAGGCCTCACCTTCCGGCGCCAGGCCGCCCCTCAGCGCTGGCGACGGTAGAAGCGCCGGCGAAAGAGGAGGAGGAGGAGAAAGGGGAGGAGCGAGGCCACGCCCACGACAAGGAGGACCCACCCCGTCGTCTCCACGGCCCAGGCACCCACCATGGTGTAGAAGACCGTGCTGGGGAGGGTGCCGGCGGCCATGGCCACGAGGAACGGAACCCAGCGGATCCCCGTGACGCCGGCGCCGTAGCTCACGAGATCCGGGTTGATGAACGGGATGAGGCGACCCAGGAAGACGGCGACCATGCCGCGGCGCGCCATGAAGTTGTCCACCCGGGCCAGGCTGGCTTCCGAAACCAGGCGTTCCACCCCCGGGCGGCCCACGATCCGGGCGATGCCGAAGCAGATGGCGGCGGCCAGCAGGGCACTCCCGAACGTCAGAATCCCGCCCAGGAGGGGTCCGAAGACCATGGCGTTGGCGATGCCCAGCAGGAACGAGGGACCGGGAGGAAAGACCGAGGTGGCCACCTGCAGGCCTGCGGAGACGACAGGGGCCCATGGGCCGAAGCTCAGCAGCCATTCCCGGATCCGCTCCGGCTCCCCATCCCAGAGGAGCCCCCACGCCACGAGGAACTCCCCCCGAAGGCCCGGGTTCAACCCCACGACGGCCACGACGGCCCCCACCAGCAGGAGCGTGGGGAGGAGCGCCAGGGCCACCGGTCCGGTTCGGGAGCGACGGAGCTTTCCGCGGGCCGCCTCACCCGAGGCCCCGCTCCGCGTTTCCCCCTGCTCCCCGCCGTCTCCCTCGGAATCCGGTCTCATGCCTCGTCTACGCCTCCCAGCGCCTGACCTCGTTTTCCCCGGACCGGTTCCAGCGGTCTGCCTCGTTCTGGCCGTGGCCCTGTCCGTGGCCCTGTCCGCCTGCGGGACGTCCGGGGGCATCGGGTCCACGGACCCCTTCGCCCGGGGAGGGGCCGCGCCCATGCCCACCTCCGGCCCGGGCTCGGCCACTCGGGCTGCCATCGACCTCGTGGGCATGATCACGGGGGGTCCCGACGACGCCCCGATCGCCGGGGTGAGGATTTCCGTGGACGCCACCTTTCCGGAGGCCCACCACGAGGCCACCTCCGACTCCACCGGGGCCTTCCAGCTGGAGGCCCTGGCCCCGGGGACCTACACGGTGACCGCAGCGCATCCCGGTTTCCAGACCCTGGACCGCCGGGTCGACGTCCAGGGGCTGCCCCCGGTTCGCCTGGACCTCTTCCTGGCAGCCGAGGGAGAGGAGAGATCCTCCTCCGCCACCATCCGGGCGCGCCCCGACCCCCTGCAGGCCTCCGGATTCTATCACCGCCGGGACCGGGAAAGCGGTTCCTTCCTGGTAGCCAGCGAGATCCGGCTGCGGGGAGCAGGTTCGGTCTCCGAACTCGTCCTCTCCCTCTCCGGGTTCCGCCTGTCTCCGCAGGGGGGTCGGCAGACCGTCGTGGGGCGCCGTGGATGCCCGCCGTCCCTCTTCATCGATGGGCTGGACCGCGGTGACATTCGTCAGATCGACTTTCTGGTGACCCTCGACAACATTGCTGCCCTCGAGGCCTATCCCGGCAGTTCTCCTCCGGCCGTCTTCGCCGGCCTGAACACCCTGTGCGGCGCCGTGGCCGTCTGGACCCCGCGAGGAAACGAGTAGTCCGTTCCTCTTCCGGTGTGATGCTCCGTCCAGGACGGCGTCAATCCAGGGGAAAGAGAAAACGCACGGCCGCCACCCGCTCCCCTTCCAGCTGGAAGATCACGGGCTCCACCGGGGTCCTGCACGAGGCACAGCGGTACTCCAGTTCTCCGGGACCCTCCACGTCGGGCGGACCCAGCAGGTCCCGAACGGCGGAGGCGGGCTGTCCCATCCCGATCTCCGGAAAGGTGAGGTGACGGTTTCCGGTCACGAGGGCCTGGACCATGAGCCGGCGGCCGTCCGCCGTACGGTAGATCTCCGCCTCCAGCTCCGGGTAGGTCCAGGTCAGGAGACTGTCCACCACGGCCGGGTCGTGGGCGTTCGGGACGGGCCGGGAGGACTCCGCCTGCGGGGCTCCCAGCTGGGTCCGGAGCTCCACCCCGGTCCGGGCGCCCAGGCGGAGTCCGTGCTGGACGAAGATGTCCCGCCGCCCCTCCTGGGTGAAAGACCTGTTCTCGAGGAGGCGGGCGCCAGGATCCGCCCGCGGGGGCTCCACGCCACGGGGCGAACAGGCCCCGACCAGGACGAGAAGGGCGGCGAGGGTGGAGCCCCGAACCCGGAGCCGGCAGATACGAGGAGACAGGGTTCGGATCCCTCGGGGTTCCTGGGGCTGACCTCTCACGACTCCAAGCGGCTGCGCCGCGTGTCCCTGCATGCCACGTCCCGTCGTCCACCTCATGACGCGTGCTCCGCTACCGATAGTTTCCGAACTGGAGCTCCACGCCGTAGTCTCCCTTGCGGAGAAAGGCGATGACCTCCTGGAGGGTGTCACGATCCGGGCTCGTGACCCGGAGTTCTTCGCCCTGGATCTGGACCTGCAGCTTCTTGAGCTTCAGTTCCTTCACATCCTTGACGATTCGCTTCGCCGTGTCGCTGTCGATCCCCTGGCGAAGGACCACCTGCTGGCGGGCCCGACCCAGAGAACCCGTCTCGGGGTCGGAAGGATCCAGGTTCTTGAGCGGGACCCCGCGCTTGGCCAGCTTGGACACCAGGACCTCGTACACGGCCCGAAGCCGGTACTCGTCGTCGGCATCCAGCGCCACGAGACCGGCGGCGCGGTCAAGCTCCACGGTGCAGTCGGTGCCCCGGAAGTCGTAGCGCTGGTCGATTTCCTTGCGGGCCTGGTTCACGGCGTTGTCGACTTCCTGCAGGTCCACCCCGGTGGAAATGTCGAAGGACTGGTTCTGGGCCATGGTCAGTGGGGACGGAAGGAACGAAAGGGCGACGGGAGGCCCGGGAGTCCGCGACGCCCGCCGGGCCCCGGCCTGCCGCCGGGTCGAGCCCAAGGTAACCCCGGGGCCCCGGATGCGTCACCGCCCCCGTCGGCTCATGCGCCCGGTCTTCCCCCCAGCCCCACGGCCACCCCGATCCTCCAGAGCAGGAGGTCCGCCTCCGAGCGGCGAACGTTGAATTCCAGGGAGCCGTCGGGGCGTTCCGAGATGTCGCCCCGGGTCAGGTACTCGCGGCGGCCACTCCCTACCCGCCGGACGCCGAGGTCCACCGACACGGGCGTCCTCCCCCGGGTTACCGGGAACCGAAGGCCTCCCGATGCCGTCCACGCGAATCCGCCGTCGGAGAAGTTCCGTGTCGAGGCGAAGGCGGCGTCGGGAGGATCCTGGGTACCGCCGACCCGGGAATCGGTGGAGAAGTAGCTGAACCCGGCCGACATCCCGCCGTACAGCCCACCCCCGGTGGGCCCGAGCGGAATGGCCAGCTCGGGTCCCAACCCGGCGGCCACGATGCTGTTCGAGGTCGTGACATCCACCTGGATCCGGCATCCCACGGTGGCGCTCAGGCAGACCCGGTTCGTCTCCTGGCCGTAGACGAGAAAGGCTCCGTCCACCCGGAGGCTCACCCACCCATCGGGATCGAGCCCCACCCGCCAGAACCCGTCAAGCCCGAACCCCGCACGCACGTAGTCGCGGAACTCCCCGAGGGGCTGGCCGATGACGAAGGCGCCGCCGGCCTGGGTCCGGGGCGCCCAGGTGGAGGGGGACTCGCCCTCCCGGTCCCACGTGTTCTGGGCTGCCGCCGGCGCGGCCAGCGGCAGGGCCAGGGCCAGGACCATGGCCAGGGTCAGGGTCAGGAGCCGGACCACCCCCGGGACGAAAGCCGAGGCGAGACCCGGTGCGAGGGCGGGAACGGTGCCCCGGAGCGGGATCATGGAGCGCATCTCCTTCACTCACCGCCCGCGAAGCCGGATTCCCCGTGCGTGCCGCAGCGGGTTTTCCAGCAGGTGGGTCGGAATGAGCAGGGTCAGGAGGAAGAGGAAAAGGGCCAGGAGGAGGCCCCCGAGAAGAAGCCAGACGTTTCGCAGCGCAATGAAGAGGATGGCCGAGATCACCGCGGTGGCAGTGGCGAAGACCGACAGGAGGAGGCGGCGGGCCTGGAGATGAAGGAACCGCTCCTGAAGCTGGGCGTCCCGCGGATGCACCCGCACCCGAAATTCCTCCCGCTCGAGGCGCGCCAGCAGATCTCGCACGGATCGGAGCGACTGGACCGCTTCGAGCATGAGATCCTTCGCCATGTGGATGGGCTCCCGGCCCGTCTCCTTCAGGAGCTCGGAGCGGTGCCGCGCCACCACGCGGCGCATCAGGTGCAGACCGTTGAACGCCTCGTCATAGCGGAAGCCGATCCCCTCCAGGAGGACGGCAGCCCGGAGGAAGTACACGAGCTCCTGCGGAAGCTGGACGGGCCAGGTGTAGAAGGTGTCCCAGACCTCCTCCATGATCTCCTTGACGCGCTCCCGGGATGAGGTCCGGGCCTTCTCCATGATGCGCATGATCTCGGTGGCCGCTTCCCGGATCTCCCCTCGGGCCACCTCGGGGGAGATCATCCCCAGCCGGTACATGCCGTTGATCATGCCATCCAGGTCGTCCCGCTCCACTGCCAGCGCCACCGAGAGGATGGCGTCCCGGGTCGTCCGCGAGATCTCGAGCGCCATTCCCCAGTCCAGGACCACGATGTTTCCGCGCTCGTCCACCAGGAGGTTTCCCGGATGCGGGTCGGCGTGGAGAAAGCCGTCCACCAGCATCATGCGCAGGTACAGGCTCGCCATGCGGTCCATGATGTCCTGAAACCGCAGCTCCCCGGAGGCAAAGCGCTCGTGGAGCCGGTCCACCTTGGTGCCGCTCATGAACTCCATGACCAGAACCCGGCGCCCCGACACCTCCTCGTGGACGCCCGGCACCCGGACCCCGGACCCCGTACGAAAGCCCTTCCGGAAGCGCTCCATGTTCCGGGCCTCGGAGCGGAAGTCCATCTCCTCCCTCACCCGGACCGAGAACTCCCTGACCACGTTGGTGATCCCCTCCACGTGGTGGTTGGGGAAGAGAACGTTCAGCCAGAAGAGGATGCGGAAGGAGAGGTCCAGGTCCAGGGCCACCGTCTCCTCGACGCCCGGCCGAAGCACCTTGAGCACGACGTCCTGCCCGCGGTAGCGGGCGCGGTGGACCTGCCCGAGCGAAGCCGCAGCCAGCGGCTCGTCCTGGAAGTCCTGGAAAACGGCTTCCACGGGGCGTCCGAGCTCCGCTTCGATGACCGTGCGCGCCGCCGACGACGGGATGGGCGGCACCTGGTCCTGGAGCGTCCCGATGCTCGAGAGGTACGGCTCGGGAAAGAGATCCGCCCGGGAGCTGAAGATCTGGGCCAGCTTGATGAAGGTGGGCCCCAGGGAGGCGATGCGGCGCGTCAGCGCGTCGGCGCGCTTCTGGTGATGCGCCTCGCTGCGCCGGGCCGGCGACCCCAGCAGGATGAAGCGCCTCCGGTCCCGGAGAAAGGCCCAGAGAAAGGGGAGGAACGCCCAGAGGATCCGGAACCCGCGGGCCAGGCGCTTCATTCGAAGACCTCCCGCACCAGTGTCTCCTGAATCCGGGTCTGCTCCGACCCCTGTCGTCCCTCCACCTCCTCCGGGTGGTCATACCCCAGCAGGTGAAGGGTCCCGTGCACGGCCAGGCGGACCAGTTCCTCGTCCAGGGGGACGGCGTGCTCCGCCGCCTGGCGACGGGCCTGCTCGATCCCCACGTAGACGTCCCCGAGGAGCGGGGCCTCCAGCTCGAAGGCCAGGACGTCGGGCACCCAGTCGTGGTCCAGGTAGCGCCGGTTCAGTTCCCGGATGGGATCATCGACCAGGAAGGTGACCGACAGTTCACCCGAGGTCACCCCCTCCCGCTCCAGGAGGAGGGCCAGCGCCCGGTGAAGGAGAGCCTCCGGAAGGGACTCGCCCCCCGGGGCGGCCAGGACGATGTCCACCCCGGTGTCGTCCTCGGGGCCATGCGTCCCGGACTGCATCAGGACAGGCCTCCCTCAAACATCGGGCATGGCATCGGGCCTGGCATCGGGCCTGGCATCGGGCCTGGCATCGGGCACCTCCACCTCTTCCGGCGGGAAGAGGGAAGGCTCCGCATCCCGGGCTTCCGCCGGGCGGGACGAAGGCGTCCGGGGGCGCCGTTGGGCGGAGGCGTCCGGCGGCCGGGCGCCGTTCGGTTCTCCGGAGACGTCGGGAGCCCCGGAGATGTCCGCAGCCCCGGAGACGTCGGGAGCTCCGGAGACGTCGGGGGTCCCGGAGACGTCGGGGGTCCCGGAGACGTCGGGGGTCGCCGGCGGGCCCGAGGGCCCCGGGCCCACGGCCCCGGTGATGTGACGGGTCTGGGGGTAGTCGATGCGCTGGTGGTAAAGCCCCGAGAGGACCTTGGCAAAGGCCTCCTTGATGATTCCGATGTCGCGGAGCGTCAGGGGGGCCTCGTCGAGCTGTCCGGCCTGGATCTTCCCTTCCACGATGGTATCGATGAGCTCCCGAATCCGGGCCGGCGTCGGATCCTGTACGGTCCGCGTGGCCGACTCCACCGAGTCGGCCAGCATCACGATGGCCGTTTCCGCACTTCCGGGACGAGGGCCCGGGTAGCGGAAGATCTCCAGGTCCAGCTCTTCCCCCTCCTCCACCTCCTGCTGCGCCTTGTGGAGAAAGAAGGCGATGTCCTGCGTGCCATGGTGCTCGGGAATGAAGTCCACCAGCACGTCCGGCAGGTTGGCCTCACGAGCCAGGCGGATTCCCTCGGTGACGTGCTCCCGCACGATGGCCGCGGAGGTGGCGGGCTTGAGCTTGTCGTGGGGGTTCCGTCCCCCCGGCTGGTTCTCGATGAAGTACTGGGGCTTGAGCATCTTCCCCACGTCATGGTAGTAGACCCCCACGCGGCATAGGAGGCCGTTGGCGCCAATGGCGTTGGCCGCCGCCTCCGAGAGGTTCACCACGTTGATGGTGTGGGCGTAGGTCCCCGGGGCCTCCATGGAGAGGCGCTTGATGAGGGGTCGGTTCGGATCCGCCCACTCCAGGAGGGTCTGGTCGGTGGTGATGCGGGTGAACCACTCGAACACCGGGAGGAATCCCATGGCGAGGATGCCGCTCACCACGGCGTTTCCGGAGGCCCATCCCAGCGAAAGGAGGATGCGCCCCGGCTCGCGGCCCGTCATCAGGCCCAGGGCCAGGATCACCCCCAGGTAGGCCCCGGCAATGATGGCAATGAAGATCCAGGTCTGGGAGCGGCGCCGCACGGCCCGAACCGACAGGGCCGCCGCGGTTCCGGCCACGAAGACCGGGAGCCACGCGTTCACCGACTGGAAGGGGAGCTGGGCTCCGGCCACGGCGGCCAGGCAGACCGCCAGGACCAGCGCCAGGCGACCGTCCCAGAGGACGGCTGCGGCAAGGGCGGCAAAGGCAATGGGCAGGAGCTCGACCGGGAGACCCTGTCGGGCAATCAGGCCCGCGGCTCCTGCAAAGGCCAGCGCCAGGATGGCCTGCAGGAGTACCCACCGGAGGTTCTGGTAGATCTCGGGGCGGAAGAAGAACAGATAGGCGCCGAAGATGCCCAGGAGGAGGAAATTGACCCCGAAGGCACCCACGAACGGAAGGAGGCGGGGGCCGATGTCGTCCAGGCCCGCCTGGCCCCGCAGCGCCTCCTCGTAGGCCCGGAGGCGCTCCACATCGGCCTCGCCCACCACCTGGTTGGCCCGGACGATGGCCTCGCCCTGGAGCACCGACACCCGACTGGTGGGCACGGCGCGCCGGGCGGCATCCCTGTCCCGCTCCGTGGATTCGGCGTCGAAGCGCAGGGACGGAGCGAAGAAGTGGATCAGGGCCAGGCGGACCAGATCGTCCACCTCGGCCTGGGCCTGGGGCGGCACCCGTTCCAGGGCCGCCTCGAAGAACTCCCGGGAGGTGCGAACCGAATCGCGGAGTACGTAACGCTCGGTCCCGTCTGCCTCCACCACGAGAATGCGCCCCACCGAAGCCTGGATCCGCTCCGCGTCGTCGAGTACGCCCCGGGGAAGAAGATCTCGCACCGCCCCGAGGGCGGTCTGGGCGATGGCGTTCCGCGTGCTCGTTTCCTGGAGGCGGCGGAGGCGGGGGGGCGTGGCGGGCATCCCCCGGGCTTCCAGGAGGGCGGATAGGGCAAGCTCGGGGTCCTCCTGGCCTGCAGCGTCCGCAGCGGCCTCGAAGAAGCTTCGGAGGGCCTGCTCCATCCGGTCCGCGGCGCCCGGATCGGCCACGAAGGTAGGAGGCACGGACGCAGCTGCCCCCTGCCGCTCCCGCTCCAGTTCGTCGCGGTTCTTCGGGACGTCGAAGGGGAGC